>JAABUS010000490.1_pt1 | contig 100708 bp, 93 predicted proteins | sample 5560161 | NCBI WGS metagenome assembly JAABUS01 (sample SAMN10711885, study PRJNA513376) | rock metagenome | isolation source: Antarctica rocks | place: Antarctica: Victoria Land, Trio Nunatak nord | collected 2016-01-04
TACAAAGGATCTGTGTACAGTAGTGGAAACACCGGAAAACCCCGAAGATACGGTGCATTCCATCGACTCGGTTGGTTTGGTGAGAAATAAAGGTACTTCTTTCGTGGAAGCGCAGAAGCGAGGAAAGGGGGAAAAAAAGAGACCAATATCTGAAATTTTGGGAAAAGGGATATTGAAACCCGAAGGCGCCCTTCGGATGGGGTAGAAAGCCTGATTTCAGCAAACCTGGTTTTTGGAGGAGTCGAGGTGTTGTGCTATGTATGGCAAAGGCAGGGGAGAGTTGGATGGCTATGGGGATGGGTGTTCATGAGAGCGGATACGAGAGAGAGCAAGGTCTTTGACAAGGGTGGGGGGGTTGGAGAGGACAGTGTTTGGAAGGAGATGGAAGGGTGGAGACCGTATTGGCGTAGGGGAGAGAATGGAGGAAGGACAGCCATGCCCTAATGTAGTGAGTGAGTGAGTGACTGTGAACAAGTCAAAAGACTTGCCAACAGGAATCGAAGAGGCAATACCATGCTGTGGACCTGGCCCAGCGCAGAGCAAACCGTCAATAGTCGTTCGGCTTGAGCCTGAATGTGGCGTTTGTCGAAGCGAACTGGCGTTGATGGGGTGGGAAAATAAAGGTGAAAAGAGAAGCATCTCTGAATGCGCAAGGGGACAGATGGGAAAAGAATCACATAGCTCAGAGCAAAATGCAGCATTGATGGAGCACGAAGACTTTTCTCTGTATTGCGTAGTATCTGCCAATATCACTTGTCAGACATTGTCGTATCCTTCCATACGACATCCTCCCATACTCGCGTCTTGCTTTTGCGTGTTGCTTGACAGCTATCCTCCCTCCTCTTTTAATACATTAAATACCAATCCACCGATAGTCTTTCATCCTCGTAAGACAGGTGTCGAGAAACGAAAAGACCGCATCCTCGCATATCCTAGCCTGGCCCAATACCGATGCTTTTTTTGTGCTCATAATAGTAGAATCGTGCCTGAGCCTGAAAGCCCCGACTGAAAGTGAAAGACGTCCTTGCTCCTCGGACTGCGAATTGAGCGAGCCGCCGCTGATATATGTGGTTCGTCGCAAAAGCGCTGCACTGTGATGCAGGAAATGGAAACGCTAAGATGCCCATGATGCCGAAAAACATAGGAAACAATTCTAGGGAGCATTACATGGCTATCATACAAGAAGCGAAGTAAAGTTCGTAGCGGGAAAAGGTAGACAACGCGGTCAAAATTAGACTACCGTCATGACTTTCATATGCCCGTTGAGATCGTGATCTTTGCCGGTGATATTGCCACCAATAAAGCTGCCGCTTTTGGGGCTCTGTGTTACGCGGGGGCTCTTTTTGCGGGATGCTGACGTCGGAGGTTGCTGAAAAATTCGAGTGTAGTGTGGATCCGGAGGAGTGGTGGGTTTTGTTTGTGGTGTTACTGGAGCATTCTCCGCTCGGCGAACAATCTCTTTCAAAGCTCTGGTGACCACGCCGGCACGAGTAACTAGATCGCGAAGAGAAGTCGTATCGAAAGGGAGCTTCTTCTGCGGAGACTGCTCTAGCGTCGCTAAATCATGGCGGCTGCGCTGTTGATGAATGTTCTCTAGAACAGATTTTGCCTTTGCCGCTGATTCTTTCCGCGGTCTAGACTTTGGGGGTGGTGTTTCTAGATTCGGCTTCTCAAGCGACGGTTGCAATGGGGTTTGGTTTGGTGTCTGAGGGCTCGAGACCGTCTCGGCTCCGCTGGAACGATCTCCTCGAGAAGACGAAATGCCTGATTTTCGTCGGCTTTGGCCGGCTGGTGAATCATCATCAAAAGCGTCGAAATCAAAGCTAGGAGATCGGGGAGACAAAGGTGGATGGAATTCCTGGTCCTCGTCGTCAACGGTAGCAAGATTGATGATCCCTTCAGCTTCTTTCCATAGCTCCGCCGATTGACCTCCCATTATCCCTTGCGCAGTCGCCTGTTCTTGTAATCTTTTGAGCTCTTCGACGAGTAATGTAAGCTCCTTGACCTGTCCGAATTGACCGTGGACACTTGCTTGTCTTTCCAATATAGATCGAGGCACAAGCATGCCGGTGGAACTGCTGGAGATACGAGAATAATCGTGGCTCACACTCGCTTGTTTCGTAGGCCTCGGTGATTCATCAAATTCGAAATCATTATCCCAGTCCTCACTGACGCCTTTTTCCAATACCCAGGATTCCAATTTTGCGGTATGACCACTGATACGATGGCCGTTCCCGTCTGAAGGGACGGGTACACTTTGGCTACGCAGGTGCAGGGGGCTAGGGCCACGGCGCCCGCTAAGCCGGCTACCACGCAGCTCTTTGCCATGCTGGCCATGGACTGTCTTCGGTCTGGGCGAAGTGCTCCCGAGGGAGTCTTGCTCCGACGATGGATGCTCCGACCAATCAAAGATGTTGGGCTTCGAACAGTCTACTGCATTAGTGGAATGTTTGTAGGGTAAATCCGGGGTCGACAAGCCTTCTTGCGTCAAGCAAGCATCGTCGTCCGTAGCTGAAGCCGATGTATCTTTAATCAGATCTATTTCACCGTCCATGTCATCGAAACTCCAGACTTCATCGTCAGCAATATCCTGGGGATTAATTTTGTCATGCTTGCTGGCCGTCCGACTCTGGGGTAGTGCGGGCGGAGAAGAAGGAAGACTTGGCGAGAGGGATTTCTTGTGGCTGGTAGGGTGTACAGGGAGGCTCTCTTCCTTGCATGGCGCTGCATGTCGGCCAGGTGTCGGGATGTTCTCCTCTTCTTCTAGAATGTCCGCACGTTGTATCGGTGGTTCTGAGAAAGAATCACGGGACATTAGATCCTGCAGCGCTAATAGCTTGTGTTTGGATATCTCCGAAGGTGGAGACCCGTCGAAGACTGTATCGATGGGCGGCCTTCGCACGCCAGAATGACTACTTCCCGTAGCACCTGTCCTCGTTGAATCATACACTGTCTCGCTAAGGCCGTCATCTTCATCTCCCGACAGAAAGCGGCTGTTCTCGTTGTCAGATCCAAAGAGGGTCGATGCATGATCTGATGGTGCCCCGGAGGGACGATGAGATTTATTCCGGAAAGTGTTGAATGCCAGAGGTCCAAGAGGCGAAGATGCAGAAGGAGATGGTGGATTGGATGATCTTGGGGTGGCAGGTACCTGTTCGGCTTGAGGGCTTGCAAGATACGAAGGGGCTGTGCCAGGAAGATCAATGTCGAAAGCCGACAAGCGATTCAAGGGAGGTAGTGGTGAGGATGGAACCCTGCTCTCCGTACTGAATGCTTTCCTCTCTGTCGAAAAATGATTTCTATGGTCCGATCCGACATGTTCTGTTTTGCGGTACGACCTGGAGGAAGGCTCCGCCTCGCTGGGTCGATCATAGCCGGGCGTTGTAGAGTGAGGGGCCGAAGCTATTCTTCTACCGCTTGAAGTCCCTGAAGGCGTCTTGTTTCTCTTGGGACTGCCTGAGCGTGGCTTCCATGTTGAAGGCGACGGCGAAGAGAAAAGACCACCAAAAGAGAACGACTTCCTCGGAATCGGCTCTGGATCAGCATAGATCTCTGTTTGGACCTGGCCGGTGGAGAGAGGTATAGAGGTATCAAAGCCCACGGGTGTAGACAGCCTATGAGACTCCTGACGATGAGATGCCCGGCCATTGGCAGTATCGGCCGACAAGCGAGGAGCAATAGACGTGGCAAGCATCAAGGTAGGAAGTTGATCAGCCTCTGGCACGATAGACTTTAAGGTGTCTATCCTACTGATGCCGCCCGCTGCCGTACGCTTCCTCGAGGATCCATCTTTGGGGAGCTTAGTGGCTTGTGGTTTGAAGAAAGACTGCCAAATATGGGGCGGATCGTCATCGGCTTGCTGATCTTCTCTTAAGTCGTTCAACGGCGACGGTGGATGGAAGATGGAACGATTGTTGGATAATCGTTCGTCGTCGGACAGGTGTTGCTGCTGAAGCGTTGCGGACCGCTGATGACTTGTAGCTGGTCTCCGTAGCGATGAGTGCATTCCACTGCTACCTCGTAATGCTCTTTGTGACGTACTCCTCTTCACTAGCTTGTTGCGTGGTAAGGTTGAGGAGTTGAGGTTTGTAGAGGAGGGGAGGATTGGGGCAGTCGATCCGTTAGAGAAGGAGACTGAAGGCGAACCCGGTGGCGGGGTGGAAAAAGGGCTCTCGTTCGACATTGACATTGTTGACTTTCGCCGAAACCAGGATGATCTGATCGTGCTGTTGCCATTGAACTCGAAATCGAATGGTTCATGGCTGAAGGAAGTTCTTGTATCCGGAGCAACGGGGTTTCCTGTGCCACCAGAGTCGCCTTCTGCTTTGCTATCCGGTATCGAGGGAGCCGTAAAATTTCCAAAGCTCAGTCTGCTTGATGATGATAGCGGACGGCCAAAGGAATTCCGCTTCCGTAACCGAGAGGTGGGAGCGGAAGCAGGTTGGGCCATTGATGATGTTGTGGTAGCGGGCATTGGAGTTGAGCTTTGCTGATCGAAGGTAAATCGAGATGGCGCTTTTCTTTTACCCGAAACTGGTCTGTGGTCCGTTGCGGGCTTTTGATGGCCAAGAGCCAGGCCCACTGCGGCAATACCAACAGTACCCGTGGCGCAGAGCTGTTGAGAATGGGCATTAGCGACTGGAGGGTTTAACAGGGCGCATTGACACAGAGTTACAGATTCTTTGATGTAGCATAGTCTGATCTTGTGCGGCACAACAAGTGAAGACGAACAAGATGTAGGACAATGGGTGGAGGGCATACCGAAGGAACTGCTTCCATCACCACCACCGACTCCTATCAAGCAGACGGAGCGTCCGGATATCCTCATACGTGTCAGAGCTGATCTGACCAGAGCCGTTCTGAAGCGAAGGAAGTCATGGACACGACAGCATCAGGAGTTGAGGCGGTGGAGCAGATTCCAAGTGGCCGCCCGAGCTAAGGAAGAGTGGACAGGTAAGTCAGGTACGATCAGGATCTGGTACCACGGTCGAGCCGAGTCAAGACGGGTGGAGAATGGAGATGATGGTGATGCGAGGGTCTTGGTGAGGGGGAATGCCTGTTGCTTGGAAGGAGGTGCAGAGTTCAGAGTTCAGAGGTCAGAGGTCAGAGTTCAGCCCAGCGGAGGTTCAGCAGATTGAAGCCATCCGTTCCTTAGCAGTAGCCCAGGGCACGCACGCCGCTAATCGCGACCCACTGAACCGCGTAATAAAAAGTAAACAGGCCACCAATGACAGTGACCGTCTCGATTATCAACTCATCCTTCTACACAATTGACTTTGCACTCGCACGACGGCTTCAACGGTTTCTTGCCGTTGATGTCTTGGATGGGAATACGGCTAATCTACTTGTTCGAGCATCCGTCCACACGCCTTCCAACACATACGTCGCTCTCTCGACGAAGTCGGTGAAAGGCACCAGGTCAATGCCGTCACCGGAGTCTCTCTTCCATACGGAACAAGAGGATGCCACCTGCAGTGTCACCAAAGCTTCGAGCTGGTGTATGCATCCGTGGCAGTACATGCAGCGAGAGCTGGCCAGGTCAGTCCGCCGACGCCGAAAGGGGGATGCGGCACTGTATCCTTCCAGAAGGCCGAGTGTCTTGGGTGTTGTGGGAACGAGTCCAAGCCTCCCGGATTTAAGGCGGAGCCTTTTCCTCCTGGATGGGAAGATGATAGTAGAAAGCGAGGGTTGATCTCGGTTGTGCTACTCTCAGCAATTTCCATTCAGAAGAAATCATCGATGGATTACGAGGTGGTTGTTGAAGATGTAACAGGATGTCTCATGTTCTTATCCTTTCCCAGTCACGCTTTCGCCAGCTCAGCTTCGGGCTGCGTTTGTCGGCTAGGATCTTGCTGCGAGGCAGGCTGCAGCGAAGGATTGTCTTGTAACTCCGTACAGGGTACGAGTATGGCGCCTGCACCGTCATGCTACCAGCACCCTTCCGGCAGCGAAAAGGAGCTGGGGCCTGATGCGTGGTGGCCGGTGGAGCACGCTGTCGCCTTTGAGAGCCCCAATCAAAAGGCGTGGAGGGCTTGCCAGCATGCCGCGGACCAGGACGAGGTTCGTTTGATGGGTGCTTTAGCGGGTTGGATGCAAGTCGCTTAAAAGCAAGTTCTGGGGCCCCTTCCAGTCTCACATCTGTCAGCACTGCAAGCAAACTTTCATTTGCACGGCAGGCCTGGCCTGCCTGGCGGGGTAGCTAAAGTATCGAGGGAAGATCCTATCATGGAATGGGGAGCTCAGCCGACGCCCACACGCGGACCCGATTGTTGGTGGTCTTTCTCAGGCTCTCAGCGCAGGTTTCAGGTGAGAGGCTTCAGTAATTGATGAGTTACGAGTGCGGCTCTGCTGGCCGAAGTCTGCCTATGCAATTGAACATGTGTGGCCACTGACCTCAACCACGTCGGACATCGTAATTCTCTGAATGAGCCATAAACAAACGCCTCGTGGCCCCGGACTGCCCTCGTGAGTGGTGGCTGAATCCAGAAAGTGGCAGATCATACGGGAAGACCGGGATGTGCGTGATGCTACGGGCGATCCTTGGGAACCCATGAACCAGGATCCGATGCAATCCCTAGAGCCTAGCTTCTGACTCGCGCGACAAGATCCTTTGTTGTCCGTCAAGATTGGAGTTTGATGCTCCATTATTCCATCTCGAATACTACTTCCGCAATTTCCCAAAATCGGACCATCGACCCAGCAAAGCCGAGACTGCTCGCAACGTACAGTAGATCTCAAGGTCGATCCGACCACGTTGGCATGCAAGGCAAGGTACAGCTGCGATGCGTATCATTTCAATAATTTTGCATGCAGTAGTGACATTTCGCGCGATTGGTTGTGCGCGAATCAACTATTTTGACGACACGGGTACGCGTTCATTGGCTGTGGTCTCAGGACTAATCTTGAAAGGATCCTGTCTAGCCTTGTTCAGCATTTGGCCATGGCTCCTTACGGGGGTACCCATAGCTGATATTGCTCATCTTCCTCCCGCTCCGCCGCGGAAACTTCCAGAGCAACATATCCGCATCGTACATCGCAATCACCGGGCGCTGCAGCCTCCTAGATAACGATGGAGGCGGAGATCAAAGCTCAGATACCAAATATCGATCAGGTCATCTCCGAATACGCGGTCGTGAGGATCCCTCGCCCGTGACTCTTGGCAATATCAAGTTGTTGATGTTGGCCAGGGGTATCTGAACCACGCCTCGAAACAGTATACAGATGATTCCGACGGAACCGGTCAATCGCCCCTTGGCGAGGCCGCCGAGGCAATCACTGCCTTGCTGGTCTCCGCTTCGGGAGATGTCTCTGACGAGAACACGTTGACCATCCGGATTCTGGTGGATAAGTTCATCCCCAGACTCAGTGCCGCTGATGGCGTCAACGGAGAGAGAAGGCAGATGGCGGCCACGACGCGGAAACTTGACCATGCCATCCAAGTTGGGGCACAGCGGAATGTCTCCTCGACCTTGGGCCTTGCTGGCGGTGCCGTCGATTTGGAGTCGGCCAACACTAAGAAAGTAGAATCTCGAGTGGACAGAAAAAAGCTCGAAAAAGCGGAACGGAAGATTCAGGCGAAGCAAGACCGAAAGGTCATGAAGAATGTCGCATACGAGGCGTCAAGATTACTTGATGAACCTAGCGAAGCCCAGTCGTACGAAGATTTCTTCATGAAGGTCAACCCTCTACAGCTAGGGGCAGACCAGGCATCAAAGAGCAAGGACATCAAAGTCGACGGCATCGACGTGTCAATTGGTGGCTTGCGGATTCTGACTGACACGACTCTGACTTTGGCTTATGGACGTCGTTACGGTCTAGTAGGTCAGAACGGTATTGGTAAAAGTACTCTGCTGCGGGCTCTAAGCCGGAGAGAACTGGCCATCCCGACCCATATCTCGATACTGCATGTTGAGCAGGAGGTACGTCGTGCTGGAACCCTTTTGGCCAGAGACTGGAGCTGATGATGCAAATTAGATTACTGGAGATGATACACCTGCTCTACAAGCAGTGCTGGACGCTGATGTCTGGCGCAAGCACCTTCTGGCGGAACAAGAAGTACGTCTGATGTAGCGATAAGGTTGTGGCTAATACTAATGAGTATCCAGAAAATCAGCAAAGAGCTGTCAACGCTCGAAGCAGAACGAGCTTCGATGGCAGATACATCAACAGATGCGACGAGATTGGACATGCATCGAGAAGGACTCGACACGACCTTGAGTGACATCCATGCGAAGCTGTCAGAGATGGAGTCTGACAAAGCCGAATCCCGAGCTGCAAGCATTCTTGCCGGTTTAGGATTTTCCGAGGAGCGCCAACATTACGCTACGAAGACCTTTTCCGGAGGCTGGAGGATGAGGTTAGCATTGGCACGAGCACTGTTCTGCGAACCCGATCTATTATTGCTCGATGGTAGGACATCTCTGCACGCGGTTCTGACCATCAATTGACCCTTTACAGAGCCGTCGAACATGTTGGACGTACCCTCAATCACCTTTTTGTCGACATATCTCCAGTCCTATCCAAGTACCGTGCTTGTCGTGTCCCACGATCGAGCTTTCCTCAACGAAGTTGCAACAGACATCATTCATCAGCATTCAGAGCGCCTGGACTACTACAAGGGGGCTGATTTTGGTATGCCCTTTCCCTACCCTATTCATATCACTTATTAGATTGCTCTGCTATGCTCTCTGCTATTCCCAGAAAAACCTCTGCCGACCTTCTTAACCTTCGCTGACGTTCCACAGATACATTCTATGCCACCAAAGAAGAACGGCGCAAAACCGCCAAACGCGAGTACGACAACCAAATGGTCCAACGTGCCCACCTCCAAGCCTTCATCGACAAATTCCGCTACAATGCCGCCAAATCCTCCGAAGCCCAATCCCGCATCAAGAAACTCGAGAAGATGCCCGTCCTGGAAGCCCCCGAAAGCGTCTACACCGTGCACTTCCGCTTCCCGGACGTCGAGAAAATGTCCCCCCCCATCATCCAAATGAGCGGCGTCTCCTTCGGCTACGAGCCCTCCAAGCCCCTCCTCCGCAACGTCGACCTCGACGTCCAACTCGACTCACGGATCGGCATCGTCGGCCCCAACGGCGCCGGCAAAACCACGGTCCTCAAGCTGCTCATCGCCCAGCTACAGCCCACCTCCGGCCTCATCAGCCAAAACCCGCGCCTCCGCATCGGCTTCTTCGCCCAGCACCACGTCGACGCCCTCGACATGTCCGCCAGCGCCGTCGGCTTCATGGCGAAGAACTACCCGGGCAAGCAAGACGAGGAGTACCGGCGGCACCTCGGCGCCTTCGGCATCACGGGCACGACCTCGCTGCAGCGCCTGGAACTGCTCTCGGGAGGCCAGAAGTCGCGCGTCGCGTTCGCGTGCCTGAGTCTCACGAACCCGCATATCCTGGTGCTGGACGAGCCGAGCAATCATCTGGATATCGAGGCCATGGACGCGTTGAGCTTGGCGTTAAGGAATTTCCAGGGGGGCGTGCTGATGGTGAGTCATGATGTGACGATGTTGCAGACGGTGTGTGATAGCTTGTGGGTGTGTGAGGGGGGGACGGTGGAGAAGTTTGAGGGGGATGTGAATGCGTATAAGCGGAGGATTACGGCGCAGGCGGGGAAGGGAGGGGTGGTGGAGAGGCAGAAGTAGGGGGTGTAGATGGTGAAGCTGCTGGCGGGCAGAGAAGAGGGGGTGACTTTGTGGCTGGTCTCCACATGTAAGAGAACTGGCATTGTATCGCCTGGTAGAGGCTACGCACGGGTGGCCCTCTGATTCTCGTTGCCAAGATCGCATATTGACCACATGTGAGCACGAAGCTCCCCCAGCTTTTGGCAGATTCGTCGGGGAGTCGCTGGCTATGTACGTCAAAGCTTTTTCCTATTCATGCATCTCTCCATAAAAGGTCCGTATTCAAGCGTCCCGTCCAAAGACGAGATGGGAAGACTCCGGCGCTACACAGCTCCACACCGCGTTTGTTCTATGAAAACCATGTTTCATCCCTTGTATCCATCCATCCATCCATATCCCAGGCTCTCAGCGAAACTCCATCGCGCCAAAGCACCCCTTATCCGGGACATGCCTGAGTTCGAGCTGCTGATACCTGCGGGCGCCTTAAGTCAGCATCTCCGAACACCCCTCCCAGCGCGCAAAAACATCGGATCAAAGCAGGAAAGAAAGAACGAAAGGGGTCTGCTTACTTCTCACTCTTGGCATGGAAGTATATCCCACTGACCGTTCCATTGATCTGATTAAAACAGATATAATAGAACCCCTCGAAGCTGGCCCCACAAATCTCCCGCACCCTGTGGTCCGGGACCAGGAACGACTCCTTCCAGCGCATGAACATGTTCTCGCGCTGCGCAAAGTTCTTGTAGTGGAAATCCGGTTTCTTGGCGGCGTTCTTGAGGGGCCGCCAGGAGGGGAAGCGCGCCCAGTGCTGCATGTCGCTCTTGTCGGTGGCGCCCCAGGAGGGATGCCGGGTCTGGAAGGTGTATTTGCCGCCGATGATCTCGCCTTCGAAGTAGGTCGTCAGGGTGGGGTGGTCTTCGGTGAGGCCTTCGATGCGCAGGTAGCCGCAGAGGAAGGACTCGGCCATGTTGACGTTCTTGATGTCGACTTCGACCTTGTAGTTTTGCCGGTCGGACTGCTGCGTTCCGACGAATTTGCTGCCGGGGCGGAGGAACGAGGAGGTGTAGCTGGGGAGGAGCTGGGGCAGGTTGCGTTAGCGGGGCTTCTTATTTGCGAGCTGTGGATCTGTTTACCCGAACGTTGGACAGGTAGGGGTTGGATGTGACGCTTTGGTCGGCGTAGTATAGTGGTCGAGGCGACAGGTCCTCCTCATCTTGTTGGTCCTTGCCCTCTGAGCTTCCACTGCTACTGGAGCTCCGTACGTCGGACGCGGCGGGGCTCAAGCCCGATATGGTAGAGATTGTAGAGGACAGATCCATTATAGACGAATCGGAGTCTGAATCCATTGTGGGTGGTCTTAAGTGTGTGGTATGGTGTTGTGGGTGCTGAGCTGAGCTGATGTTATGTGTAGGTTGTTGTGAAGGTGCCCTAGCACGGGCAGCTTCAGTCGCGCCGCCATCGCTAGATTCGGCTGAAGGAGAACGATGCTCTGGCCTTTCTGGCTCCGGTGGACATGATGCTGGCGCCGACCACACGTTGGTGGGATCGAAGCTGCGCTGAAGAGAAGCGGTGCTGCTGCTGGGGGTCGGCATGGGGCAAAGAAATTACGTAAAAGGTACACAGAATGGAAGATAACGAAATCAGAGACGCAATATCGCAGGATCACAGGAGTATGACCCCCGTTTGGGCGCTGGCATACATGGTATATTGTTTGGTAGATGTAGATGATGGTGATGGATGAAGAGAGTTTACGACGCATCCACGCGGGGAAAACTATGGGAAGTGAGCCTTAGCTTTCACGCTACTTGTCGATCATCCACAGCCGCTGCTGATTGGCTCTCCAGTTTCATATCCTAGAAGAGGGTTGGGAATTCCTCTGCTCATTCAACATGTATAGCTTATGCTGAGGCTTTGCGTATCTTACCAGGCCAACTGCGCCAATACCACTCGTCGCTCTCAGTCGTCCACTCCGCAGGTTCAAGACTCCACAGTAGTTGACTAGATAGGCTTGATCTGGTTGCACAAGGTCAGTTATCTGGCTACACCGAGGGTCGAACGACAATCGCATCACCTTGAAGTGGAGGGATATCAAGGAGAAAACAAGCGCTTTGAGATCCTGTACCAAGTAATAGAATACCCGTAGTCCCTCTGGATCCGCAGATTCCGTGACGTCGACCAAAGAACCAATCTTCGCAGTCTGGTTTGTCGAGCATCAGCAGGCTACCCACTGGCTAGTAACTGGCAAAACGGACCTCGAAGGATATGTGTTCGTTCCCAAGCCGAATCTCCAGCTCCTGGCGACCATCTTTGTTCTTCTCTGGCCACTTCGAGTCGTCTTCCCTTTGACTTCTCAGTAAACGTGGATTGTTGCTGCTCGGACTGGCCATACTTCATGATTTCGCTGTCCTTGATGATCCGCTTTATTTCGGCGATTAGGAGCGAGCTGACGCACACTGCATCTGTCAGACACTGGAAGCGTCGATCACTCTGTTATCGTATGTGAACATACTCTCTTTACGAATCAGGGAGTCGTTACGGTAGTTCGAGTTGTTCGCATAGCGTGCTGATGCACTTCGACCGTCTCCGAGAGTACGAAAGTCGAACTCTAAAGCCGGTGAGTGTACGTGCGCGGGAGACTCTCGAGATCAACTGTACCTAGAAATTCATGACCAAACCGCCCAGAATGCCCTGAGCTACGCGGACAGAGTCAGCGGCTGCAGACACCTGGGCATGATCGCAGCCTTACTAGTAGCGAACATAAAAAGGCTCGTTGAGGGTCGACATGGTATACAGCAGCTGTAGCACGAATGAAGCTGGATTGCTTGTGATGCGGCCAATGGCGGGGACTTGGTTGACAGCCGCCTAGCGCGGGATTGCACCTCACGCCAAGCAGCCAAACTGGACACGCTCACTCGAGGGGTCCGATTAAGAAAGAACACCACACATACTTTACACACTTGACGATCGGACAGGACTATTGCGTCTTACATTCATTCAGCGCCTATCTACTGTCATTTTCGACTTTGTGAATTGACGGCCCGTGGACCAAGCTGAAGCGGCCCAACTCGTAGAAACCATCGGGTCTGGTATAAGTTCCTCGTTGCGGGTGCCTTTAGTGGCAGGATATCAGAGTGCCAGCTCTGCGAGATGGCGACCTTCCTGGAGCATGCCTACAGCATGGTCCACCAGGACAATACCGCCGACCAGCCGACATTGCAGGAGCTCCGAACACAACTTGAAAAGGGCACCGACGAGAGCAAAGTCGAGACGATGAAAAGGATATTGACAATCATGCTGAATGGGGATGCAATGCCACAACTGCTGATGCATATCATACGATTCGTCATGCCTTCCCGGAGCAAGCCGTTGAAAAAGCTGCTATATTTCTACTACGAGATCTGCCCGAAACTAGATGGAGGGGGAAAGTTGAAGCAGGAGATGATTCTTGTCTGGTAACATCATCAGACAGGTGTTTTGGGGTCGTAATTGATGGCGACATAGTAATGGTATCCGAGGCGATCTACAACATCCAAATGAGTACATTCGGGGCAATACCCTTCGTTTCCTCTGCAAGCTTCGAGAGTCTGAGTTGCTTGAGCCATTACTCACCCCGGCCCGAGCATGCTTAGAGCACCGTCACGCATATGTACGAAAGAACGCCGTCTTTGCTGTGTCATCCATATACCATCATTCACAGCCTTTGATTCCAGATGCGCCTGAGCTTCTCCAGGCGTTTCTGGAGACAGAAAGCGATCCTACGTGCAAGCGTAATGCCTTTGCTGCGCTTAGTACTCTGAGCCACGACAAAGCTTTGGAATACTTGAGTGGGGCCTTTGATGGTATATCAAACGCGGACGAGCTACTTCAGCTTGTGGAGCTGGAGTTCATCCGGAAGGACGCCGTGCAGAACAGTCAAAACAAAGTACGTAGGAGCTTCAATCTAGCCAATGGCGGTGCTGACTTCACAGGCCCGATATCTGCGGCTCATCTTCGACCTGCTAGAAGCTGGAGCAACGACCGTTGTCTACGAAGCGGCATCCTCACTGACTTCACTTACCAACAACCCGGTAGCTGTCAAGGCAGCCGCGACCAAATTCATCGAGCTCAGCATCAAGGAGGCAGACAACAACGTCAAGCTAATTGTACTAGATCGAGTTGACCAGCTACGACAAAGGAACGAGGGAGTCCTGGATGATTTGACAATGGAAATCCTTCGCGTACTCTCCAGTACAGACATTGACGTCCGAAAGAAGGCGCTTCATTTAGCCTTAGCAATGGTGTCAAGCAAGAATGTCGAGGAGGTTGTGATGCTCCTGAAAAAAGAACTTTCCAAAACCTTGGACGAGCAGTATGAGAAGGTGAATTCAATTAGAGACCCGATCACTGCATCCGAGACGCTGATAAATCATAGAACAACGAGTATAGGCAACTGCTAATCCACTCGATCCATCAATGCGCCATCAAGTTCTCGGAAGTCGCAGCTTCAGTTGTTGAACTACTCATGGACTTCATCGCTGACTTCAATGCCACCTGTGCTGTCGATGTTATCTCATTTGTCAAGGAGGTCGTTGAGAAGTTCCCCAAGCTACGGCCATCAATTGTCGAGCGTCTTGTTTCTACTTTGAGCGAGGTCCGAGCAGGAAAGGTCTACCGAGGCGCCCTCTGGATCGTTGGAGAGTACTCATTACAAGCCAACGACATCCGTGACGCGTGGAAACGCATTCGGGCCAGTCTTGGTGAAATACCAATATTGTCCTCCGAACAGCGCCTACTCGATGAAGTACCTGAGGACAAGAAGGAAACACCCCAGGAACAGGTCAACGGCCACGCAACGAAAGCTTCCAAGCCTACAGGGTCGAGAAAGGTCTTGGCTGACGGAACATACGCCACAGAGAGTGCTTTGACCAGTCAAACCAGCGCTGCAGCCAAATTAGAAGCGGTGAAAGCGGCTCAGAAACCTCCACTGCGTCAGCTCATTTTGGATGGCGACTTCTACTTAGCATCCGTGCTTTCCTCCACACTGACCAAGCTAGTAATGCGGCATGCAGAGATTTCGGAGGATGCAGCAAGAACAAACGCGTTGCGCGCTGAGGCAATGCTTATCATGATATCCATCATTAGAGTAGGCCAGTCACAATTCGTCAAGGCTCCGATAGACGAAGATTCAGTGGACAGAATTATGTCATGCGTAAGATCGTTGGCCGAGTTTGCACAGAAGAAAGACCTCGAGACCGTCTTCCTCAACGATACGAGGAAGGCCTTCCGGGCCATGGTACAGGTTGAGGAAAGAAAACGAGCTGCCAAGGAAGCAGATGAGAAAGCCAAGACTGCCGTGCAAGTTGATGATGTGGTCTCAATCAGACAGTTGGCAAAGAAAGCTGCAGGTGACGGCTCTGACGGATTCGACTTGGATATTGAGAAAGCGACAGGCGGCGATGCAGCATCTGAAGACTTGACATCAAAGCTCAGCAGAGTGGTGCAGCTGACAGGGTTCTCCGACCCTGTTTACGCCGAGGCCTATGTACAAGTACATCAATTCGACATCGTGCTTGACGTTCTGCTAGTCAACCAGACGTCGGAAACGCTGCAAAACCTTTCCGTAGAGTTTGCTACATTGGGCGATCTGAAAGTGGTGGAACGACCCACGACTCAGAATCTAGGCGCCCACGATTTCCAGAACGTGCAGAGCACGATCAAAGTCTCCTCGACCGATACCGGTGTTATCTTTGGCAATGTCGTCTATGATGGTCCAAGCTCAACAGAGAGCAACGTGGTAATCCTTAACGATGTCCATGTCGATATCATGGATTATATACAGCCCGCGCATTGTACCGAGACACAATTCCGAACCATGTGGACAGAATTCGAATGGGAGAACAAAGTCAACATCAACTCCAAGGCCAAGTCCCTCCGCGAATTCCTGACGCAGTTGATGGCTTGCACAAACATGACATGCCTGACGCCGGAGGCTTCAATGAAGGGTGATTGTCAATTCCTGAGCGCTAATCTGTACGCTCGCAGTGTCTTTGGTAAGTAAAATGCCAATCATCTGATTTAGCTGAATGTACTGATTTTTGTGTAGGTGAAGATGCGTTGGCCAATCTCAGTATTGAGAAGGAAGGTGAGGACGGGCCAGTCACAGGCTTTGTTCGAATACGAAGCCGGTCTCAAGGCCTTGCGTTGAGCCTCGGGTCTTTGAAAGGACTCAACAAAGTTGGAGCATCAAATTGAGCAGAACGATAGGAATCTGGTACTCTTTAGGAATGCGATGCCGCTTCCACCTACACAATAACCACGCCGCGGCGTCACCGCTGGCTGTCCGATGACTCCGCTTGAACCGAGCCCCGACTCTTGATCGTGTTGACGACAACCGGACAATTTCGATCTGAGTAGACCTTGTCCAGTTATGAGGCACGGCCTAAAAGTTGTTGGGGGTGTTTGGTGCTGTAACGTAGGTATCTACTCGTGCTTCAGAGTCTACGAGTAGCTTGTCATAGGATGATACCATGGATCACGAAACGGGCATCAGTGCGGCACTCCCTACAATCCACTTCTCCTTACGGAGTCTGGCACCATCTGTTTTAGTATTTTACACAAGAAAACCGTGGCGAAATTCGTAATGTGCGGTGTCGCTAGGTGTTGTTCAGGCACCATAGGTCCGTGACTGCCCTAAAGTATTCGCCTGAGTGGTCGATCACCCGTGACACGCGCTTCCTACTTGAGGCAACCGCGGTTGCTTACTATACACCTAACCCACGCCAGCCAACTGACCGTCAGCTAGGCAAGCCTCAATATGCTTTCTACGCTCGATGGCCCCTTCATCCATTGCTGACAGTGATCCATTCAAGGATCCCATAGTCCCAGCGGCCGAGCTCGACTTCGTCGGCAACTCGACCCTCCTGGTAGGTCGCGATGCCTCATTGACGCTGGCCACAGACTCCCTGATCGTACTCGGTAGGCCGGCTTTTGCAACCTCTTTTTTCTCGTATGACAAGGCTTATAACGGTATAGACGAGCATTTACGAAGGAGGGAAGCATTCAACTGTTGCGGTCTTCTGCCCACCGGTAGTTACGCCCTTGACTGTAACGCCCCGCAGCATCTGACTGGCGCTTCCAGGCTCTAAGACCACGCGGGCTATACCCTTTTTCAACGTCCTATGGGCAGAATTGTCAGACTACGAGATTTCGATCACCTATGCGGGGCCGACCTCGAAGAATGTGGTCAGAGTCACATCCATCAACTACCTAGTCGAGAAGACAGATCGACGTCAAGCGAATGCCTGGGTCGCCAAGCTTCTGGATCGAGCCTACGGCGAGTCTCAGCGAAGGAAAAGAATCAAAGTTCTCATAAATCCCTTTGGTGGTAAGGGCAGCGCGCAAAAGTGGTATCTCCGGGATATTGAGCCCATCTTCGCCGCCGCTCGCTGTGAGCTTGACGTGGAACGGACAGCATACAGGGGACATGCTGTGGAGATAGCTGAACAGCTGGACCTCGACAGGTATGACGTGATCGCGTCATGCTCCGGTGACGGTTTGCCCCACGAAGCCTTCAATGGTTTAGGAAAGAGGAGAGATGCAAGACGCGCGCTGTTGAAAATCGCTGTCGTGCAACTGCCATGTGGGACTGGCAACGCGATGAGCATCAATCTAAATGGAACGGATAGTACAAGCATGGCTGCGCTGTGTATCGTCAAAGGAATCCGCACGCCGCTTGATCTCGTTTCTATTACTCAGGGCGACAAACGGACCTTATCCTTCCTTTCTCAAGCGGTCGGCGTCGTGGCAGAGGCAGACCTTGGCACAGAGAACATACGGTGGATGGGAAGTGCAAGATTTACATATGGCTTCTTGGTCCGCATCATGGGAAAGACTGTGTACCCTTGCGATATAGCTGTCAAAGTCGATATACCTACAAAAGCGGCAATCCGAGAGCATTACAGGAAGGAACTCAGTAACCACGCGAATAACGAATCCCGTCGGGGCTCTCTGGAGAGTGACAACGATGGTCTGCCAGAGTTAAAGTTCGGCTCTGTCAAAGATCCTCTGCCTTCCGACTGGTCCCTTGTCCCCTACGATACTCTGGGCAATTTCTACTGCGGCAACATGGCATACATGGCGCCTGACGCCAATTTCTTTCCAGCTTCGCTGCCAAACGATGGCCATGTGGACCTTGTTACCATTGACGGCGACATAAAGCGAACCGCTGCCATTCAGTGTCTATTAGCGGCTGAGAGCGGTAAGTTCTTCGACGTGCCACAAGTGGAGTACCGCAAGATAAGTGGTTATCGGATCATACCTAAAGGCGAGAAGCACGGTCATATTAGCATCGATGGGGAGAGTTTCCCTTTCCAGCCATTCCAAGCGGAGGTGCATAAAGGACTGGCGACGGTCCTAAGTCGGACTGGGCATCTTTACGAAGCAAAAGGCGTGGCAACCAAAACTGGGGAGTAGGCGTTCGTGAGCTGTATAATTTGGGAGCATGATACCAGGACAGAGGCGTTTTCAACAGCATTCGGGGCGCTATAGTCTAGGCACTAGCATCAATCTCGTGAAGTTTCTCGGATTTTGGAACAATCCCGCAACTCCTCCACAGTAACCTTAATGGGGTATCTTTCTATATCGAAAACGCCAATGCCTTCTCTTGCTTGAGCCGTGGTCTGTCACAGTATGTACTTCACGACCCAGATCTCAGTCCCCAAACCCTCCCCATTCTTCGTCGCCCGTCTCATTCTGATCACATTTATCTTGTATCACCTCAGCCCCGCCTTCCGTAGCACTAGCTCCAACCGTCCATTGCTGGAGCCTCTCGTCCCTGAGTGCCTCTTTTGCCCTCTGCCGTAATACCTTCGTCTTCCCCTCCCTCGCTAACCTCTGCACTGGCCTCATAACCCTTTCCAGCATCCCCTCCGGCATCCCCTCCTCTTGCCCTTCCAGTCCGTCCACCCAAACATCCAGCACGTGATACCGCAACCCATCAGGCACCTTCGCACCCACATTCCCATCCACGGTCTCCATCCCCGTACTCAGCGGCACCTCCTCCACCACCCGCAGATACCCCTCCACCAACCCCTCTTCCCACCCCTTCATCGCCAAACACCGAAACGCCCCCTGTACATAGCACCGACACAGCAAGAGATATTTATCGAGCCGCAACCCCGGAATGGCGCTCCACTGCCCCGCCATCGTTATCCAGAACGCGCGCACGAATCCCAGGAAGGTGTCTTCTGGGAGGGTTTGGAGGAGGGAGGTCAGAGATCGACAGAGGCGCTGTTGGGGGAGGGGGCGGTCGGTGTGGAAGACGCAGTAAAAGAGGCTTTTCCAGATTTTGAGGAGGTCGAGGGGGGTGAAGGTTCGGGTGGGGGTGGAAAGGTAGGTTTGGAGGGAGGAGAGGGCGGCGTCGCGGGTGGGGCGGTCGGAGGAGACGAGGGATTTGAGGAAGGGGGAGAGATCGGGGGTGGTGGTGCTGGCCATGGTGGGAGCTTGGTGCAGAGGATAAGACGGCGGTGGGATGGTGAGGGATTGCGACCGCGTGGAAATATGCGGTCGCGATGTGTCAAGTGCGAGCTAGCCCAATAGAGTTAGACTAGGTGCCTTTTTGGGGGTTTTTCTGAGACCAATCGTTAGCATCAGAAGAATGAAGTCCGATTTCGATGCCCAAGAGAGAGATTCCCGGACGACTCGAAGACATAATGTCTTTACGTTTGCTCGCTTTGACGTTTGGCCAACTTTGGACGACTGGCCGCACGTGATAGGGAAGATGTGTTATTTTACTCGACGATTGCCCCTTCTTGAGAGCACCTTTACTCTCGAGTACTCATTCCAGAGTCCAGACTTCAATAGCCATTAAGAAGACTTTGATGAACCTTGCCTATATCAAATCTGAGGTAAGATATCGGCGGTCTTGAGACGAGAAAAGCATCTCGCAATCTGATCTCCTTATTTCTTTCAACGTGCTCGCGAGTAGGCAGAGCATTGAGTCGAGTGACAATTTTTGCAGAAAACGGACGGCTGAAGCAAAACGCGGCGGATTTTGCAATTTGGCCAGATTGAAGCATTATGACTTGGGCAATCGTTTTCTCAGGAAGCGAAAACAAACATTATATTCTTGGGGAGAAGAAAGTTTGGTATCGCAGCTGTGTCTACCTTTCGAGGTATGCAGGGTTTGCCATAGAGCTTTTGGGAACAGGTCAAAAGCATTTTATATCCTACTGAGTAGATAAAGCCATACTTGTAGGGAAAGGGGGAGATGTTGAGAAATGCTTGATTTGCTGGCTGAATGTATCAAAATGACCTTCATACACAGGTGAAAAACACTTTGTTAACATGTTAACGATTGTTTTCACGAATTCACGACTACAGAAGGCATTGGTATGCCATCGGTTCTGGAATTCAGCAGGAAAAAGTTAAAAACAGCCCGAAGGTTGATTTAGACTTCACGGGCCGGCCGCCTAGATAACCGCGTCTGTGCTTTTCTGCTCTAGCCGCGGAACGCCTTACGCTTTTAGGCTACTGGAACTGGCTTCCACAGGCCGGAGGTCTGCCTTGATATAAAAGTCTTCTTGGAAAGCCAGGAAATAAATCTTGCGGATCGAGCCTAGCTATAGTAGAGTCTTCAATGCAATACTCTATTGCTCTAATTCATAAATAATCTTTCAAATACATAGTAGACTCCCGAGTGTCTTGCATAATTTATACTCACTATTATGCTAGGGTGAATGGTCTCAGAATATCAACCAATGACGTAATTTAGCCGAGTTAAGATCACAATTGTCTTGAACTCAATACATCTACCGAACCAACAATCTGCAACAGCTTAATAAGATATTGATGCTAGTAAGAACACTTTAATTTATAATTTGTCTGCTATTGCAAGTTCTTAAGGTATGTTAAATTTGCATCTACCAATGTCGAGTGTTCTCTTGAGGTTCTGGACTACTGTCAATCTTAGAAGCTCAATTGAGCAATAATGTTGCTGACTCTGCTTTTCAGATGGCTTCAACAGCTAACACTAAGTCTGCAAAACCGACGTAAGTTATTATTGCATCTACTAGAAAGCTAACAAAGTCGTGGCTACTAACCTGAACATCAGTAATCTCATACAGCAAACCCTACACTCAAATATAGTCGATCTTACACTCAGCGATGATCAGCCAGAAATCAGCAAAACGGTGAAACGTAATGGTTCTCATTTAGCTCCTTCAACTACACCAGACAAAAAACACCGGCTTGGAAATGGCACCTCTCACTGCCCGTCATCGCCTCTGCTGCCTATACGCAGCGCCATCAAACAACGAATTCCGGAGAAAAACATCCGAACCCTAGCACATTACCCAGATGGACCTAGTCTGACCCCACCGAAAAACCTTTACGCAAACGTTTTGGTGAAGCCTCAGCTGCATCTTACTCCGAGAACAGCCGCAGGCTTCGACACATCTAACAATGCTCGCCCTCCCGTTACGTTAGACAAACATGTGCTTAGAAAGCAAGTGAAGGCCAATCTGAGCGTCCTGAAAGGTCCCAAAGTCAAGATCATCAATGCAATCGACCAGACCTCTCCACCCGTCGACTTCGCCTTTATTAACGAAAATGTAGTGGGCGAAGGCGTTGAGAAAGTTCCCGAAGAGTTTATGATTGGGTGCCAGTGCAAGAAGGATAACGGGCGTAACATAGGTGAGAAAGGATCAACAATCTGCAAATTCTCTTCACTAACGTTTAATAAGGATGTGAGCATCTAAAGTGCTTATGCGTGCAATCGCAAGAACCCGATGCTCTAACAGGAAAGCGCCACTTTCCTTACTCAGCCAGCGATAAGGACTACGGGTCCTTGCGCGGTGTTTGGCTCAAAGGGCGACGACATATCTACGAATGCAATGCCAACTGTAGTTGCGACGATAGGTGCAAGAACCGTGTCGTCCAACATAGCCGACAGGTGAATTTAGAGATCGTCAAGACCACAAACCGTGGATGGGGTAAGTCCGAAGCCTCTACTCTCAGAGTGTCTTTACAATCCGCGCTCTCCCAACACTAGTCGCTGACAAGCTCAGGCTTACGATGTCCCGAGCCCCTATTGAAAGGGCAATTCATCGATACATATCGCGGCGAAATCATCACGAATGAGGAGTCTAATCGTCGCAATGAATCGCGCGAAATCGGCAGCGACAATTACATGTTTGGTCTAGACAAGCTTTGCGCAGATGTTCCAGAAACCATTACCAAGACCGAGTTTCTAGACAACTATCTAGACAAGAAGCAATGGCATCGCGATCTCGTCAAAAGCGGCGAGTACGAGGTCCACAAGAACGACGAAGGGCAGAAGATGTGGCGCCATCCTCTCTACAGCGAACCCAAATACTCCATCGATGGTATGCATATGGGTGGGCCAACACGCTTCATCAACCATTCGTGTGAGCCAAATTGCGCCATCTACACAGTTTCGTACAACCATTCCGACGAGCACATCTACGAACTCGCCTTTTTCGCCAAGGAAGACATATACGCGAACGAGGAACTGACCTTCGATTACAAGGACAACGACACCGAAGTCATCACTGACGCCAAGGCGGACGAATTGGAGAAGCAGAGCGGAGAGAGACCTACCAAATGTCTCTGTGGCAGCGAGCATTGCCGTGGGCACTTCTTCTCTCACTAGGATACGGGGGAAAGCGGGATTTTGCAGTTCAGCATGGTATCTAGCTGGAGGACTGGGATGGGATAGAATGGCTAGGAGCAGCCACAGAGTTGGGAAGACGGCTTTTCGGATTTCAGCATGATATTCAGCAGGCGGGCTAGGAAGAGACGGTATTGCTAAGAGCTTCTCAAACGCTAGGGAAAGCTGCCTCGGGTGAGATAGCTACATGAAACAAGATGCTACCTTCGATACTGCTCGACAGAAACATATACATTCATTCGCTGTGAAGTGCAATAGTGCCTTGCGTTTTGCCTCTATTGCTGTAGAAGTCCGAACGGAAAGCCTGATCCACGTACTCACGCTTTCATGTATCACCAAAAGAGACTTGGCCAGGCGTGAAGACGTGATTGCGTGAAACAGTCTTATTACTTCATCGATCAAGATATCCTCCCCTGCAAACAGATGTCAAACATCATCTACATTCATAGTCTGCAGTCCCAAACCCGCTCCTTGGGATCTCCACAAGCCTTAGATGTGCCTTATCACGAAACATCAACCTCCTTCCATGGATCCACCAAGTCTCAACATCCAATGTCCGGCTCACGTCTTCACTTCTCCAAGTCACCCTGCACTCATCTAGCTCTCACCGGCACAGAGACTGGCATCGCAGTACCCCACGCACCGAATCCTCCGTGATATCCCCTATACACCCCAGTCCCAGACCAAATGACTCGCATGCCCACTCACTCCCTTTTCACCCACTTCCCACCCCCTGTGACCCAACATCTGCCGCACCTTTCAACCACCTTCCCAACACCCAGCGTACCCCACTCCGCCTCCCCAACCCAGGGCTCCATCACCCCCGTCCCCCATCTCCTCTTCCAACATTCCAACTCCCTCCCTCTCCCCCATCGCTGCCGTACCTCGCTCAATACCCCGTATCGAGTCCGTGCTGCGTGTGGAGCTACTTCTCGATCGTGTCTTCGCGCTCTTGTTCCGGGAAGGTGCTTTGAAGCAGCTGAAGGAGGAGCGGCTGGGATGAGCGGTATAGGTTGTGGATGTGGGCGTACGCGGGAACGGAGAAAACGGGGTCGCTGGAAAGTGAATGGGTAGTGAGGGGTCTGTGGGTGGGATCATACGGAGGAGGAGGAGATGCGACGGCGAAGGGATCGTTGCAGGCGGAGGACGGAGTAGTGGGAGAAGGGGGAGCGCATGGTTTGGGGCGGTGTGTAGGGTGTTCGGGGGAGGTTCGCCCCAGGGGCGTGTGGTGGTCAGTAGGACGATTGTTTGGCAGCGTCGGAAGATGATGCTCGCGAGAATGAGACGAATCAGAAAGAAGGATTATGTACCTTCGATTCGAGATCCGAGGCCTATGGGACGGGTGCAGCGGAGCGATGGACAAGCTCTAAGAGAGAGAATGTAGCATCAATAAAAAAATTGAGATGTGACGCAAGCACTACCAAAGTCCCGAAGCATGGATTATCAGAACGATATCTACCATGGCTCTAGAAAGGTACTCGTACAATATATGTATAAGAAAGTGTATCCAAATCTGTCGACTCAGTCCGTCAATGCAACTCCACCTGCATGTTCCGGATGGGCTATCCATTATGGTACGCACTCCTGCAAAGAAGTATGAGATTCATGATAGAGCTGTTGATGGGCTGAGAATGTTTGTTCCTGCGTCTCGGTCGTTTCCGCACCAGGCAACCGACATGTTCTCTGCAGCTGCAACTCTCGCTGTCACAGTTTCCAATTGAATTCGTGGCGTTATTCCATTGCATGAGCGGGCGCTTTCTATGTTGCGAGCCGTAGTGTGGAGTTGGTAGACTTTGTTGCAAGAGAAGCCAGGGCCTGCAACGTGGGGCGCACGAGTGGGTGGCAGGATACGCTTGAGGTTGACTGGTTTGTGCTATGGTTGATTGAGTAGATTGGGAAAGTTTGTGACACTTCGATTCAAGAATAGTCTTGGAAGAGTGCTCCAACTCAAGCCTGCAATATACCCGTGGTCTGAATGGGAAGTTTTGCCACCTGGCTTTTCCGTATCCAGATGTATCTGAATACTGCGGTCCGAGGGACAACTGCTGAAAATTAGATATATGCTCCTATAGTACTTACTGACAATGCTATATGCCTATACCACGCATCTACCCTGAAGGCTCGCGCACGAGGACTGCCGAATCAATCTTCGCGCCAACGTCTCCCAACACCAGGCCCAGCTGTACACAATGGGACCGGATTGTTCCTCAACGCCCCTTGTCCCAAGCGTTCGCTATGCAGGAAAGCAACCCCCATCCAGGTACCAATGCAAAGATTGCCCTTTACCCTCGAAGTTATCCATACATTCCTTCCCTTGCGCCACCCGTTCTCCTATAGCCGTTTCGATCGTTCAATCATTGATGTAACCCCAATGCTTACGTTCCTCCCGACGAACCGCCTCCGCGTCTCCTTCTCGTTCCATTCCTACCTAATGTGAAACTTCTTCGGATACTCTCGCCCCAAGCACTTTCATCAAAGACCTGTAGCACGTCTTTGTTGACGGAGCTCGCTGCTCGGCTTCGCGCAGCCGGCCGCGCATCTCCTGGATCAGAAGTATCGTCAATTGTCCTTTGGAAGCCGCTGCTGCCGCCAGCGCTGCTTCCGCCGGAGTGAGAGGGTCTATGCGCTGATAAGGACAGCCTGTTGACGGAGAGCGATTGTCTTTGAGGCGCGAGCTGTGGGCTCACAGTGTAGCTTCGCTCTGACGCCGCAGGTGAAGGTGTTCTGGAATCATCACGTCGACGCAATGTGCCGCTGTCTAGAGTGGACCGACGGCTTCTGTTGTCACTAGTTGGTATGCCAGGTTGTGAAGCGAGTTGAGAGGAGACATTTAATGGCGAAGTGATCTGCGGAGAGAACTCGTTGTCTTGCGGCGACACGACGTCCTGATCATCAACGAAAATCTCCGGCACCGCAAATTGTGGAACATTTGTCATGCGAGCCGAGTGTCGCAAGTCAAGTCGAGATCGAAATTGTCGGCTCCAGAACATGGTGTCAAAGAATCCTTTGACGATTCGGCGGTTGACCTCTTCCTCGACCCGCTGGAGGCGCGCCCGGCGTCTTAGGAACTCCTCAAGCTTCAAGCTCTTGCTATCCGAGATGATGTTGTGATGAGCCAGGATCATGAGACAGGCAGTGAAGTTGACGCCTCGGTCAGTTGGTGCATGAACTATCACCTCCTGGAAGAAAAGCTCCAGTCGTTGCCTTCTTCGCTGTATGTCTTCAACATCTATCGTTCGCAAGCGATCGTTCAAGCGCACAAGATCGACGCCATGAACCACGCCTGGTGGTGGTGTCTCAGTTCCTCTATGTTCCTCGACCTTGCAATCCTGCAAAATGCTATAGACGCTATGCTCATCTTTGTATATTCGCATTTCGAAGACCCCTGACAATTCCTGCACTAATTAGCATTGGCGGTTTCTTAGTAGAGGTGTCTATAACTCACTCCGAGTAGCCTGGGGAATGTCTCCTTAGAAATGTAGCCAGTACCGTCGGGGTCGAACGTTGCCCAAGCTTGCTTGAATCTCCTTATCTCATTGCGGCTGAGTATGAACATGCCGCTGCTCCGTTGATACACGTAGGAGAAACTCTCAAAGATGAGCGACACGAACAAACTCACGAAGATATACATGCTCAGAATGTTCCAAGAGATGAATAGAGTCCGGGCCCAAGCTGCACTTCCGCAGTCACTCCGAGAAAATTGACCCTTAACGAAGACACAGTTTGGGGGCTCCATCGTTGCAAAGTCCTCCATGATCTGATTCCAACCTTCTCCACAGCTCATGCGGAAAAGAAGGATGAGAGCCTTCGGGACATTGCGAAAATTGAGGTTGCCGTTTTCATTTGCCCCAAATCTCGTAAGACCGAAAATCTGTGTCAATGCAATAGCGTAAACCAGGAATAGCACGACCCATGTTGCCAAGAGATTGGCTATAGCAGTGAAACAAGCTGCGGCTGTCTTGAATAGCTGGTCCAATTGGTTATTACGTGGTATGAGAAGGAGAGCGATGGAAACCAAGAAATACTTGTGAAGCTGACGATTGTAGTTGTTGTTGTGTTGTGGAAGTGTGAGGAGGGTGGTGATCACAGTACCGAGAACAGAGAACAGAGCATAGAGATCCCATGAACTCCGCCTGAATCGCGTCCATGTTAGTCCGGCTATCCGGATAGCAATATTGGTGATATATATGAGCGTGAAAGCCAGGAAAAGGTAGTCTGCAGACGTGTCAGGCATGGAAAGTTGGTAGAACATAGCGCTCGGCTGTACTTACTTCTTATGGATTCCCACCAATGGACTTCTGGGTAGAACTCCAGGAGCAAGAGGATGAGGTGAAGGAACAGTACGCCAGTCACGAATCTTTGCCATTTTCCATGTTTCTTGACTGCTATCCGATAGCACCAAAGCCGCCACTTCCGCTCTGTCCTTTGAGAGGGGCGTTTGGAAGGCGAAATCTGCCGCAGTAGTTTACGCAATTCAAGCCACGAGCGTTGTTCGGCTGTCAGGAATGCCACTCCGGTTTGTTCTGTATAGTTTCGCATAAAAACGGATACGAACAATGTCAGCACAAATACAGATCCCAACAGGTTGAATATGATGAAAAACACAGCGTTGCCCTGGGACTGAGAACCGCTAGGATTGTTCCCAATCCCAGCGGCGGACATAGCGCTCCACATCACATCGATCCAGCCTTCTTGTGAGACGATCTGGAAAAGAATGGAAAGTGAGCTTCCAAAATTATCAAAACTGTAGTACGGATTGGCGACTTGTCGTGGGGATAGAACGTTCCAAATAAAGGGCGCACTATCGAATTCGCCGACACAGTTGGATAAGTTCTGATTTGAGTTATCATTGCAGGCCAGCAATTGACCATTGAAGATATTTAGTCCATAAATGGCGAAGGGGATCAATAAGCTGAGGGACACGAACGCAGCCTGGTTGCGATCAACAGCTTTCCAGAATTTCGTAAGGGAGAGGGACTTACTGAAACGACTTTCCACCCTCCCAAGATAATCACAGAGTGAAAGGTATCTCTTGCGCTGTCGCTCACGTTGAGCAGTCTTAAGGCCCTTAGCGCTTTGAAAGCACCGACTGCCCGCGACACAACACCATCTGCGGCAAGTGATGCTACAACGTTTATCCATAGAGTAATGAGGACCAAACCGTCGATGAAGCCCCACGACCCTCTGAAATACGCATTTGGGGTCCAGAAGAAGCCATCGGCAATCACTTTGACAGTTGCCTCAATCGTGAAAATGATGGCAAAGGCCAAGTCCGTCCACACATACCAATTCCGGTTACTAGGCAGCTCGGAATACTCTTTCTGGTACAATGGGGTCGATATACAAGCCAGCAGAACCATGGCAACAATGGCTGCGTAGATGAATGCCGAAAACGAGTACCACACAGGCTTCAGAGGATCGACGCCCTGGATACGTTGGCTACCTCGTCCCGGTCCAACGATACGTTGACAGAATCTCCGAATTGGGTCATTTGGCTGGAAGATGAACAACGACACATTGTAGGTCGGGTGGTCATGAAGATACTGCCTTTGAGCACGCTTCCGCTGATCCTGTGCGGAAACGACTTCTCTTGCCATCGTTCGAGGATCTAGCTCGTCATATGCACGAGAGAATTGCAAGCGCGAATAAAATGGATTGGGCTCTCGGTGATGCAGAACTCTGCGTATCTTGCCCCAGACCGCCGACAAAGGCCCTGGCTTGATAGTACCTGTCGAGTCACCATTCTTCAATGTTGCATCCGTATTGGTGTCATCTGCGGGTCCAAGCTGCTTATCAAGAAAGTCACGGACCACAGCATCCTTGGTAAGCATATCCATTGTAGCTGGGCCGTAGTCGAGGGGATCTCTGTGACGCTCTGGATCACGGCCAAACTTGAAAATCGTAGACAGTGAAAGGTTCCCGTGTGAAGATCCACTAAGCTCCTTCTGATGAAGGAAAGCCTTCACTTGCTCAAGCCGTTTCTCGTCTTCAGTAACATCGAAATTCTCTTGTATGACCGCGATAAACATGTTCAGTACGATGAAATTTGCCAGGATGAACCAAAGGACGAAAAAGGTTGCACCAATCCAGGAGGTGTGCCATGTGAACTCGTATTGTGTGGAATTATACATGAGTATCGTCCAATTCTCGCTAGACAAGACCTGATACATCCCGATAAAAGAATTGTATATGTCCGAGAAGGTAACGTGAATGGATGTTCCTGATGAGTCGCTTTCCGGAAATTGACCTCGGAATATCTGGACCGCGAAGATCGCTGTAAGAAACGTAATGAGGAACACGAAGACTACCAGATTGAGCAGACCGGTAACGTTACCCAGAACGGTCAACTGTTTCAACATGTCAGAACACTGTGAGTTGTCCAAGATGAGGGTAGCCTTACAATGAGTTGGCGCGTCAATGACACTGCAAGTACAACGCGGTATATCCGGACTATTTGAAAGAAAGTCAACCATGCATAGGGTTGCTTGGCTTGATGTACAGATGGAAACTGCATGATAGCGGTGATTACCGCGAGGACAAGATCCACCCAATTCCGTGGACTCGTGCGAAAGTTTCTCCAGTCACACAGGAATCGAAGGCAAATTTCGAATACAAGAACCAAAGTAACGACCGTTTCGCATATGTTGATGAAATTCTCACGACTTGGACCCATGTCTGCGCTTCGTAGAGCTTGTACGACCAGATCAAAGACGATGATGACGATCCATAGCCAATAAGTTTTTTCATAGTAGCGCATCAGAGGACCGACTCTCTTAATTGGTTCCGAATCCATTTCTTCGTCCGGAAGTCGAATCTGCTCATCATCTGTGGTGAACGCACTGGTCTTACTTTCTTCTCGTATAACTTGAAATGAGGACGTAATGACCGCAACGAGCAGGTTCATTAGCCAGAGACTCATAATAACGATACCAAAGGCGAAGTATAGCGCTGCAGCAAGAAAGTCGCTGTTGGCCATGTAGTACAAGATATCAGAGAAGGTGTTAGAACTCATGATTACAAAAACGAGCTGCAGTGACTGTAAAATGTTGTCAAAGCTGACAGTTCCATTGTACGGATTGTCTCCTTCTAGGCAAAGCGATAGTCGTGGGCAGAGGTAGCCCTTGTGAGAATGGGTCCCATTCGTAATTCCGTCAGCTTTAAGCCAGGGCCAGGGATCCCCCGTGGTAGCGTTGATGTACCCGCCACACAGTGAATTGTTTCCTGGCGCAACGGTCTGCGAATATGAGACGTATGGCTGGCCGGAGCGGAACTTCTCGATGTCGTCAAACCAGACGCACGAGCGTCGAAAGGACGATTTGAAGCTTTGGACGCCCACAATAGCAAACAATAACCAGAAGAAGCCGATTAAGAAAGACACGTTGACTAGGAGAGGAGCGGCTCGTTTGAGACTTCGTAGAATGACCTACATCCATGTTAGTATGTACTATTAGAGTGTGTGTATAGTTGCGGGCTGGCGAAGGGGGTTTCTGCTTGAAGACATACGGAAGTGCCACTGGTTAAACCAAGAAGCCTCAGAATGCGGAGACAGCTCAACATTCGAAACACGTATATGTGCCGCCAGGACTCGATCTCCGCCAAGTCGAGCGCGAAGGAGATCCAGAATGACACTACAGCCACGAAATCAAGTCTGTTGAAACCATGTCGCAAAAACGCCCTCCTTGCAAGGCGGACCCGCTGTTGCTGGCGGGTGTGACCTGGTTGATCAATTTGGGCTTGTGTGCTTGTGAAAGTCCTCATGATCGAAGGTGCGGGATCAGCAGTGTTGGCAGCCTTTTTGCCTGCCGTTTGCTGTTGTTTGTGGGGCACGAAGAAATTCATACACCTATCAATCAAGGCTCGTTTGATGCCCAAATCCCAATCGACAGTACTGTACTCTCTAGCATTCTTGACGAAACCAGAGACTAATACGCGAGCAAAGATCTCCACAGTATAGATGACGAACAATACCAGGAGTGCAAAGTCAACCCAAGACGATCCCCACCCGGTTGGTCTACCCTTCTCATAACTCAGTTTGGGTGCTGAATCGACGGCGAGAACGATCGTTTGAACGAAAATGAGTATTAATATTATAGGCTCCGTGACAGGGTGTACGAGCATTTCACAGAGTCGCAACCTGATCCAGTTATTCGGTGGAAAGATCCCTAAGCTTTTCCCTTTTAGAGGGTTTGGGTGTTGTGTCCGGTCGTCTGGTTCTCGACATACGGCAACGACATGAGGATGAGGTTTCTCCAATGGTGTCGAAGGATCCGCTGTATCTTCAGTGCCATAATCGATGTATGCTGGGAACGACGGTGGTGCCTCCAACCGAGCGTCCCGAGCAGGTTGCCGGCGGATGCTCTGTTCAACGATTTCTGGTTCGTTGCTGAGGTTGACAACACGTTGCGACATCTTACGCACCATAGTCCCTGCTCTCGAAAGAGGCGATGCTGAGCCAGATACTGACAATGACCTGCTCATGGATCTTGCACTGTAGGTTGATGGTGGCCTTAGCCCAGCCTCTGCATTGATGAGGTCGTCACCAAGGCGGGATGTGGATCTGCTATGTCTCGAAGCAGACGGAGCCGTTGCCGGCGCGCCGCTCATTGGCTGCAAGAACCGTGTATCTGTTAGAGGAGTCATATCGTTTTCTGTGGGCGAAAAGGAGCTTTCTTCCGTGTCAGTTCTTGTTACAGGAATTGCAAAGGGCGTTGTAGTATCTGATTCCGTAATGACGTTAAGCGTGCTTCCTCTTCTCCCGCTCACAAGCGTAGAAGGTGCGGGCGACCTGGACATAGGGGTGCCAGTGTTGTTAAAGCTTAAGCCGACCGAACCCATCGCTGTCTGGAAATCCCCTGGATTGACCGGAGAGACTTCACCATCGTCGTAAGGTGCGGCTTGATAGACAATTCTTGGCGTTGTGACGTGAGGTATACCTGGAGTCGCCCTCTCCGGAGACCCCTCGACGACCCGTTCATATCGTCCAGTGGTAGACACCCGTCCCCGGAAGGGCTGCCTATTGCCCAACAGTGATCCTCTTCTTCTTCCTATAAAGCTTCTGCGTTCATCACCCCAACCATCGTCATCATTTGGCGTATCGGGCGGTCTCGAAAGATCTTGTAGAGGTATCGACTGTCGCCGTAAATGGTGGTGTGGCGAGCCACGGTCCGATGACATCGCGACACGAGTATTATGGAGAGCTGGGAGCAACCCCGCCCCCCATTGTTGGGATGTCAAGGACAAACGCCACCTATCATTGCTGCATTTGTCGTCTGGTGCGGCGTGGACGGTAGGGGTAAACGATCTGATATGGTTTGGTGCTCCGTGTTGTAGCTTTGTCGCTGGATAATAGTATCTTTTGAACCAGCTCCGCAACTGTAAGATGATTCGCTTGGTGATGTGATAAAAAGCTGGCAATGCTTACACGAAACGCCCTCCTTTTCGTGCTCGTAAGCTGCTTCTAGGTCGCCGCTCGCGACACCCCTGTCAATCAAAGGTCCTGTTTCAGCCTAGTTTGAGATGTCACATGGATTTTAGGAGAAGGATCTTTGGATTCATGCGCCGTGACAGAGACAATCATTAGTTATTTACGTTAACCGTGGGCTTCACCCTACCAAGAGTCCGAGACGAGGAGTAGGTCTCATATTTGAGATGGGCTTAAGAGCTAGTGGTAGAGCTCATATGGAAATTCTGAGGACTTCCGTTGGTTTACTGCCAGAGCGGTTACATACAAATGCTCTAGTACTATATGTACAGGAAACTCAACCTGCTAAAGTCGTAGCATCAGAGACCTTGCGTGACTATCATATACACTGCGGCATCAATCGCCTTGACTTCTGAAACAACGCCCAAGCATCGCCCATTACCGATGTACTGGCCGTGGAGTACGAATCAGAAAGTCAAACTCAGACTCAAAGCTCATCGGTATTATGTCCAAAACACATCCATGGGCATAATGCACCTTCAAGCGCCCGGCCGATATCGTGGTACAGCACTCCGTACTCCGGATACCTTAGAGGAGGGGTATAAAGCTGCACGCTTATTGAAATACAAGAGCGTTGACGACATGGCCCTCTCGCCAACCCTGCGCCTGCAGAGTCTCTCCATCCTTGAAGATTCTGCCAAGGTATGCTATTTTGACCTTCCCTTTGCCTGGGATCTAGTGACATATTAGCAGTATCGGGAGGCTAAAGACAGAGTTTCTCTGACATTTGCTTCTTCTTGTATCCTGCGCACCAGAGTCCGGACGTTCTGGTCCTTCCCCATCGAAACCGTGATATCAGGACCGCCTCTGTCACTTAATCGGGCTTTGATTCTGATCATGTCCTCGCTTTTGATGACGGCTTTGCCCTTCTCCTCTCTCCGTCTCTCCGTCTCCTCTTCGTCCGTGCCCTCGCCGTTGTCTTCTCCCTTCGTGAACTCATCTTGTGCATCGATGACGACGTTTTCCGGATCGTTGATGATATGCTCTGGGATCGTGTAAAGATTTCCAACTTCATCGTATGCACCGTTAATGAGGTCGCCTGTAGGTACTGTAATTGCTGCAGCATCCAATATGCTCTGAGCGGTTGGAATGTCTCCCTCCGCCAACAGCCCAACGACAGCCTTAAGAACGGCCCATATCTCCTCTCGACCCGTGACCCTTGTATCGAAAAATTCGTTCCTTTCCCGGGTGAGCTCACTCCGCGTCCATCGCCTCTTTGATTTCCATAAATGCTGTCGTATAGGGGCGTTGAATTGTTCCCTTAAACCAATACGTCGCCGTGGTCGCGGCTGCTGTACGGGTTCCTGACTTTGCGACGAGGTATGGGAGCTGGAGACTTCATGGTTACGTGGAGGAGAGGATGCTATCGCGTGGGAGGAGGATTCGCCATGTGTATTCGACGCTGGATATGGGGAAGGCGTCGGTCCATTGCTGGGGGTAGAATGACAGCAACCCTAGACGCACCGTCAGCAGCTGCTATTATACAACTTCAAATAGTCGGATAGTGTGATCGCAAAGAGCACAAGCAATTATACCTACCATGTCCACGATAGGAGTTGCGTGCAGAGTAGCAATCGAAGCTGATGATGATGCTAGGGTTCAATAAGTGGCATGTGGGCTATTACTGTTGCAGGCACTCCTATTGATACTGACGTACGGAAAAGAGTAAAAGATGTATATTGATAGATATTGGGATCTTGGTAATAGTGTCGATGTTGTCGCAAACTGGACGACAACAAGTGCGACATCTTGAATCAAATGGAAGTACTGTCTCTTGGGTCCCACTTCCTTTTTGGATGGCCCTGAACGCCACTTGCGCCTCGGTCCTTCTCCACACATCTCATAGGGGACCGGGACTAGCTGTTTCGGGATAACTGTCATGCTACGATACAGAGATTCCAGAAATTGTGCGTTCCTGGCTCAATAGATACTTATGATACGTATTTGCTTTTTTCAATGTACTACCTTACACTGAGGCTATCTGGTTTGCCGATCTTACGGACAAAGCTCCTTACCTCAATATTCTAAATGTGGTTCCTCTCCCGAACTTCTGAAAATCGTTTTTTTCTTTCGATCTCGAATTGCAAATATTATCAACCCCTCAACATCAACGCATCTTGATTACTACACATCTTAGTAAACTATCAATAATAATGTATCTATTGTACAGATATAATTTGGAGCACTGTAGATACAATGCGATGTAGCTATTGTTGCAAAGAGACTTTGATCAAGCGCATTTGGTAAGAACTTAATGAGTCTGATGGGGCTTGATGGAAGTGCTCAAAATGTGTCGAGACGATATGTTCAAAATCGCGATTACGCATATAACTCCTGTCGCAAGCTATTTAAGATGCTAGAAATCTATAACAGCATTGATAGATATAGTAATTCTAATATAAGAGCGAAATTTGATCCAAAAATTGCGTTGGTGTTGAGGAATTGGCGTGTTTGCAATTCGGGCTCAAAAAAAACCCCCGATTTTCAAAAGTTCGGAGGGGGAACCACATTTAGAATATTGAGGCAATCGGCTAAGCTCCGAATAGGATTGGCTGTGGCGGAAAGAGTGCGGTCCACCATACAGTCCATACTTCGCTTTCTTATCTCACAAACACGCTGCCAGAGTTGTTACTAATGTACCATACACAAAGAGAAAAAGGAGACGGAGAGCCAGAAGTATGGAGGATTGGATTGAATATTTTTAGCTAGCAGAGTCCATTGACCAGTCGCATGCTCTGTCGATGTCTGTGTAGATCCTCGCAACCTAGTCCACTCCTCTGATCAACCTACGGCTCCGCCTGCTACAAGTCAGCGTTGCCTTTTGGGGAGAAACGTTTGTCGGTGGTGCTGCATATAAACACCTTCTGGCAGTCCACCAAAGCGTACCTCACACTCAACGTACCTTCACAGCATACTTTCTCTGCGGAAAGTGCATCTGTCTCTTCTTCTGCTTCTCCGTTATGATCGTCGCCTCATATTTTGTCAATCGCCTCCTAATCGCCCTTGTCTTCTTCGGACGTAGATCTAGTGGCGTATATTTCTTGCCTTTGTAGAGGATTCGAAGCTGGGTACGTTGCTGAGTGTTGATGTATGTGAGAACGCGGGCGATGGATTTCCGGAGGTCGTGGCTACAGGCAAGGTCAATCTCGGTTTCGGCCGATCGAAGTATCATGGATCGATATTCCGGCTCAAGGACAGACACATCGGGATATACGCTGCTAGCTTACATCTTGGTCAATTTCGCAGCGGCGCCACCTGATATCTTCTGGGTGCGTAGTTGACCAAGCTCTGTCTTCAGGTCGACAAGCTGCTTTTGCAGGTCCTCCTTGTTTCTACCCTTCAGCTGGGCTGATTTGACTTTGGATGACGACTAGACACACTGTCAGCAGGGTGTGGCCTCTTTTGTGTCAAGCGCCTCACCATCGTGGTTGTCGTCGCAGACCAGCGCTGAAGTGCTGAATGTCGTAGTGTTTGTTATTCAAAAGATTCAATGTGCGCCGAGTTCCTTGTACTAGCGCGAACTAAGCGAGGAAGCTATCCCGTTTTCGTCGTTACCGCTCGGGGATCACCATCCTCAAACTTTAGCATGCTGTCCTTCTTATCAGATCCCTTGAGTGCATGAGAATGCCCGGCTACATGAAGCTCGCAAAGCAGACAGCAGTATCAAAACCAAACGACCCCCACTCTTCACTATACTCATGTCCGGATCAACAGGCACCGGCTGGGCCCAGCTTCGCCAGCAAGCCAGATCCTTAGAAACACAGGTTCTTATATTGGAGACCTTTCAGATCCAGCTATATTGACGGTCGCTTCAGACAGAAACTCTATTCCACAAATACTCTCAATTTTCACAAGCTCCCAACATCCCCCCCAAGCCGTCGGAGGAGGAGCAGAATTGCGAAGCCGATGTTGAAGATGTCCTCGAAAGAGTTCGTACCTTTGCCCACTCACACAATCTCATTCCACCATATCTGATGCTTCCCTCACCAGCGCGAAAACCTCGTATCTCAATTATCACGCCTCCTTGACTCAGAGTCCGTCCTCACGGCTTCCGCCCTCAAACAGAACAACCTTTCTCGGCATCGTGAAATACTCCTCGACCACCGACGTGAACTTGCTCGTTTAAGATCTTCAATCGCTGATGCGCGTTCTCGGGCGAACCTCCTTTCCAACGTTCGCAACGACATCTCTGCCTACCGTTCCTCAAATCCCGAAGCGGCCGAAGCAGATTACATGCTGGATGAACGACAGCGGATCGAGAACAGCCACAGTGTTGTAGATAGCGTATTGACTCAGGCGTATGCGGTTAATGAGGGTTTTGGGCAGCAGCGGGAAACACTGGCGAACATCAACAGGAGGATTGTTGGTGTAGCCAGTCAGGTGCCTGGCATTAATGGGCTGATTGGGCGAATCGGAACCAAGAAGAGGCGAGATGGTATTATTCTTGGGAGCTTCATTGCATTCTGTTTCCTCACGCTGCTGTACTTTATGTGAAGCTAGCGGACTCATCATTCTGGGCCAAGCGTGGCGTTTGGCATATGCAGGGGTATCTGATATGGGCATCTGGTCTTTCTTTCTTTATCTCTGTATAACATCACGCGTTCGCGGGAGCCACTATTTTCTCCGCCTGCTCTTGCGGCCGGACTCTCTTCACATAACGCCTCGCCTTGTCCGTCTCCCCCTCCTTCTTGAAAGCGTCAAGCAGCCTCCTCGCACTAGCCACCATCCCCTCTTTCTCCCCCCCTTCGGCCTCACCACTCGCAGCCCATCGTATTCTGCAGTCCCAATCCACCAAATACACGTAGCCCACCTTACCATTGACAAAGCCCATATGCGTCCTCACATCTTCCGTCAATCCCCTCCTCACCACAAAATATCTCCCCCAGTCCTCGCTCATCCTAATATTTCTTAACCTGCGGACAAACATCCAAACCAGTGCTGCTCGCCCTCGTGTCTCCTCAACATTAATCTCAACCTTCTGAATCAGACGCGGCTGGGCTTTCAACAGTCGCACCAACTCAGGATTTTGCGCTTCGGAGAGGAAAGAGTCGGTCTGGCGCTGCGCCCATTGCCCGCTGTACACTAACACAACGGACACTCTTCCTTGAAGCACGTCTGTGGTATCTTTATCCACCTTCCAACGGTCCCTGAGCGTGTAGCCACGGAGATTGGGGAAGTAGAGCGCTTTATCAGATTTGAAGAGTGTGCGAGGGCAGAGGAAGGTTTTGCCCTTGTGTTGGAGGTCGATGGACGTCCATTCGCGGAAGTAGGGCTTCGCTACAGCTCGTGTTCTGACATCCCGTTAGGCACTGCGGGTCCCATATCGCTAATGACTATAGATTTTAGTAGAGAAGGGAAGAGAATGATGACACACAGCTGTCGCCGCCTAGCAAGATGCTTGTCATAATCGAAAAAATCATCGCGGCGCTGGCGCCAGGTCCGCGTGTCTATACCGGTATTCTCTCCGGGCTGTGGGGGCTTTGATTGGCCTATGGGCCGGTTAAGAGGCTGCGGGATATGGTGTTTGGAGGGAATGGGAAGCGGTTTTTGTGGGATGAGAGGGCGGATGATGGTCTCTGAGCTCGAGGTCGAGCCCAAGCGGCATGGTTGCTGTAGGCTGCGGATGTGGGCTAGAAAAGTGATTTGGCGAGCGAGGAGATATGTTCTGCGAAGGTGGAGGGCAATTGGTTTGGACATTGTATGCTTTGGTGTAATAAGAGGGAAAACTGGAATCGAAGAAGACAATAATTCTAGGGTTGTCCCAGGGCGGTCCAGGGGTCGGTTAATCCGAAGATGCCAAGCCCTGTCAGCCTTGTCATGCCGCGCAACGCTGGAAGGAAGGTACACATTTCAAACATATTCGGCTCTCTGAATAGGTTACACATACAAGTGGGTGTTCGCCCCAAAACTTTCAGACGGCTGTCATTCTCAACCAGTATCCTCCATGGTCCTTTTGCTGCCACAGCAACGAGCTTCTCACAGACGTGTCCATTCGTCGATAGATGCAGGATGTCACTAGATAGGCAAGGCTACAGGCAATTCGAAGCTCGAACCTGACATGGCATCTCAGCCGGCAGCGGGGGCAAAGACGTCAAAATGGGGTTCATTCCTCACCGGACTGGAGTCGAGGCTCGATACCATTTTAGCAGACGAAGATGTAACTTCGAAACCCAAGGCAGATGGAGCAAAACCTGAGATAGCGGAGGATAAAGCTGTGTTGACGGGTCCTAGAGCGCAACAAACGGGGGCTAACAGTACAGACTACAATCCTCGAACTTCGCAGTTGGATAGGGTTGACGTACAGCAGGTCCGGCTCGCCCATCTTCCACCAACAAAGCCCAAGATCGTCTCAACGAGCGGCTGGCGAAGGCAATTGCCAACAAAAATAGCCAAAAGGTGGGTGATAGCTCCGCTGCAGCTTCCAACTTGCCATCAAGAACGGCAAGCCCCGCCAACGTGGCATCAAGCCCAAGAGCTAGCACGGAATCAACGCCGGAGGTAGCGAAGGACTTGCAAGTCCTCAACATTGGGGATCCTCACTCGGAAAATGGAGGAGAGAGCGGTACTCGGTCACAGCAGACAAGAGCGTCGATTGTACATCCACCAGAGCCAGCCTTCGCTGAGTCAGAGATGCCCCGCTCCTCAATGGACTCTCATAGATCTGCCTTGATCAGGCTATCCCTTGATCTGGAACAAACCGATCGAGACCGTATAGATCTATCCAAAGCCAACGGCCATGTACTCGAAGCGGTGCGGCGAACCCCAGACCAACATGAGTCTGATATCAAACAATTGCGCTCAGACCATGAAACAGCCGAACTTAGACGCCAAGAGGAAACACACGAATTCCTCGAGCGGATTGATGCCTTGCAGTCAAAGCTACAATATCTAACGAAGGAAGCAGCAGAGACCGCCAAAAGGGCGTCTGCGAGTGCCACACCAGGTAGTGATAGTCAAAAACTAGCCGCAAAAGATGAGAAAATCGCGCTATTGATAGAAGAAGGACAGAAGCTCTCCCAAACCGAGTTGAAGCACATGAGTATCATCAGGAAATTGCGAGCTAAGTCTACAGAGGATGAGAAGGCGCTTGGGGACACCAAACGGCGGGCGGAGAAATTCGAGCCAATTGCGCGGGAAGCGCAAGATAGAGCGAAGAGAGCAGAGGCTGCAGAGAGGCGGGCGACGGAGAGAACCAAGTCATTGGTAAAACTTGAAAACGACCTCGAAATCATGAGATCCGACCGGGATGCCAAAGTCATCGCTATGGACAGTTTGCAGAAGCAGCTCTCGGAAGCACTGATCGCTGCGCAAGAAGCGGAAGGGAAAGCTCAAGCCGAAGCCCTGGAAGTTGAAAGGAAGCGTACGGCAGTCCTTGCTGCCGAGCTTTCACAGCTCAGAGCGGAAAAAGTCATGGCGGAGAAGAGATATACGACTGAGATCCGCGAGCTGAAGGAAAAGGCTGAGCGAGACAAGGAGCGAGCCAGGGTGACCGAGATCGAACGGCAAGGTGAACAGAACATCCTCGAAAGCCGGCTCGAAGCTTTCCGTGCTCGCGCCGAGGAGGCATCTGCCGGAGGCACAGGCGATGTCCAGGCCCAATCGCTTCGACAGGTCGAGACATTGCAGAATCAATATGCAGTTGCTAGTGAAAATTGGCAGGGCATTGAAGGGTCGTTGTTGGCACGGGTCACCACTCTAGAAAAGGAACGTGATGAAATCTCCAAACGAGAAGCTGACGTGCGGCGAAAGGCTCGAGAGACGGTACGCATTATGCAGGTCAAGTTGAGGCCCAGCTGACAAACATGCACAGAACCTAAAATTCCGACGAACGGAAGAGGATCTCGAGAAGGTGACGGCCCGCTCCCAGGGCATGCAGCACGACCTTTCGCAGCAGAAAACGCAGCTATCAAGCCTCCAGGATAAGTTCTATAAAGTCGAATCGGAGGCTATGGAAGCACGAAAAGAGTTACAATCCGAAAGGGAAAGTTGGGAAGCGCGCCTAGCTCAACGCCTAGAGGAAGAGAAGGCTAGACAGAGAGAGGAACTTGCCAGAACTCCGGATACTCCGTACCATCGTTTCCGCACCGAATCTCCGGTCAATTCGAATCGCAACCGCAAGAGCTCGAATCCAGACAAAAATAGCCCGCATGGACGACATTACCAAGGTTTAGCCTTGTCCGGCTCTGTAGTGGAACGTCCTATAAGTCGACGTTCATCAAATCAACCGCTACGCTCGGTGGAGATGCGCCCCACCTCGCGACAGGACTCCACTACCTTCACGCACTGCTCGCTCACGAATGGCGCTGCACCCGAAGCACCCTCGATAACGGTCGATTACCGAGACGAATTATTCGACGACGTGCAAACGCCTGCCAGTCCAGAACATACCATAAATGATATGATATCCGCGTCCACCGCCGGCGCTGGGCCTTCGGTCCAACTCGTTGAAAGGATGAGCGCAGCAGTACGTCGACTCGAAAGCGAGAAAGCAGCGTCCAAAGACGAGTTGGCACGCCTATCGCAGCAGCGCGACGAAGCCAGGAACCAGGCTGTCAGTTTGATGCGGGAGACAGAGGAGAAGCGCAAGGCTGACGAGCGTATCAAGGCTTTGGAGATGGAGAATCATGTGGTACAAGAGCGATATTCTACCACGCTGGAAATGTTGGGCGAGAAGAGCGAGAAGGTTGAGGAGCTCAAAGCTGATGTGGCGGATCTGAAACAGATGTATCGAGATTTGGTCGATAGCACAATGCGCTGATGATTGTAAGATCATGGCTTAATCATGCCTGGGGCAATGCAAGGCGCGCAGGCGATCAGGCCGTCTTCTGGAGGCTGTGGGAACCTAGTTTCGACCCGATCATACGAGGTTAATTCCTTCACGTTCTGCTTCCTGTATAATGAATTTTCGTATCTGCGATAGGAGCTCAGGGACTTGTCCTTGCTGCTCGACCCGGTGCGACGGTTGCATACCTTCATATCTGGGGCGAGATCAATAGCCAACTGTCCATCAACGTCTCTCTTGTCCGTCTCTGCACCTGCTTTCAGTAAGGAGAGCGCAGTATCACCGTGTCCCTCCGAAATTGCTTTCAAAGCCGTCAGTGTCACCCTGTTTTATGGGAGCATGGAGTCTACGAAGCCTACCATGATGTAGGGCGGTGTACCCAGAAATATCGGTAGCGTTCACAGGACTGTTGTTGTCGAGCAATAGCTTTACCATCGGTACGGACCCTACAGCTGCAGCTCTGTGGAGAGGCAGCTGCCCTCGTTTGTCTTTGACCCGGGCGGTGGCTTTGTGGGCTATGAGCTTCCGCGCCGTCTCAAGGATGTTTTTAGATGCTGTGAAATGAAGACCTGTCTAAAGCACATGGAAAAGATGAGAATAATGTGCTTATAGTGAGGTTGAGAGATCACGCAAGCTGACCTGACCGCTGTTGTCTGGCATCCATCACCCATCAGTGATCGTCGCATAGTCCCTCGGTGGGGCGGAGATCCTACTTTTGGCATTGACATCCGCCCCCTTGCTGAGCAGTAGATCCACCAGCTCATCCCCCTCTGGTAAGCTTGAAGCGATCATGAGCGGCGTCCATCCAGAACCATCTTGAATGTCTGGATCAAAGTCTTTGCGTGAAACCAGCAATTCAACGATGGGTAGGTGGTTGTATGAACAAGCCCAGTGGAGGGGCAAACGCTCATCCTCGTCCTTTTGCGTAGCGAGACGCGAATTTGCCTGCGACAGCGGGTAAATTCAGCAGGAGCCTGACGTCGGGTTGGAAGCCTTCGCCCACGTTCAGTAACGATTCCACCGCGGCCGCTGAAAACGTATCAGCGATGTAGACGGGCATGAGGATTGCTTGACGTACTTCTACCCTCCCGAGCAGCTTCGTGTATTGCATACTTTGATTGCTGATCTAAGTCTATTTCCGACTGGTTCATCACGTTGAGATGTTCTGATAGAACTGCCCCTTGTGCTTTCCGACTTGACTTCGGTGATAATATTTTATCTCCGCCCGTTCATGGCGCTAATGCCCGTCTTTACTACATGTGTCTTCACCACCTGTAAGCAAGGTAGCAGTCAGTCTTCAGCGACTGAATCTGCGATGGCAGCTACCGTTCCTTCACCCCAAACCGAATCATCAACGAAAGTGAGCGAAGAGCCCTTATGGACCGGTGCGCGTTTCAGCTAATAAAAGGCTTACTAGACCATCATCAGGAATTCTGCTAAACGAACGCGAGAGCTATTCGGCGCTCAGTACACCCTACCTACGACACTTGACCCAGCCTTCACCCAAACAGTCTCTATAGCGCAGATCTCCAACCCATTCGAGTCCGCCGATCGTGCTAGTCTGACCTCGCGCATACGTAATGAGTATGAAGATGTTCGCGAGCTTCCGCCAGCACTTGCGGCCAAACAAGCAAGCGCCTCTGCTTCTGCTGCAGCGCGGCGAAAGCGGCCGAAGACTCAAGCTGATGGGGAGGGTGCCTCCGACCCTCAAACGACCAAGCTGATTGGAGGTATACCTGCAAAATCGGAAGCCGTGTCGAATGGCGCCTCATCAACAGCACTGGCGCTGCGGTCCCATGGGACCGGAGGTGGACCGAATGCCAATGGACCCACACTGCAGAGAAACCTTCCGTCGTCAAGTCTGGTACGAAAGCAGACCGTGCAGCAGCCGAAACCAGAGTGGCATGCACCGTGGAAGTTGATGCGAGTTATATCGGGCCATCTTGGTTGGGTCAGGAGTCTTGCCGTGGAGCCGGGCAACGAGTGGTTTGCCAGCGGTGCAGGAGACCGAACGATCAAGATATGGGATCTCGCCTCAGGAAACTTGCGGCTTACCCTTACTGGACATATCTCCACAGTGCGAGGCCTTGCGGTTTCGCCAAGGCATCCGTATCTATTCTCTTGCGGAGAGGACAAAATGGTCAAATGCTGGGATCTCGAGACAAACAAAGTTATACGACATTATCACGGCCACCTCAGCGGAGTCTATACTCTCTCGCTGCACCCTACCCTAGATGTGCTGGTCACAGGAGGACGAGACGGTGTTGCAAGGGTATGGGATATGCGAACCAGGAGCAATATCCACGTCTTGAGTGGCCACAAGCAGACAGTCACGGACGTCAAATGCCAGGAAACAGACCCGCAGGTAATCACTTCGTCGCTCGATACGCATGTCAGGATGTGGGACCTTGCGGCGGGGAAATCTATGAGCGTTTTGACCCATCACAAGAAAGGCGTACGAGCACTCGCAATCCATCCCACCGAATGGACGTTTGCGAGCGGCAGTACCGGAAGCATCAAACAGTGGAAATGTCCTGAAGGCGCATTTATGCAGAATTTTGAGGGACAGAATTCCATCATCAACACATTGGCGGTCAATGAGGACAATGTGCTCTTCTCGGGAGGAGACAATGGATCCATAAGCTTCTGGGACTGGAAGACTGGTCACCGCTACCAGTCATTAGAAACCACAGCGCAGCCGGGTTCTTTAGAGGCCGAAACAGGCGTGATGAGTTCCACTTTTGATAAGACAGGCCTGCGTTTGATCTGCGGAGAGACCGACAAGACAATCAAGGTCTGGAAGCAGGATGACGAAGCTACACCAAAAACACATCCCTTGGACTGGAAACCTACTTTAGGTCGACAGAAGTTCTAGTCCTAGAGAGGTCCTGAAAATTGATCGAGATACCCATCACGTCCAGCTAAAGCGTGACTGGATGTTTCCTCTTTATATTCAGCATTCGGATGGCTGGGTGTGACTGATGCAAATACTTCGGGCATCTTTTCGCTCTCGCTCTGCTCCCTGCGCCATCGTAGTATCCCTATCCAGCAAAACCCAAGCCTTTGACCTGCCCATCATCCTTGAACGCAAGCTTCACCTCGTCCTCGCCAACACTGAGCCGTACCTTTCCCACCCTGTCACCTCTCCTTCCGCTGCCTCCTTCCAGACCTACAATACCCGCCTCAGCCAACTCGGTCGCTGCAAGTCCCATGCCCAGAATCCTCGGCACCGACGCTGTAGCAGCTCTAGCTTTCTTGCTGGGCGTACCATTGGTCCCTGCGGGCGGTCGCAATGCGAAAGCTGCGTCAGCTAGCAGCATCTCCTGAATCAGTGGATTCTCTGCTGACATCTGACCAAGGCGCTTTGCCTCCTCGATCACGTCTCCCATCATGCACTCACTAACGCCACTTCTTCTTGTGCGCGCCAGGATAGCTGCTAGGAAGACTTTCGATGCGAGCGGCAACGCTTTGAGATACTGCTGTAGTGGACTGGTAGTTGCTTCGTTGATGGCTTGCTTGATAGTTGCTATCGTTACCTTGCCTTTGTTCTTCTCAATTGATCCATTCAATTGTTCGCTTTTCCGCTTCTTGCTCGGTGTCGCCAGCAAGGGATTCTCGGCTCCAGCTGCCTCAGCTTCTGCGATTTCGACAGCTCGTCGGCAGATATCAAGCGCACGCCGAGCGTCTCCACTTACCGCAGCGACTTTGCGGCTGGCGAATTGGATGGCATCTGGGTCGACTATGTGCGATGGGACAGAGGTAAGGCGCGATTGGATGATGGTCATAAGTTGGTCATGGGTATAGCCGGGGAATGTGATGCGCGTGAGTCCTAAGAAAAATGTCAGTCTTTGCTAGGTAGTAGCTATAGAACCCGGAGAAGAAACGAACCGAGACGACTACTGATTTTATTGCTCAATGTCCTCTCTGGCAAGTCCATAGTATTGGCCACAGCCAGAACGATCAGGCGACTATGCCGCAGCCCCGGCCAGTTGAAGAAGTTATACATTACACTCTGGTTCTTCGTCACCAGTTGATCAAGCTCATCCATCAGCACCACGCAGGGCACTCTTCTCGGACTCGGATGGTCGAATTCCCTTTCCAAAAGGTCCAACGCATGCGCCGGGCTTACTCGTTCACCCCTTAGCGCCTCCCAGAGCAACGAGTACGCTTGGTGCGGATCCGTAACCTTCATACCGTTAATCTCTACGAAAATGAAGTCGTCCAGCTCCTCCGCCTGGACGCTGGCGTTAAGCTGTGCAACAACTTCACGGACGGTGGCTCTAGTCGACGTCAGCATCGGTGGCCCGCCAGGTACGGTCGGGGTAAGTACGTTTTTCCCGTGCCAGGTGTGCCGGAGATGTAAATGCATGACCCAGAGCCCGCGGATATTGCGGCTTCGAGGTGTTCGTAAACAGTGGAGAATTCTTCCGTCCGGCAGGGTAGAGATGTCGGTACGGATGAGACATGAAGGGTTGTGCGAGCGATCTGAAACGGGGACGATGTGGTGTGGTGAGGGGAGAGAATACGAGTACCGAGTGGAGTGAACTCAAGTGGTTTCTTGATGACGACTCTGGTTTGCTGTCAGCAGGTGGAAGAGCACTGCTCAGACAGAGCCACATACCGTCTGTGTGTGGGAGTGATGAACTTCGGCGGCGTGCGCTTGCTTTTTGACGTCGGTGTAGAAGCTTCCTGGGTCTTCCTTCTCTTCCTCGGGGTTTTCGGTGTTTCGGCGTCGCTGAGGGGTTCCTACTAGAAACATCAGCTCGGAAAACAAGGACCATAAGATCATCCGAAAAATGGGCTTACGTCCACTGCAGCATCTTCACGAGGCACATGGTCTCTCTTCCGTTTCCTCGTCGCTTTCGTTTGGCTCTGAACACGCTGAATGAGAGAATCGATGTCGTTCGCTCCCCCGTATATCTCTTCCCACTGAAACTCATCGGTATAGGTTGCTGTGCGAGTACTACAGCCTCGGCGGCAGATGAAGATCTTTCCATAATCCTTGGATGACCGGGGGACTTTGCCGGATGGATAGCGAGCTTTGAAGATGCAGGGCGAAACGATGGATGCTTTGCCATTGATAGAGCTCAGCGGGTTGAGATCCCAGGAAGGGGTTATATAAACTTCATTCTGGGACTATATTTAGCGAGGTTCTATACTGCGATCTGATCTCTGTGTACCGGCAGCGCATCCGTCCGTTTCTTCTGCTTGTTGCGTATCTCTCTCTCTGTCGAGAACCACATGAAATTGGCGGCCTTCTCATCGTCCTCATCGTCGTCTTGGAAGTCACAAATCAATCCAATCCATGCTCCGCCCGTGCCTTCAGCTTTCAGGAGGACACAATCACCGATCATGCATTGGAAGTTGCCCATGCGAGCGCCAATGATCTCGGGCTCCCCATTCTTGCCCCGTCGATCGTTCGAGTATATCCATTGCCAGGGGTGGTCATCAGACCCAAGCTCGTCGTCTGAGTCTTCTCTAGTGACACCTCCGCCGGATAGATACTGCCTTGCGCGCTCGACCTTGGTAGAGTGGGTACTTTTCAATGGCTTGTTGGGCATGTCTTTCTGACTAGCACGCTTTGTCAGGCAGTATGGTCAGAGCGCTCTCGTAGTTTTGTTGAATGCGCTGGGAAGACGCGTTTGACGACTTTGACGCGTCGCGCTAATTCAAGCACTCCGGCCCGATTTGGCTATGCAAGCGAGGATCTCAAGTCTCTAGTTTTGAGAGGCAACTAGCCATGCAATGATACGCACATCTGGTCTCCGAGCCTGGCGACCTCGGAGCGCGCAGGCTCTGCGTGGTTTTGAAAGGCATAATCAGCGACGCATTCATTCCAGTCACCCAGAGCCTCCAGCATCGCAGAAGACTCGGTCACGCGCTGAGCGGATTACCTCCCGCCTGCCCAGGTTCCTTCAGAAGTACACGACTTCGTTGGTCAAAGCCCCATTGACCCATATTACGGCCTTCCTAGTTCTGCATGAGTTAACCGCTGTTGTACCTCTCCTCGGTCTTGCGGGGATTTTCCATTACACCAAATGGCTACCGCCATACATCAGTGAGGGCAGATGGGTCAGCGATGGCGTTGAAATGTTTGGAAATTACTTCAGGAGGAAAGGATGGCTCGGCCGCGACGCGTCTTCAAGGTACAGATGGTGGGGCCGCGGAGAAGGAGGTGTGCGGATCGTAGTTGAGTATGCATCCTTCCACCGATTAGTTCAAGTACCTTGATCGCACACATTGAAAATTGAGGAATGACAGGTGATGTTCTTTGGCTGACATCGTCTAGGTTCGCGACGGCGTATGCAATAACGAAAGCACTCCTCCCACTTCGACTAATCCTCAGCGTGTCTGCGACCCCTTGGTTCGCAAGATCTGCCGTGGTCCCATTTACAAATTGGTTCAGAAGACTGTTTAAGAGGAAGCCAAAGCCACCGTCCTCGGGCGCCGCAGGCACCGGGGCAACGAGTGGCGGTGCAGTTCCAGGACCATCGGGCATCAAGTGAAGAAATTAGATTTACACAAGTTTCTCTGAGCCGCTCAATCAGGGCCAGCCATTTTGCGGGCTCGAAGCCCAGTTCGTCGTCATAACTGGCATCAAAGCTTGTTTCTTGGGTCACTACTTTCATGGGTGCAAGATGATAGCCCTATTGATGTGGCAGCTCCAACTATCGCACTGCATGGCTCATTCGGTGGATGACTATCCCACGCGCTGGCAGGGGGCTATTTTCAGGAACTGGCCAGATAAGGAACGACTGCTTTGCATCCCTGAAATACAAATTGACGCAATGGCGGACTGACCGACCGGTAGTGGCCCTTGTCGAAGTGGTATAACGTTGAAGGATCCACTGGCATTAGTGCAAGGGATGCCCAATTTGGGTAGGTTGCCTTGCATTCGTGTGGTGTAGAGCTCAATGTCCGTGATGCTAAGAGTAGTCATGTTGTTATGAGAGAATCACTTGGAACTCTCCTGAGGTGTGCCCCCACTTGGACCGCATCCTAAACAAGTCATGCCTATGAGAGTGCTTGAAGTACGCAGGAGCAGGGGATGTAAAGGTGAGACCAGTGTGAATGAAGTTCACTGATAGTATCTTCTGTCAATCAGTGAGGCTTGTTACGTCTCCGTACCTACCACTTTGTTTGCTATGATCACGTGTCAGGAAAGCAGAGCCACAAACATGGACTCAAGTGTTGACCACAACCAAAGCCTGACTGGCGTCCTAGCTACCTCTCCCGTCAAGATCGGCCTTACTCTTTGTGCAATTCCAGGACATCTCGCATAACTCCATAACAAAAGTGTTCTCTATACTTTAGCTGCCAGATCTGCTTGCTCATTTCCCGAGCATGAACCTCTTCCCTTTCTCCATCCGACATCAGGAGCGATTCACGGCCTGCCATCTGATACGCAATCAGTGCAGATACTCCGTGGCCTGAAAATTATCGTGCAAGCCATTGTATCTCCCGACTTCACCATTCATCGGCACTTCATTCACTCCCGAGGCTTCTCCTTCTACCACCTTACGATCCTTTCCTTACAACGGTCCAATCACTCAGGATCTGCGACCCGGCAAAGAACTCTCGCGCGGCCGTCCAGGTGTCAGATCACGCAGCAGTGGTTGGCTTTGGGCGCCTTACTACTGTGCATATCGTCTGAGAACAGTATTCGCTTGTGTTGCGCAAGGACAGTTCGCGCAGTTCACAGCCACAGTGAGGGAAATTCTAGAATACGGCCACAAACCATTCCAGATTCGAAAGCTAGCATGCATCATTACGAGAAAGAAAATGCCAAGGAATGGCAGATGGACCTTGGGGATACACCAAGGCAATCGTCTGCCCCGAACCATAAAGCGGATGCCGAATCGGATGGTGATGGTTGGACTCAAGTAGTGTCCTCAAGACCTGTACCGCCCAGGAGGTTCGAAGCCAGCTCCTCCAAGGCCCCAACAACGGACGCGCGAATACCGAATCCGTCAGCCTATAAGCCTCATCTTGCGAAGGTTAACGGTGTGCCTACAAGAGGCTCTCCGAACCAGCCAGCTACGGCTGCGAAACCCCCTACGGCAAATGCCAAAGATTTATCTGGCAAGGGCCCACATCCTACGGCCATACCACCGCATCCTCTGCCGAAGAGGCCCATAGTCGCCCCTGATATCATTCCTCGCCAGGGACCCGCCAAGTCAAGATATCCAACAGGAGTGAAATTGGTAAGAAAGGAGGACAACGCCGCTAAAGGCGCGTTTCGGAGGGGGAAACCGCACGACGCTCTCTTTACATTGAACAAGACTTGTGAGAAGATCGAGCCAGATCGAACAAGGATGTACAACCGACTCGAGGAGATCGGAGTGCGGTTTAAATCCTTCATTAGGCCACCACAATTCTTGGCGGATCGTAGTTTACACCTCTGGGGTGACGAGGAACAAACCGCTCAGACAATTGCAGAGTTGAAAGAATGGGTCAAGTCTTCGGATGATGACGACGATAGCTTTCATGGGCCCCGAGAGAAGATGCAGCTGAAGTTGAAGAACGAGAAATTTGCAAGGATAGGCTACAACCAGAACAAGAAGGCTGAGCAGCTTGACAAGAAGATACGGGATGAGGCTAGAATGCACAAGTTCCAGAAGAATCCTGAAGACGGTCAGGAGTTCGCTTTTCAAGGATGCTTTCTCTGGCCGGTAGACGAAGTACGACCTGAAGAGCTCCTGGGACCGAGTTGCGAGGCTTTTGACCCCATTCGCACATACAACCATTCTCACATTGTCTTTGGGGCCACTCTTTCTGGCTTCAAGATCTTGTCTAATAAGGAAGCCGCAGTCCAGAATGCGCTTCAAAGAATTGAAGGCACCATGAGGGAGTTCGTAGCACGAAGCGGCAAAATTTACTCGAGCCACATGGTTCAGTTGCCCAGAGCATCGAATATGTTAAAAGAGGTCAAGGTGCTTCCCGGTTCCACTGGCAAAGTTCCAGTCTTGACAGGGGCTTCCTTGATTAGTCAGGAGGTCCACAAATACATCCAACAGAAGGATGCTATAGAGTCAGAGAACCGCAAGAGAATGCGGCACGCCTTGTGCAGGGTCATTGAGCGCTTGCCCTTGTACCGCGGCCAAGTGCGCATGCGTGTACTCTTCGGCACTATGACACTATCGATGTTTCGATGGCCTGAGGGAGCAACAACGGTCCCATTCTCGGATTTCATCAGGAATATCGATGTGACATCGACTAAGGGGGCTTTGATCAGGGAGTGAGTTTTGCAATCGGCTGGCTTGAAGGAATATCTGCTGATTTGGACTTAGCTTGCAATGCAAGCTAAAGGCTGAAGAGCTTTTCGCTCGTTGCTCCACAGCAGATGGACTCTTCGAATCTTTGAGCACGATGTACGACTATGATCCGCCTAAGGAGCTTCAACCCGTTTACACGGCCCGGTTCGCATTCCAGCCTTCGGATACGGGAAACGCTACGCTGGAAGTCGAGTTCACTAAACCTTCAGGCGGTCAAGGCATTTATGAGATAACTCGTTTGCAATGGACAAAGGAGGATCAAACCGAAGGGAGTATACCATTGGAGCTGAACATGATGCAATTGAATGGGTACACCCCCGATGATTAAAGCTTTCAAATGCGTCAGCTAATGTTGCTATGTAGCGGTTCATCGTGGAAGCTGCAAGTCAAGTCTGAAAACGTCGTAGACGACTCTCGCATCACTCCGCATATGGCAGACTTTGCGAGCAGCGTGGCCTTCAAGCCCCCACCTTCCGGAATCCGTCCTGAGATGAAGGGCTACAAAGTCTTCACATTTGCCCCTAACCTCCGATTGCAGAGTTTCGAGCAGAAAACGGCTGTTCGATATTGCCATAAGAAGCATGGAAACTGGATCTTCGAAATCGCCAGGTATGATACCTTCACAGGGAACATCGTGACCGCCTCCGGAAAAACGCAATGGGGCGCATCATACTGGAACGCCGAGTGGGATAACACGCTGGGGGCCAATCTCTCCTTAGGCATTGGGCAGGCGGCTAAATGGAATCCTTGGTTGTCGACCTTTTTTCCAAAAAATTCGCATACGCCCAACAAGGGACGACATACGGGATTTCAAGACTTCATGCAAGACGTCAAATACATCACCGGCATGCTGGACGAAATGAAGGGTATGACCAACGATCAGGTTGTTGATGAAGGCGACCTCATCGACGCAATATTCTCATAGGGTGCGACAGAGCGACTATGACATTTCTGACTCTTCTGATGACACTACTTCAGTCGGTTATTACGATCTTCTTGCTACAGGGCTTCACTACAGCTCGCTGTAACACAATCTAGGTGGTTTATAAGATCTAAGCAAAGTGCCAGACATTACGCACAAAGAGTGCTCCATCAGGGCGTCGAGCCGTCGGACTCTGGCTGCTGAGGATCAGAGCCACACTCAAGGCACGTCTCGGCTGTCCTTATAGTGCCACGGTATTGAGGTGCGGTCCCAACGACGGCCGTCATTTTCCAAGGGTTCGTTTTTCGGTTCCATGTGCTAAAGCTTCAAGCAATGGAAGATGCTAGCCTACAGCTACGAGCGAGCAAACTCTCAATTAGATAGAATGGGTATCTAAACATACTAAATTGATCCCTCAACCTCCAAACTCCAATTGATTGACAGCTATGTATCATCCCGCCGCCGCTTCTACCGCCCTCCCCTCGCCATTACCACCGCCTGTATTCTCACTCATGACTTTCTGCCGCAGCACTGTAGCAACCCCAACATCAGCACTCCCAACCCATCACACATCTCGACAGCGAAAGCATGCCAAACTCACCATCCTCCACAACCCTCAGCTGCCCATTCTTCTGCTGCACAATGCCCTCCAATTCCTGCAGGTTCTTCCCCAGCTCCTCTACCTTGGCGGTGTAGAATTCTCGTGCTGCTTTGGGTGTCTTCGATCCCATGCACATATCAGTCCCACACCCCCCCCCCGTTTCTTCGGTACTGGTAGATATTCCCGCCAGGACAAGGGTAAAGAGCGTACCTTCTCCACATAGAACCCCGTCCCCACATCCACCAGCACCGTCTGCGTCGAAGCCAGCTTCCCAGGAACGTACAGACTCGTCGTCAGCGGCACCAGGATCTCCCTCCCTAACAGGCAAATGACACCATTAGCATCGCTGGCAATCCTGGTCCCTCGCCCTCCTGCCATCCCCGACCAGACCGACTCCGTCTCCGGCCCAAGCACTTAAGCCCCTCCCCCCATCTCCATCCCCTTCTTTCAACAGCCCCATCTCCATTCTTCCCCTCCCCATTCCCGGAGTGAAATGTATAATGCGCACCTGCTTCTCCCCTCTCCACCCCCTCCCTGACACTCTGGATGCACTCCCTGAACTTGGCCTGCGCGGCGCGGAGCTGCTGGAAGGAGGAGGTGAGGTGCTGCAGGTCTTGGGTGAGTTGGTTCTTGAGGTTCGAGAGTTGCGGCGTAGGGAGGGAGGAGAGCTCGACTTGGGGGGGAGGGGAGTAGGTTAGCTAGGTTTTGGGATACGAGGGGGGGGGGGGGCTACCGGTTTGTGGTTGGGTTGGAGAGGTTTTATTGGAGGGAGAGGCCATTCTTTCGTCAGGGTAGGAAGAAGGGACTTTTGTGGCCAAGTAAAACCCCTGAATATCTTATTGATTTGAGTTGCTTTGAGTACCTTCTTTACTGTAAGGTACACTGACAGGAAGCATATCACAAGTAGGTCCAAACCCTAATCAGCCCAATCGGCATGCGGCGGCAGGATGGCGTCATGTATCCCCGAAAGTCAGTCACTCTATTGAAGCCAGCAAGGCCTGGCCAACATCTGCTAGCGGCGCGCGGACGGGGGGGAGAGGGGCTTGTGTTCAAAGGCTCAGAAGTGAAGCTGGTCCCCGAAGCTTTCGTCCGAAGTTCAGGTTGTTTGGTTGGAAAGGACCTCCTCTTCTGTGAAACTACGGAGTACCATGCGAAGTGTATAAAGTTAGTGCGCCGTCGCACGATGATCTGAGAATTTTTATATATCTGCCGTATACCTCGGTGGCTTCTGTACCTTTGTCTCACGCAATCCAACAGACATCATCCTTGAGATCAAGATGGCATCGACAGGCGTTGATCAATCCGTAGGGAAATGGCCCGCCAACGAAACGGCAACCGCCTACGGAGTGAAGTCAGAAACAACAGATCCAATGCCATATGCTTCGAACGACTCCTTGAAGCCTGTATACGATTTCACCCATAGGAAACTAAAGCCAAGACACATACAGTTGATTGGAATCGGAGGGTGAGACGAGTGCCTAGGCTTGGGCCTTGAAAGCCTGCTGACCGTTCAACAGAACTATAGGGACTGCCTTGTTTGTTCAGATCGGTACGTTTGCAAGACCAACCCTTCTAGTGCTGTTGTTGACTTGAGTGGTAGGGCACGGACTTATCCAGGTAATTACTTCTCGGCTCGACGGAAATGGAAGGACTGCAGGCTGATAACCACAAGGGTGGACCCGGATCGCTCTTCCTCGCGTTCACGTTCTGGTAAGATCTCCTCTCCGCAAAGCGCGACTATTTCCAAGAGACATTGTCAAAAGGTAATGTTGGGGGCATGAGAACATAGAGCGCTATCGTACCGGCCGCAAACCTCCTATACTCCCTTGTTATCCAAGTAATTTGTATGAATCTTAATCAATTTGGTGTTCTAGGTGTACCTTCATCTTGGCTGTCACCATATGTATGTGGCTTTCCCTCTTGCTCCACTTGAAGCGTGTGAATGTGTGAACCACTCCAAGGCAGGATAGTTCTCAAGGAGGCCCTCTTCGCGCCACCTGTCGACAGCATGGAACACACTAGTGCCAAGAATGCAATCCCAGGGCGCCAGAAGGAGCCCGAATTCGTGAAACAATTCCCCAGAATTGGCATCCGGAGCTAATGTTGGACGCGTAGGCATGGCCGAAATGGTCACATATCTTCCTATCTCCAGTCCCTTCATCCGCTTGTCTGGACGGTTCGTCGACGAAGCCTTTGGTGTTGCGGCCGGGTACAACTTCTTCGTCTTTGAAGCCTTTCTGGTCCCGTTTGAGATCGTCGCCTGCAACCTGATCATCCACTACTGGAGTGACGCTGTGCCCACCAGCGGCATCATTGCCATCGTAATAGTGTTATATGGGTAGAGCAACACCTTGTCTAGCCCCGTGGATTCCGTGTTACCCAAGACTGTCCTAGCTGACACAGTTATCTAGCGCCCTCAACGTCTTCGCCGTGAGATTTTATGGTGAATCCGAGTTTTGGCTTTCCATAGGAAAGGTCCTCCTTATCGTGGGATTGATCATCTACACCTTCATCACGATGCTCGGCGGGAATCCCCTGCACGATCGATTTGGTTTTCGGTATTGGCGCGATCCTGGGGCGTTTACCGAATTATACAAGCCGGGAGCCTTGGGTCGCTTCCTGGGTTTCTTGCAGTGTTTGATTCAAGCGAGCTTCACTATTGCAGGACCCGACTATGTCAGTATGGCCGCTGGCGAGGCTGAGAACCCACGAGTCGTAATGCCAAGAGCGTATAAGCAGGTGTTCGGACGTTTGATGGCTTTCTTCGTCTTGGGAAGCCTGGCCGTCGGAATTAATGTCCCTTACAACGACAAGGAGCTGTCAGATGCTTATACCAATGGTCTTCCTGGAGCAGCCGCTAGCCCGTACGTGGTCGCTATGAATCGACTCAAGATTGGAATTCTGCCGGATATTGTCAACGCGATGGTCTTGGGGGCATCTTTCAGCGCAGGCAACAGCTACGTCTACTGCGCGAGTCGAAGCCTCTTCGGCTTAGCGTTGGAAGGCAAAGCACCAAGAATCTTCACACGATGCACTAGGCAAGGAGTGCCGATATACTGTGTGTTATTGGTGCTGCTAATCAGTCTCCTAAGTTTTCTCCAGGTCAGCAGCGGCTCAGCTGTGGTACTGGAATGGTTTGTGAATCTCGTAAGTCGTCGAAAGCGTGCTGTGGCCTCGTTGCTAATGCCGGCCAGATCACAGCCTCGCAACTGATCAATTTCTCCGTGATGTCTTTCACCTTCATCCGGTTCATGAAGGCTTGTGAGGCGCAAGGTCTCTCTCGGGACTCATTACCCTACAAAGGCTGGGGTCAGCCATATGTCGCATGGTACGCGCTTACCGGATGCTTCATCATGACCTTCGTCAGTGGGTACACCGTTTTCCTGCCGGGTAGCTGGGACCTCCCCACATTCTTTTTCTCGTATACAATGGTTGGGGTATTCCCCATACTTTTTGTGGGCTGGAAGCTCATCAAGCGCACCAAATGGCAAAAACCCGCTGAGGTGGACCTGATCAGGGACCTCGATGAGGTCGAAGAATATACCAGGAACTACGTGCCGGTTCCACCCAAAAATAGATTCTTCTATTACCTCGACAAAGCGACCAATTGAGTTAACCATAGTGTCATGGCCTGGCAGGGCACTAGTAACATAGCCCCATGATGAAGACAAGAAAAGAAATAACCATCACAATCTATTCTTGATAGTCTTCGCTTTGGCGCTCTTTGCAAGCCAGTATTTCCGGAGACCATCCATACTTAAAAGAGTCATTTGTCCCAATGATACATCGGCGACACCTGGTCAGCCTAGGTGGACACATAAGTGAACCGCGGGTAAAGAGCTTGATGAATTTTACCCCTTGGTATATTGGAAAATACAGACCAGGGGGTCGAAGGGAACAGCAATGAGTACTGATGAAGTGGCGACGGACACATCATACCCACTTGATGATAATACGAGACGTGGATGATATTGGGGATCCCAGTTGGCGATGTCGCAGTGCCTGTTTGCCCTTCTTAGGGGCTTCCGTTGGTCTACCAAGCTGATTGTGCTGCGCTTCAAGTATTGTGTTTATGAAATGTGTGCTGTTGCCGATGCGTAAAATCGCTGACTTACAAGATCCCTCCAATCCATGGACTACTTCAGCTAGGTGTCGAGACTGCCCTTGGGAGGAACCGTCAAACTTGTCACCCATCCGTGTCACATCCGTCGAATTATCAGGTATCTCAAGCAGCTCGCGCTCGGATGGTCTTGATGAGGGAAGCTCTGGGAAACTGGTGCACTGCCCATAAATACCTGGCCTCAAGCATTATATTAGCTCTCCTGATCAGCGCTAAAGGCAAAGACTGATGAAGCTTACTTGCAACATAGAAGACATAGTTCTTCCCGTTCAGTAGCAAGTCATGCACATCTATCATGACACATATGTTGACTCCACTCATATGCGACTTGCTTTCAAAAGACCAGAAAATGTAGGTTTTCGCTATTACCTACATGAGAATCCATATACCATACTGCGCGACCAATGCTTCGTCGTTTCTCGTATCACGATGGGTTCAGGACCTTTTACGAGCTCTGCTCCAGGGTACTTTTATTGAGTAAGCCGAAAGCCTTACTGTTTTGCCCCTTGAACTATGGGTCTTCACTGGTAGATCAGTCCGTCGACTTTTCGTTTTTGCGTTCTCTTACAAAAATTAAAAGTTAAGCGCACCTTTTCCTACCGGCGTATGGGATGGAACGCCAAAGATGTTATTTTTCACGACTGAGTTCGGAGTTCCGTTTCCATTGGGGCCTTGGTGTGCAACCGACCTTGGAATTTACGCTGAAGTCTGCCCGGTGACATACGAAACGATCTTGGGAACCACTCGCCCAAATCTCTTTCATTACCGTGCTTCAGCATCTCGACGAGTGCCTTGGCCGAATGAAAGCACAGCACCATGCCCAAACCCTGAAACGAAGCCGCAATGTACAGGCCCTTTTCATCCGGGACTTGCCCAACAAGGGGAAATCCGTCAGCGGAGTAACCCATGATACCGCTCCACGCTCTGCGAAGTCTTCCGTCCGGATGGTCTTCGCCCCAATATTGGCCAAAGTACCGTTTGGTACTTTGCCGTAGGTAGTCTACTACGACGGGCTCGGTCGTCGTGTCATCCGTGTTGCCAAACTCACATAGACCTTCATTTGGAGCTATTGTTGAGCCACCGCCAATCATGATGTCCCCAGCGAATCTTGAGCCTCGTGGTCGAGGGATCATGTACTCATAACCGTTACCATAGATGAACGAGTAGGTCGTCGGCAAACCGTCTTTCGGCATAGCAGTCCCAGGAACTTGTGCTGTCATATGACCTCGGAGTGGTACTATTATGGATTGGAAGGCGGGATACAGATGAGCTGTGTATCCGTTCGTCGCCAGTATGACTTTTTCTGACTCGACTCTCCCCCTGGGTGTGTCGACGACCCAATGAGCCTGTCCAGTAGAAGCTTTTGTAATCCTCAGCACTGGTGTCTCCGTTTGCAGATTTAGACCTTTTACAAGGGCTAACTCCAGCACTCCAATTACGAATTTGTAAGCACTCAGACTTCCTGCTTCATAAGATACAGCTCCAAGAGCGCCGGCTGCTAAGAACTTTCTCTCCGCTTCATTCGTACTCCAGAAGCTGTAGACTGCCGCAGGATCCTTGTCACCCAAGACTCTCTTGATCTCGACAATTGCAGCGTGGGCTCGTTTCCATTGAGATTCATCATAGATGATGTCCACTGTGTCACCCTGCCAACTATCGCACTGAATGTCTTGTTCTCTGGCAAAGGCATGAACGGCTTTCATGCAATTGTATTCGAATCTCGCGATCCTAGCTGCCTCTTCCTCGCCGTGAGCGTGCATGTTATCTAAGAACGATCTGTAAGAAGCGCATTTTGTATGGCCGCCGTTCCGACCAGTAGCACCTGAACAGGCAGTACGTGCTTCAAGCATCAACACCGTGGGAGGAGAAGGCTGGTTGAGAAGATTGTATGCAGTGGTAGAGCCAGTGATGCCAGAGCCAATGACGACGATCTCGCACTTCTCTGGCAGCGCCGGTGAGCTGCGATGATTCGATATTGCAGCGGGAGGGTCTTGCCAATAGGATACCGTGGGGTTCGCCCTGGGTAGACCTGGCGGTATGTAGGCACGATGCTCCATTTCTAGAGACAGGACGAAAGTTTTCAATCAGAGGGAAAGTAGACTGGAGACCTATGTCAAGCGTTTACCATAGCTCTCCTACCGGTATTCGAGAGTACAAATACGAACGACAGAGGACCATATACTAGATATCCAGAAGACGTCATACTTTAGAGCGCTGATCGAGTAGATTAGTTCTCTTGAAATCAATGATTCGATAGAAGACTAGAGCTTGCAGCCGCGCAGATGCTCAGCCCGTCCGGCTCTGTTGGTTATCGCAAGATAGATACCAAAGTACCTACGTTCTTATGATAGATGTACTTTGTATTTTTGGAGCAATGTGATGGGGAAGTAGAAGAAAGAAGGAGAGAACGGGGCAACTAGTGCAGGTTTAGGGTTTAGTGCCATAATCAGCGTGTGCAGGCCAAAATTCCGTCCGTCTGATGGAAAATCCACAGAAGATTATCGTTGATGTCCATCGGGCTTTCTGTTTCCGTGCAGCGAGGGACACTCACTACCAGGTATGCATTGAGAGGGAGTCTTATCACTATGACCGCCCTCCTAAGGAACTCCACCCTCCAAGCATTTGAGCTGCAGAGCGAAGGAAGCAGAGAATTTCGAGACTTAGAGTAAGAACATGAGTGTCACTACTACATCAATACAGCCGCCTTGCTATCTCACGCTCCAGTGCCACCTTTGAGGCTGACATAGTCTTACACTGGCTCATCTTTACCACCAGCGATCAATAGATTGAAGGCTGACGATCATTCCTCGTCGTCTTTGCCTTTCTTCCCCTTCTTCTTCCCGCCGGATGATGGAGCACCTTCCTTTTTTTGGTGTACGACCAGCCTGGTCCATGATTCTTCCTTGTCCCACTCGAAGCCTGCCAGCACAGGTAGCTCCAGCTCATCATCGGCCTGCGGTGTACTCTGTTAGCTTTGGCTTCAATACCGCCATACGGATGAGTAAGGGATTGTACCTTCTTCTTGAATTGCTTGTGGATTGCATCTAATGCGTCTTTGATGGTCACTCCCTTCATGTTCCGTGCGGTGACCTCGAGTCCTAGTGGAAAGTGCAGATCTATCTTTTTCACAGGTGGATTCGTGAGGTACTTCTTTAGAACATCTTTATCATCGATCGTTGCCGGCGAAGTATTGAGTCTCCTGACTTTTATGTTAATCCTAAATATGGTCTTGAAATTGGATCGCGGTCATCCGATGGACGGTCTGCTACGGAGCTCCGACAACAGCTCATCCTGCTGAACGTACCAATTGAGTTTCTGTGTCTCCTCCGCTATCTCTAACTCCTTGCCTTCATTTTCTATCCTATCATCAGCCAGGTCATGATTCCTAGCCACCCTGCAGTGGCTAAAGTGACCAGGAGGAAGTGCTCACCTAAGTCATTGATGTTGTAGACACCAGGTACGCTTGAGCTTGTTCTTCGATGACCCAACTTCTTCTCCTCGGTCGGGGATGATGATAAGCCGGACACAGCTGAATCGACCTTGGTGAGATCTACTGGCTGGTCTGCGGCTTCGGTCGACATGATGGGCAGTGTTCCGAGCAGTGACAGGAGAGCCTGATGACAGTGCTGATTCGTATTGAAGGTTGTTCGAAGCAGGGCCAGGTACCTTACAATCTCGCACAGTGAGAGAGTAAGGTACGAGAGAGAAGGGAGTGAGGTTGATGCGGGGTTGGGTCTCGTGACATGAACCCCGGATTACCCCACACCAATCGCGGATTCACACCCTCGCCTTTCAAGCGCCCTTTTTTAGTTTTACTAGATCGTCGTCGCCTTCCTAGCCTCAGCATATTCGTTGAATCGACCGTACTCCCAGATATCTTTTTCCTCCACATCGCAGTCCCAAAAGTCCAGCCCGCCCTCTGCAGCATCGGTCCTATCTCTCTGATACTCTCCGTGGTCTTCCTCATCATCGTCCACCTCTCCGATCTCCTCCACCACAAATGCTGATCCTTCCTTGGGTCCAAAGCCATATCCAAGATACTTACTCGCCCTCTCCATTCGTCCCTCTTTCAACCTTTGAATCTCTCCCGGTCCAACGGTCTTCTCCCAGTCTTTCTTGTGCAGTTTCTGCCATGCGTACAGCCTCCTCAAGGAGTCTGCAAACATGCCCGGATCCTCGGGAATATCATCAAAAAACCTTTCATTATCCTTGCCCCAGTCCAAATGGATCACATAACAGGGCAGTATCTGCGCTCGGTTGAAAACGACATACTCGTTGTTCGAGTAGCCAACATGTGATGTCGCTCCGACTTTTGCGCGATTGTTCGTTCGCCGCTGGTCATAACTGGTCATGTGAGCTACGGTCCCCATGACTGTGGCACAGACAATGAGCTTAATGCCATCGTATTCGTTGGGTTTGGTGGCGCGGATTCCACCGTCAGCGGCCGATCCGGTGTACGAGAGTGCAAAAGCTGAGGATGGAGAGGAGTAGATACCTCGACCATATGTGCTACCACATCGGACTTCGTTTTGCTCGCCATCAAGTTTGTTTACATCTCCAGGCATGAGGAAGCCTTGGCGAACGATACTGGGAACGTAATCTCTTCGAGTACCATGAAAGGTAGTTTGAGGGGTGACAAGTAATTCGATCAAGTCTTCTTTGCGGTGGTAATTGCAACTTCTCTGGCGTAAGGCCGGAAGCACATTTACTTTGAGATTGTGCATTGATAGCTGATTGAGCTGTTCGCGAACTGAGTCTTGCCTTGCGAGAAACCTTCCAGTCAAATCCTCGCGGATGACGCTTTCAATATGCAGAACTCGGAATTGTTCAGGGAGGTTAGCACATATTTCTTCTGGCGTCTGTTTTAGGATTGATCTGATTAGAGAGTTCCCTCGGATGCTTTTGAGATCAAGTCCCAGCTTCCCATCGAATACAGACGGTTTTTCAGTGCCGCCGGAGGCCTCTTGCAAGTCGTCAACAGTCTTCCGATAGGCTGCCAGATGCTCTGCTGTTTTGGACGCGAGATTGAGGTTGGTCATCGCGAAGTCAAAATGTATGTCGGCCAAAGCTATCTGCCGCAAAGCTACCCTAAGCTCATCGACTTCAAGTCGCGGTAAGTTGAGGTTCTCGACATCATAGTCCAGTGGTATGGCGGGATAGCTGTCTCCGGTCTTAGTAACGAGTTTCATCTCAGGGTGAGCAAAGATAAAGCCATCGTGAAGCTTAGGTTCCCATCTCTGCTCCTCACAGAGCAGAGACTGCTCTACTAACGCGTCAATTTCTTCCTCTCGAAGTAATCTGAGTTGAATGAGCTCTTCTTCGGAGAAGACTGCTGCAGCCATAGTTGAATCAGATAGCCCAAATGAACAAACGAGCGTACCAAATACCTAAGGTTTTATGGAGATCTGCTCGTTGGGCTTCGTGATGCCAATCTTGCGCTTGCGCAACAGGAGATACCTTGATAGTGAATGCCGACCATGGAAGACTCGGGACCTCTACGGAAAGAGCACACTAAAGATGTAGGATTAAAGCAAATGGCTTCTGATAGTGAGTCACTTGGGGTGTGCAGAGCCCTTCAGCTCGCTTGGCGTTGGGGGCTTTTTCTGCCTCCTTGACTCACAAAGCTCAACTTTCTTATTCACTATAAAGTCACTCCCCAGGAAGACCAATTAGCGAAGATGTCAACCATGGTCGAACGAATTGCTGGATTTTGTCTTCTTACAAGCAAGGAATTCAAAGCAAAAAATTGTGCCTACAAGAGAGTGGGCTAACTCGGTTCTTATCATCTAAGTCCGCAAACATATTTCCATTTCTCCATAAGTAGGCGCAGGGGACGCAAACGCCCAACGTTTTAAGCCCAAACCCTAGTGTACAAACATACAATAGCAGCCAGCAAATAAGTCGGATTGCCGCTGAATATGGTGCATACACTACACTGGGCTTAGCAGATCTTTGACACTCATGCTCCTTCCACTAGGCGAAGCACCCATGGTGTTTCTGCGGTCCTTGTTGAGCATCAGCAGTGCGGCAGTCGCTTCATGGTCTGCATCGTGAGCGCTGTTAGGTAGTATTGTAGGAGATGTAGATGCAGAGCACGCATAGCCAGAGGAATACAGGTTTGGGCCGAAGGCAGGAGACGGCAAGGTCGCCACGGATGAAGCGTACGATGACGACGTGTGAAGGGCTGAAAGCGCAGGTGAAGCCCCGGCAGGGTGCGAAGGACGATGTGAAGAGGCTGAATGGGGAACCTCTGTGGGAGTATCCTCCATATCCTGATCATCATCTTCGTCCTCCTGATCGTCATGGTCATCTGAATAGGCCGAACAGGAGGCATTGAGGGTTGGTGGCGAAGGTTGAGTGATGGATGAATTGGCTGCTTTGAGATTCGAGACGCATTGTTCGAGATAGCGGAGATACTCGATACTGGCCTACTTGCAATTTAGCGTATTTCCTAACAGAAGGCACACTGAGAAACGTGGATATACTGATAAGATGGCCAACTTATGCATCTCTTGATCTTTACATGCCGGGATCAAATCTTTAAGTACCGCGAACTCCTCATTCATTTTCGACCTGCGTCGTCGCTCTATCACACTATGCGCGGTTTTCCTGGCCATTTTCTTTCCAGCCGCACTCGTTGAGCTTGGCTGCTTTCTACCTGATGCATTCGACGATGCACTGGTGTGCTTCTTCCCGTACGCCTTTGGTGACAGCGAATGGGTAACGGATGACTCAGAAGATTTATGCTGTTGTGCCGGCTTCATTTGTATTATTTTCCGAGAGCGCGTCGGAGGCGGCGGCAGCGAGAAGTCTGGCTTCTCTGTGGCTGGTCGAATCGGTTGTGGCCTTGATACACGCCCATTGCTGTTTGCCGGAGCCATAGCAGGTGAAGGCAATGTGAGCGATGCCTCCCGCACGGTCTGGGAAGCCGGGTCTTTGCCCTGAAGGTCCAAAGACGAAGCTGGTGTGAGGGGCAAGCTGGTTCGCGGCATAGTGCAATAGCTTGGTTGTACTTCAATTAACTGAGCCGAATGGACATTGGCAAAGTGCGTGATAGATAATTTGGAAGAAGTGCTTTAGGTGACAATTCCACCGTTGACCGTGGGGCTTGAGGGCAGAAAGGCCGAAAGAAGAATAATGGCTGAGATGCCGGAAGTAGGCCTCGAAGGCAGGAAGCCACCGGGATCAAGGCCATGGCGGAGGGAGTTCTGGTCGGTTGCTTCGACTCGAAGGTGTCGCGTGCCTCGTGGTCGATAGAAAAGATTCTATTCGCTACCCCCACCAAAAGCGGTCTTAGAACTCAAAAGTAAGGTGCACGTGCTCCGCGGGGTGGACGCAATCAGTAGGTAGTGTCGATAGTGAATACTAAAGCATGCCTGCTTGAAATAGTCCCACTGCTTGAGCATCATGCGATGGAATCTGGAGCTGATTGGATCAACATCCAGACTGCGATGCGCTCTTGGCCCTCCGTATTCTATGTACAGAGCCGTAAGTAAACCAGCGCTAATGAAACATTCTGGAAACGGAGATATCCGCTAGCTTCACTTGAAACCCGACGCCGCGACCGTCACCTCAGTCCACGCTCATTCACCTCCAATCCGTACACTAAGGTTGTTCTATGAACAGCTCGCATACAGCCCTCCTTTGTCAACCCCTCAACACCTCCCATCATGGGCAAACTTCGACATCGCAACTGGATCACAATATGGAAATCGATCCCGCCGCTCAACGCTTGGGCGATCCGGACAAAGACCCAGACGGTCTGGGTACGTCCTTAGAAAACCCGCTCAGCAATGATCGCACAACCCAAGAGCCACCAGACTCTAGCGAGGCTGATATGGTCGCGGAGGCAGAGCCTGCGTCGAGGCCGCAACAACCAGGGGAGGACACCGATGTCTCGAAGATTTCGCGACCACCTGGTAAGACTCCCTCAATGGGGGTCTCACATGTTCACCCTGCAGACGCTGTGTTAACGTGAGGCATTCGGGTAGCTCAAGCACCATCGAAGTCCCTTCTCACGCAAAACCTCCTGTCGTTGTATGGTTTGCACTCGTTGGCCGAGAGTGTTGCGAGGACAGACCCGGTAACGGGCGAGAAGATCAACAAGATGCGGAAATCCTACGAAGGCAAAGTGAAGACTTTCGGGCTTGCTGGCAGGAACAAGGCGGCGAAGTGCGAGGCGGAAAAGTCAACGCTACTCAGCATGGTTCAAGTGCCGGATGAGGAGTGGAACTTACGGAACTTGGAGGGTAAAGAGGTTCAGAAGGGTTTTTCGAGTGGCACATTGGAAAAGCTGGAGAAAGCGATGCAGATGCAGCCTGGTCCGCTGCCAGATAACTCTAAGTGGGAAGAAGTGCTGGGTATAGACAAGCCGAAGCCAGTCCTGGCAGGCGGGGACCCAAAAATCAAATCTTCGACCTTAACAGCTCAAACCAATGGAATGGTTAACGGCAATCGCCCGCATGCAATCAATACGCAGATAACAAGCTCGGAAGCAGCACGACCCAAGCGTACCGCAAAGAAACGCAGATACGATGATTCGAGCTTCGAAGGCTATGCCGAAGGCTTCATGGACGATGAAGCAGACATCGTGGACGCTGGCGAATACTCCTCCGGCGACGGAACCTCCAGAGGCAATGCGTCCAAAAAGCGGAAGATGGTAAGCTAAAGCTTTCTCAATTCTGTTCGATCTAATCACTAATGCGAACAGTCGACGAAGGACTTTAGTGCGACCAGCCCCACTCTCAGCGATCGCACTGGCAGTTATGGTGTCGGAATGCTTGGTGTTGGACGATGACCGAGGTGGTTGGGACGAGTCCACCGTCTCAATTGAAACAACATCCTCGACACGTTCGATCCAGCAGGTATATCCGCCAACTTTATCTTCAGCAAGAGAACAGCAACCAAAACCCACACGGAACAATCCTCCCTTTGAGGCAACTTGACATTAACCACTAAACGAAAATCCTTCAATTTCACATGTATTACGACTTGGGTATACCCACTGGAAGCGTCAGGCATTTACGGAAGGAATCGGCGTATGCAATGGTGCAGAAGGAAGCGTATCCGCATGAAGTATCTATGCCATGGGAAGGCCTAAGATCGTTATCGGTCTCTATGGGCCACTTTTTTTGATTGGCCTGAGACAATGCTGCGTTGTAGGTTTGAAAATACCGAGCATGTGTGCACACTTAGAAACACATGAAAAAAACAGATTAAAATATATGTTGGTTCTGCACACACTCTTACCTCTGCTCTGTGTCTTCACGCATCTTTGAGAAAAGCCTTGTGCAGCAAAAGAAGCAAGTTGTTGGAGAACACCACCCGAAGACGCGATACGGTAACCGCAGGAAAGAAGCCTCATCATTGCTGGAGAGTGACCTTCCCAAACTCCAGTGCAGTGCGAAGAAAATTTAGGCTTGGATCACATTGAGCGTTAGCTTAATGGTAGAGGAAGTATGCCTGGCTAACGGCATCTCCCACAAAGCTATTCAACTAGGCGAGACCTTCACCCTGCGGTCTCGTAGGAACCACAAGAAATCCTTCAGAGCCCGCCAAAGCTTAGACACATGAGACCCATCAACGAGCATAACTCCCTCCCCAAAACGCCCAGATGTACTGGACCCGTTGCATGTCCAGATTGCGCATAGACCTGGCAGGGGTATCATAGAATTCGGTATTGATCTGGAGTGGTCCTGTACCCAAAAAAAAAGACTCGCGCAGTCACAGATCGTGTCATCACCACCTCTGTCGACCGCAACAGCCATCAGTCCCTAGCCAAGAGTTCGTCCAGACGGTCGTCGCCATGCTGGTCGAGTGTCACGTCTCCGATTAGACCATTTGGCGTATCGCTCGATGAATCTGACAAAGTCTTGTCCCGGCGCTTCATGCGAAGCATCCCAATTCTGTATCGACACAGGCCACCGCTGTGCTGCGGAGAAGAGTTTCAAAGTGTGCGGTAAGTCAACGACGGACCAATTCGTTCTCGCCAGCCAGCGTAGCCAGTGTCCGAAGATGTATCTCCACTCGACTGCGGGTCGCACTAGGCCATCTATGTTGGGTGTTCGGGCCTTGAAACTCGCCCATGGGTAGACTCGGTCATCTAGCGAGATTTCAAATGTAAACGATCTTGCTAGGTGTATATCTCGCTGAACACGGATGGCAGTCAATGCTCTGGCTAGTACGTCTCTGAGAGCGTCTACCTCTGCGATCTCGATACGAATAGAAAACCACCAGTGCAAGTCCTGTGTATAGAAGTCTCGAATCTCCCTGTAGATTTGCTTGTTGATCCGCATGACGTTCATCCTGAGGGTATTAGAGGAACCCCGGAACCCCTGGACTATCTCTATCCTTGGTTTCCATCCCGGCTCTGGGAGATACCGATAAATCCGTAGCCGTACCTCTGTTGGGAGGTCGAGGAGCCCAAGCATGATCTCGTCGTGACACTGCGAGGGGACGTCCTGTTCGAGCCAATTGATCGATGAACGCTGCGTAACTGAAGAAGAGTATGGCTATGTGACTGAGTGATAGTGTATGTGCACAAAGAATGCTGGCAATCAAATTCGAAGAAAGATGGGAAGTACAGTACAACTTGATAGTGCTGCTTGAACTTATGCTTTGATGTAGACAGACGAAAAAGGAGGAGACCGCTGCCATACTGGGCAGGCAGAGGAAGGAGCTCACCAATACTTGCATTATAACTTATATACCGGCGTCTTTCAATACGAGGGAAGGCGCGACTAGAATGAGTAGAGCAGATTGTTTAACCGTTCGAAGTCTTGAACCCTGGACGAAGTGTAGTGTGAATTAGGGTTACCGAGAGGTTTGCATTATCAAAGTCCTGTGGTATTCTGCTATCGACGCAGGATAAAGTGGATTGGATAGCTCCAAGATGTTCAAGAAAGAGTGACTACCCGCTTGCCATCTTGCGCTTCTTCGCTGACTGGGGTTTAGCATATCTGCGGGCGCAAAATCCAAAGTAAAGTCCTCAGCCCAGCGTGCAATTCGCACGAAGGTGATCGAAACCTACCCTCTACTCGCTCCGCACATCGATGAGGTTATCCCAAAGAAATCGCAGTTGGACGTTCTAAAGCTGTGAGCTGCATCCAACCCTCTTATGGTCCAGGGCTGACGGTGCCAGACCTGACCGAGTATCTCTCTACGCTCTTGACAACAAGCCTCTGTTCTGGCAGCATATGGATGATCCGCTTATACCACATCTTCACGTTGTGCATGCTTTTCCACAGTGCTTCTCCAAGGTCAGGATCGATCGAGGGGCTATTCGATTCGTCCTTTCGGGAGCAACATTGATGGCTCCCGGATTGACCTCTGCTGGAGGCAGGTTGCCGGATACGGCCGAGCAGCTCAAGGAAGGAGATGTTGTGGTGGTGGAGGCTGAAGGTAAGGAAGAAGCATGTTTGGTGGGCCAACTGAGGATGGGAACGGAGGAAATCAAGGAGAAGAAAAAGGGCGTGGTCATAGACTCTGGACATTACCTGGGAGATGGTCTGTGGAAACTAGCAATAGACTAAAATTTGATCAAACCCAATATCGCATGCTGCGACAGATGGTTGCATCGAAACGGGCTTCGGTGCTTCAGGGTGTGCAGGTTGTTGACGGATTTGGAGCGCGAAAGCTCGCGACGGGATGGTGATTTTCCCTGATGATCGGCCTCCCTCACAATCAACTTTAGGAAAGCTTGTCATGAGTCGTGCAGAGGACGTAGAGTCACATCGGGTCAATTTTCGGCAGGGATCGCTGCATCTTATGAGAACATGATGTTCGACATCGAGGAACCCCCGACCGCATGCTCTCGAGTCTTGGTCACAATTCTAGGGACCTGAGCTATGTACTGGCCTTTGGGTGCGCCCCGGATATATGCAGCTGCCAGAAGACGGCGCAAAGCCTCCGAAGACGATAACAAGCGCGATGATGGAGAGTTGCTCGACGCCAAAGATGGGGCTGCAATTTTGGCGCTTCGGATCTCGCGCAATGGGCAATTGTTTGTTACAGTCACTGCCACTACCCTGACTGTTTGGCAGATTTCAGTAAGGGATACAAGCTACTAGCTTGATGGGTTCTGACTGATTGACAGCCAGTTTTAGTTCTTGCGACGGCCACGAGATCTCCCCAATCCCTCAAGCAGTATGGCCCCAATGTCTCTGGGCTACTCCGCCCCGACTCCACAATAGCAGTCGTGCAGACCCTGAACGGCTTTCTCGTAACCTACAACATCACTGTAAATCCCGAGGAACGAATATATCAGCATGTCTACGAAGTCGGTCATACGCGGCGGCAAAGCATTGCAAATCGCTTTGCTATCGAGGAGGAGCAGAAGGGTGTTCGAGAAGTGAACATCAGGTTTCGCATGGTGATCAAGATAGATGCTGGGATAGGTAAAGCTTTGGCCTTGGATGACGAGCTTGTTATAGCTACGGAGAAGCCAGCAGCTGTGCAATGTATTCGATGGGCTCCAGATGGTACGGGAAACCAGACGAGTACGGAGCTTGTAAGTCGAATGACATGGATCCAAAGAAAGTCCAACATCAAGGAAATGGTATACGACAGGGCAATGAGCCTTGCCGTGTGGATCTCTGGTGACGGCTCAGCTTACGCTGTCCAACGTCTGTCAGGTGTTCCAAAAGAACCTGACGCCCTCAGGAGGCTTTTCCGAGGGTATTGTTTTCATAACCCCAAGGATCAAGGTCAATCAGGCGTCAAAGCCGCGGTTAACGCACGCTTTTCGTTGTTGGCTATAGGTTGTGCCAACGCAGAGATTCAAATATACACTGCTAGAGATTACGTAGGGAGTATACCACTCTCGCACGTCCTCCAGTCTCCAGCGTCTTTGTCAACTACTGGTGCGATTACAAGCCTTAGCTACTCCCCGGACGGCTACTGTTTCTTTGCTGGTTATGAGAGAGGATGGGCATGCTGGAGCGTTTACGGGAAACCCCGAGGAAGTAGCTTCGGGGCCGATCGTACACTATCGAAAGCAAATGCGGAGGGCTGGTTAGATGGTATCCGAGAAGGTGTATGGCTGAACGCAGGAGCGAATATTCTTCTGTCGTGTCCTCATGATGACCGACTCTGGATGCTAGCAATGGCGAAGAGTGCCGTCACCGGGTGCTTTTGCGCAGCTAACATATCTCGGACGGTATTGGTGACTGAATCAGACCTTATGATCTATCGAGGCTATGACCTGCCTCTACTTACCACCATCTCTGGAGATGCCTCGCTCTGGCATCATGTACAGATTCCATCAGCTTATTTGACAGTACAACGACCGATCCGGTGCGCAGTCATATCCCAAGACGGACGTTATATCGCCATCGCTGGTCGCCATGGATTGGCTCATTATAGTATTGGCAGCGGACGGTGGAAGACATTCGAAGACAGCGTGGCAGAGAACGCATTTGTCGTTCGAGGCGGCATGTGCTGGTATCAACATATACTGATCGTCGCGGTCGAAACGGAGGAGTACAATGAGGTGAATTTGCATTCCGAGATTGAACCGGTTGAACTCCAGAGCTGACTTTGAATAGCTACGTCTTTACTCTAGGGAACGGACTCTAGAAACATCCTCGCTCACACACACTGAACGGCTCCCTTCCCCCGCAGTGGTTTTAGCCCTGAGCGGACAAGACTCGTTGCTAGTATATACGTACGAAAACGTCCTGTATCACTATATCATCAACGTATCAACAGCGATAATATCCCTCGTACAGGTGGGACAAATCGCTCTACACGGCATTGTACGAGCGCCAGCGCGAGTCAGGGCTGTAAGCTGGATATTGCCAGACCACCAACTACGTAAGCTTGTCTGGCCTGTACTTCATAGCGAGGGCTGATGAAGAGTAGTGGACGGTGACCCTTCCCAAGATGTAGCGCAAGCTTCGGTGTTATTCCTGGTTGACGCGAAGCTCGTTCTGTTGCAGCCTTCGACCAGCGAGGAGGGCGAGTTAAAATACGATATGCGAGTCATTGCTGGCAATGTAGAGTATTTCGACCTGATGCGCGACAAAGTGCCCCTCCATGGTACGCCTGAAGCATCGCAACCGTCGTCTCCTCTCGAAGGCCTGCCAGAAAACCATCAAACGGATAGGGGTCTCAAAGATTCATTATGGTATTTTGACGGCGACCAGATACAGTGTTGGCCGGATGTCGAGGACCTCGTTCAGACCATCTCTAATGATAAGGAGAGAGAGCTGCCCAAGCCTATAGCAATCTCGACAGACTTCTATCCTTCGTCGATTCTGCTTGATAGAGGGATTGTACTCGGTATAGATGCAGACCTGGTGCAGCGACGAGATATGCATTTCGCCTTCTTTCGGTACTCTATCAGAGTAAGCTTGCGTGCCATCTCCTATTTGAGATTGTGCTTACCATCGCCAGACGCAACTTATCTTACCCCAGATCCTCCACCGCTACATCACCTCGTTCGACTCTGCAGCAGCATCCAGCCTGTCACACCGATACCAGCAGCTGCCTTACTTTCCCCATGCTCTGGAGGTTCTGCTTCACAATGTACTCGACGAAGAGGTGGATACGTCTCCACTGCCAGAAGATGCGTTATTGCCATCAGTCCTATCCTTCCTCTCGTCATTCCCAGACTTTCTCGACATAGTCGTCCAATGCACCCGCAAAACCGAGCTCCGGTCTTGGCGTACTCTGTTCACTCACCTGCCTCCTCCGCTGGAGCTCTACGAAGCATCATTAGAGAAGGGTCTCCTCAAGACAGCTGGCGGCTACCTCCTCGTTTTGCACAACTTTAACGATCTTGAGTCCAGCTCGAAGCAATGTGTCAGGCTATTGAAACGGGCGAAAGAAGCAGGTGACTGGGAGTTGTGCAAAGAGCTAGCACGCTTCTTGATGGCGCTCGATGCGTCTGGCGACACATTACGGGAGGCACTCGCACGGATCGAACTAACCCCAGTAGCCAGTAGAACCGGCAGCACCGAAAGCACAACGCTGAAGACGCCGCGGCCTGATCAAGGCCGAGGTTGGGAGCAGTACAACCTCAATGGTACTGCAAACGGAGGCTTGAGCCCGAAAAGCCTGCGCAATACTCCAGAGAGTCGCAGCCCAGGGATTCTAGGCACTACCCCGGAAGAAGAGGCTGATGCAGATGAGGTGGATTACTTTTCACCACGTAGTTCGATGACTGGTGGATGAGGGTCTACAGTAAGATCGTCGGCTCCGGTCCGGACTCATTAGCGAGGCGTGTACGGGCATTTTGAGATAGTCATTGGCATGATGGGTGGACACATCTTGTACCGAACAGCATTACATCCATCCAGGAAATGTGTTCCTACCATCCTACCCGAGTCTTACCACTTGACATATGCAATCGGTGATTCCGTGCCCATCTAAGCCTGAACCCAACCCCCTCCATTCTAGACCCCGATGTACGTCGCCGCCCCAGACCTTCTGCGCTACAATACACAAAGGTCGATAGGACTCTAATACCCAAGCCATATGAATCCAAAACCTCGATTTGCCCCGTTCCGCCCCATCACATGAGGAGCAAACACCCCCCCATTCACCCTTCCTCCGCCATCACGCATCACGATAACAGCCATGAGCAAACAATGGGCCCCGTTGACCCGCGAACGGATATCCGCTTCCAGGCCTCGACAATGCTAGCTTCATACTCCTCGATGTGAGCGTCTAGAAAGAGTCTGCTGTCAAACACGGTTCGGAACACGGCATCTGCACGGCCGTTGGGCTTGACGCAATGGCAGCAGACGATCTGTGGGGCGGGGAAAGGGGTGGGTAGGACCCGGCCGGACGGGGCGGTGCACCTTCATGCATGCAGGTAGGCGGGCGGGTGGGTTGTAGCAGGGAATGGGTCGGTACGTCGGCGAAGAGTTTCAGAATCGGTGTCTGCATTCGAATCTGGGTCAGTCGATAACGAGAAGAGCTCAGCGTCAGAGGGATCTGAACCAACATGCTTGGTTCGGGCGTAGTGATAGAAAAATGCCCATCTTGGGAGAAGACGATGGACTGTGCTAGAGACGTATGATGCCAGGTACTTACAATTAATGTTAGGGGAAATTGCAATGGCTAACATGCTTCCAGCAATAAGCAGATACAGGGGAAAATGCAGATTGCCCTTCATTAGCCATGCCGTACCTTCTACACCACAGCCCCCAGCCTACCGCTCCGACCCAGTCATGTCAAAATAATGATGTGATCCATCTGAAATATCTCCGCAGTTCTATGGTCCCCGTCGCATCGGCTGCCGCATTTCAGTAGACGAACCGAAACCTTGGGTGGTCGTCACCGAGATTCTCCAAGTCTTCGCGCGACAGTTCTAGCCTGTAGTCTCTGCCTCCTTTTTCTCGTTTCTTATTTTCCATCCTTAACCCCAGATAGAAAATCGTACATGCCAGTCCACATAGCCACAGCAGTGCAAGACTGACTCCGAAACCCACCGGATACGTAGGTGCTTCATTAGTGAGATATATGTTGCTCGCCACTATACCCCCACAGTTGCCAAAGCCAATCTGGACTGCCGCACCAATGCTCCTCTTATAGTGGCCACTCAGATTGTTCATCAGCCATACAAGCACAATAGGCTGCGTTATATATCCGCCGCCGATTATGAGATAGATTGCGAGATAGCGGACGTGTACCGAAATAGCGTCCTGGCAAAGGAGTAGGATATAGCCAATCGAGGCGATCACAAGGCCTGACATGGCGAAGGCATAACGATGCCGACAGCGGTCTGACAGATAAGCAACCAAAAGCGCCAGCACGCAGGCCACAACGTAGATGGGAATAGACATCACTTGAGCGTGGACACTTGTCCAGCCAAACTGCTTAAGAATGGTTGGTGCGAAGAAAGAAGTCGAATAGCCATTGTTCACGATACCAAGATAGGCAATCGTGCTGGGGGTTCGAATCAGCATGACTAAGAAACAAGAGCGCCCGGCCAGGGACATACCCAATGTATATCTTCCAGTCTGAGAATGTTCGACGCCTGGCGTTTTTATTGAAGCGATCCATCCTAGCCTCTGGCACATCTTGGTTCAGGCGACGAGTGAGCAGCCGACGCTCCTCTGAGGTGAGAAATTTGGCGGTCTCCGGCCAATCGACTATGAAAAACTTTGACAAGGTAGAGCAGACGATCGTTGCAATGCCTTCGATGATGAATATCCATCGCCAGCCGCTATAGCCTCTGATGCCGTCCATATTCGCCAGAGCATACGCCAGAAGCTGATTAAGTTAGAGAGACGCATTCAAAGAGTGAGGGGCGGCACATACACCGCTGAAAGATCCGGCGAGTATGCTCACGCAGAAGAAGAGGTTGAAACGCCACTGAAGCTCGTGAGGTTTGTAGTACATCGAAATGAGGTAGGTACAGCCTATCACACCTCAACCCATGTAGGATGTAGGAGCAGAACAGTCAATACTTACCTGGGAAGAAGCCTGCTTCGAATAATCCAAGAAAGAACCTGCATACAACCAGCCCCGCGTAGCTTCGAGTCATTCCCTGACAAATAGTGGCAATACCTACGTTTGCGTCAACCTGGATAACCGAAGCAGGGTCACCAGAGCTCACCCCAGCAGACCATGATCAGGCTCAGCCATGTTGAAGGGGAAAGCTTCCGGATGATGATATTACTTGGAACCTCGAAGAGGATATAGGGTATGAAGAAGACAAAAAGAGCGACATTGTAATCGCTGCCGCTCATGCGCAGGTCCACCTCAAGGCCTTGAAGGCGAGCATTGCCAATGTTGATTCGGTCAAGGAAGGCTAGCATGTAGAGCAATGAAATGACTGGGACCACATGAAGGTCACATTTCCAGAGCAACTTCTTCTCCAGTACCGAATCAATAGTGTCTTCCAAGCAGAGGTCGCCAAAGGCACTGCTCCTACTGGTGGTGTCTGTTGTTGACAGCGGCTTCTCAGGATCTTCACCCATAGTTGAGAGCGTCTGTATGATGATAACTCTCCAAGAGCGGATACTAGAACAGGGACCGTATGGAAAGTGTGAGTCGGTGTCAGATATATCACGTGAAAGTGGATCTGCAATGACGATAGGGCGAGGGGCCTCGAAGCGAGGACGTGCAGAAATGCGGAAACAACCTGAGGGCTCTTTCCGTACTGGAGAACTGAGAGGTAGCCTACGCAGAAGGAAGTACAGGAACGACACGGGAGACCTGAACGAATATATCGGAACTTGCTTCTGCCATCGAGGGATAGTGAGCACATTCCGAGTCCCCTGCATCTACTCGAGTCCTACAGTGCCCACCACCCAGCTCTACGAGCTCTCATGCTCCCTCACCTTGACCGGGTTGAGGGACGGCTAGTCGGCGATGGCCTACTTTGGATCGCCCTACTTTGGATCGCCGCATAATCACTGGTGTACGATCGATGGTCAGCTTGACGCAAGGAAAGTAATGTCGCGTGGGTCGGTGAGGTGACACGAGGCCACATATATCGCAACGCACGAAGCCTAGACGCCGTTGGTATTATATGCCAGACTTGCGTTCTCGAAGATTAGCTCCCGATGCACACGTAGAGTACGCCTCAAGAGCACAGACGCTGTGTAGACCGTCTTTTCGAGCCTTGGGACCCGGCTCTGCACAAGACCCACGAGATCTCGGAACGTACGATGGCCACGAGATAGCGTCGCAGGCGGAGAAAGAAGATATTGCAACCAATCGCAGTGGGTCCGGAAAAACGGAAGAAGGTAATGCTGCAACCGCCCTGGCGCAAGGACATTCCTGCCGCATTGAAGATTCTCCTCCGTGCTTGAATGGCGCTGTGGATGCTTGCAGGCTGCAGAAAAGTCTCCGTAGTTTGGACTGATGAATTGATTGCCGTTCTCGTAGCCAGAACCAATTATCTAAGCAAAGCAAGGGCGAGTCCTCCTCAAGTCAGCTGTCGATCCAGTCCGAGATTCCGCTACCGAGTCACTGTTGCTTTGCCATACAGTTGACGCTGGGGCATCGCTGACCGCGGCCTTCTTGTCAAACTTGTGAGATGGAGATGTTTAATGAGGTTATCGTCATCGACGCGTCTACAGATGAAGTACATTGCAGGGAAGAATTCTTTGCATTGCAATCTGCCAAGCGCGTTAAGGAGGCTCAATGATGATCTGCCGAGCTGCCGAACCTAATATCGTGCCATGCAGGTTTCTATGCCGCAGCCGGCAAGGTGCCAAGGTTTTGGTGGGGTCACCACACAAATCATGGTTTTTCGCGCAATTGAATTAAAACCTCTTCCACTTGTTCAATTAGCATCTTGATTAGGCAGTATCTAAAGTCTTTAGTATAATTGTACAATCTACATGTTTCGTAACTCTTTTCTCGTTATGGCGTCTACTCTAATCGACGATCAAAGAATTGCAATAGTCGATCGCATTAGAATCGATAAAAATATTGCTCAAATATCGCATCTAGAGAGTGTATCTAAGCGTCAAATACGCAAGATAAGATATAATATTAAATTGTATATCTTTGTTGTTATTTCTTAATATTAAAGAGATTTTACTAAATTAATTAATAAGACAATAAAAAATAGTCTTCTTAAATATATTAATCTTCGCTTTATTATCTATTTTAACAAAATGTGTCTTTATTTATATAATAAATTTGATATTATTGTTAATATTTAAATCGTCGCAAAGATACTTAAAAAAAAAGATAAACATATAAAAAAATCAATATATAAAAGCTTTAATAATTGTATATTAACAAACGCTTTAAATCTTTTATTGCGCTTTGCAAAGAAATTAAATAAAGCATAATATCTAACAAGTACAATTATATAAATAAAAGATATATTAATTGATGTTTCTAAATAAATTTGTTGTTTGCAAAAGAACTAACAATAGAAAATATAAATAATTATTGCAAAATTGCGAAGCAAAAATACATACAATATTTAAACAATTAAAGAAATAATTAATATTGTTAATATTTATAATTAAAAAATATATTGTTTAAATTATTTATTATAAATTAATTATATAAGCGATCTTTAACAACTTTGTTCGCAATTATATTCTTTTATTTATTATATTAATAATTGACGAAAATTCTAATTTAATGCTTTATTTAAATAATGTTTTTGCTTACAAAAGTAAGAAGTTTTAAGAAATGTATAATAGTGTCGACGTTATATTAACGTTTCTTTTTTTATACTTTTGCGATTTTAATTTTATCGAATTTTTTTTGCGATACTTAAAAGATAAATAAAACGTCACAAACAACACATAAAGAACTACGAGACATTTAAGTAGACTGATCGCGTCGGGTCGATTAATCGAGTTCGAGTCGATTAATCGACTCGAATCTTGGCGATTCGGGTCAACTCGACCCAAAAGTCTTGGCGAGTCGATTCCTAAAGTTGAAATCGAATATCAAGTCGGGTCGAGTCGATTCCTAGGGTTAAAATCGAAACCCGACTCGAAAAACCGACCCGAATCGTCAAGACTATTTGAATAATTATATTATAATTATTAATAGTCAATATATATTTAATAATATTTAATTATTTAAATTATAATAAGGTAATGCATTATAGTAATGCATTACTACTTTTTAAAAAGAAAATAATTAAATCGCATCTATAGATTCTATAGAGCCTATAAATGCAAATAATGCATTTTATTAATAAATTGCATCTATAAGGTCTATAGAGTCTATAGGTGCAAATATTGCATTTTATTAATAAATTGTATCTATAAGGTCTATAGGGCTTATAGATGCAAATTATTAATTTTATTAATATAAAGAAATTCTAAAATTAGTAATTCTTGGTATCATGACGTCATTTTCGATTCCTTAGCAATTCGATTCGATTCCTAATATTGAAATCGAATATCGACTCGGGTCGAGTCGAGTCGATTCCAAAATAATAGAAATCGACTCGAGTTTCGAGTCGATTCCTAGGGTTAAAATCGTCGGATCGGGTCGATTTCTAAAGTTGGAACCGAAACCCGACCCGACGATCAATCTATATTTAAGAAATTTTTGCAAAAGACTATTTTAATACAAAGATAAAAATATAATTCTAATAAACTCTTTAAAGCGTCAAAAATAAATTATTTGTATTGCAATAATATATGTAACTAAATATTTAAACAAAAATTTTGTAATTTATTATTTCTTAAATCTTTAGTTGTTTTTATGCATTTTGCGTTAATTTTTTCTTCTTTATATATTTAATCAAATTATTATTTGAATTTTTATTTCTATTTGTGTCTTTATACTTTAATATGTTATCTTAAGTCTCGTTTTTATTAATTGTAAAAAAAGGAATTTATTATAGAAAAATAATTAACATTTGCGTTTATATTTGCATTATAGAAGAAAAACTTATTAAAGTTTTGTTTATAAGATTTTTTAAAAGCAATTGCAATGCAATGCGTCTAATATTATTTTAATTGTTTGTATAGTTTTTAAAGTTTATAATTTAATTGTTTATAAATTTTCTTAACTTTATTAATAAATAAATACGTAAAAATTAAAATTCTACAACGACAATAATTATAAATTAGTATATATATACTTAAAAAGAGAATTTAAAATTCTTATATAACTTTATTAAAAATTGCATTAACGTTAACTTAAGATTTAATGTTTGTAATATTAAGTTTTAAGCAATTAAACTTTATTAATTCGCAATATTATTAATAATAATAATAAATATTTTTAAGTTGCAACATTATTTCTAAAAATCTTTCTCTAAGTAACATTAACAAAAAAACATGTATTTTTCGTTAACAATTATTAATATAAATATCTTAAAAAAACAAACAATAATATAAAGAGAAAAATAGAAGATTTAATTTATTATTTATATTTCGTATTGTATTATTAAAGCTTGCATTAATTATTTTCTTATTAAATTGCTTAACTTTTAAATAATTTTCGTAAAATTTAATTTTACAAACAAAAGTAATGTCGACTTCGAATAATATATCGATCGATAATTATTATTTAATATTTGTTTTTTAACTTTAAATTATACGCAATAAAAATATTTATTTGTTTAAAACGTTGCTTGTCTTTAGTAATATATTGCGAAAAATATTTTTAAAAACAAAATATTTTTCGTAAACAACTTATTCGACGAAGTTTATTATAATAAACTTATTAAAAAGTATTTTAACAAAATTGTTTAAAAAGATAACGAAAAAATTGTTATTCGCATTTAATAAACGTATATAAGTTTTAAATTTATTGCGAAAATATTTAATATTTATACTATTAGTTGTTTGTTGTTTGCGATAACATTCTTCGATACGTTTTTGTTTAATATTAAGTTTTAATTAATGTTCTTTTTTACGTTTGTAATTTTTAGTCTTTTGTTTACGTTTGCGATTTTCTATTATATTTATAAGACAAAAATTAAATATTGTTTTTATAGAATCTAATATAAAATTTATTGATAAAATAAATATTAAAGTAAAGATAAAAGTAGAAATTTTAAAAGACGCATATTTCTTTACTTTTAATACGTCTTTTTTATCAAAAAAATTGTTATTAAGTTTAATTATTTTGTATTAACATTTAACGTAATTAAAGAATTTAGTAAATATATATTGTTTAATTGTGTGCTCTTTAACTTAATTATTAATGTTCTTTAAATTAAGTTTAAAGTACTTATTGTTATTTAAATAGCATTTTTCTTTGCTTTTATTTATATATTTACGATTTTTATATTTGTGTAAATTTATAATTTTTTTGTTGTTGCAATCTTGTTAATTTTGATTAGATTTATAATTTTTGTTTTGCGAACTACTTTATTTTTTGCAATTTTTGTCTTAATTATTGTTACAAAGAACGATTTTTTTAAAGAAAAAGAATCTTTTAGATACGATAAAAGTATATTTAATTTAACTCTATTATATAAAAACTAGACTGATCGTTCGGGTCGATTTTTCCCCAAAATCTATAACTCGACCCGAAAGTTATATCTAATTAGGCCAAGTTTTAACCTAATATAGTTAGTATTTTCATAATTTATGCAATTCGGTTCCAACTATTGAAACCGAACGATCAATCTAATAAAAACGAAATACGTATTATTATTTTTTGTTTTTTAAATTGCAAACAAAAGTACTCTTTAATGTGCGAAATTATATTAAATAGTTAATCTATATTGTTTTTAAACTTTGAAACTAATCTTTAATTAAACTTTTAATTTTTTCAAATAATTATCGTCTTTAGTTTTAGTTTATAGTACGAAATTTTATTGTTTTTAACATACAACTTTGCTTTATTTTGCACACAAATTTAAATTGTTGTATAAAATTAATTATTAATGTTACAAACAATAATTAATTTATTATTTTATTTAAAGAGAATATTATTGTCGAAGACAACAATATAAATTAACGTGTAATTTTTTAAAACAAGCAATTTATTTTTTATTTTTTATTTTTTGTTTTGCTTCTTATATAGTCTTAAATTTCTTATTTAAAAGATAACGTTCGCAACAACTAATAATTTTGTTAGCAATTATTTAATTTTTTTTATTTAAAGAGATCTTTGTTATAGTTGCAATATTAATAGACGTTTTATTGTTTATATCTTTGTTACTATTAAATTTATTATTACTTGTAGCATTAAAATTTGCGTCAAAATTAAAAAATATTTAATAAACATTAACATTGATAATGTTAGAATTAGAGCTTTAATAACTAGTATGTAGTTGATTGACAAAAATACTAGCTATGCAGAACTAACTATATACAAGAAATAAATATAAGTACTATAAGTGTCAAAACGCTAGACGTTACTCGTAGTATACTCGAAACTAAAGAGCAAAAATCTAGAGAATAATCGAAGAACAAAGTTTATTTAACTTGAAATTGTAACACTATCTTTTTCTTTTATTCGCGAGTTTCGACAAAGCAATGTCAAGTCTTTTAATTAGCGTTTTTAGTTAACTTTAGTTGATCTTAAGTGCTTATTAAGTACAAGCTTCGATTAATATTGAGTACATGTTAGATATCTTTTAACAATTAAAATTGAAGTTTTTGATACGCGTTAAACAAGAGAATAAATTTGTTAAATAGAGAAAAATAATCGAAAATTTTAAAACAAAATATGCAAAAAACAATAATATGCAAAGCAAAGAGCGTGCATATTGCGAATAATATTCTAGTTAATTCTTAATTATCTTTAATTAGTGTCGAACACGCTTGTCGAATACGATCTAATGCTCAAAATAAAATATCGAACGATCGTCAAACAACAAAAATCAAATGTCGAACGATTGTTAAATAGTGAAAATCGAGTTTCCAACAATTTGTCGAACGACGACGAGATCAAGATAGAAAGAAGGTAAATAAATTTTAAGAAAACATCAAATGTAGAAAAATTGAAGGGGGTACAAAAGATTACTAACCTTAATTTTAAGGAGAGGTCTAGATCACGTGACGCGAAAATCGAGAGATCGATTACATCTAAGAGGGTTCGAGGGGTCGACCAATTACGTAATCTAAGGGGGGGGTCGACGACGACAAGATCGATGCGTTAGACGAAGTTAATAAAGATCTAAATTACGACCTTGACTTTTAAAGAGTCCATAAGTATAAACTTCTTATCCTTAAATAGTCTATCAATTATTACTAAAATATGCTAGAAAATCTTTCCTTTATAACAACATAACAACAAAGAGATAATAAAGTCGCAAAATATATCTTGCTAATAACAATCTAAAATAGATAGAGACTTCAATAGATCGTACTTATGTTTGCGATATAACTTAATATATTTGCAAATTAAATAACTTTTAATATTCCTCTTAACGTTTAAATACAATATAGATCAATAATAGTAACGTTGTACTTTTTCGAAAATAGTTGTTCGATTTAGATGCTTAACGCTTAACAATTTATGCTAAAATTTGATTGCTTCGATTCGAAGAATATTATTTATATTTCGAAACATATATATTTTGTCTTAAACAAATAAATACTTAGCATTAATTGTTAAATATTTAATTATTATATAATTTTCGAATTCTAGCTTAATTGTCTTGCAAAAAATAATTAAAATTTTTTGTTTATTAATTTCTTTAATTTAGATAATTTGTTTTATCTTCTTGTTATACAAATATATTTTTGATATTTGTTAAGCAAAAACTTTGAGATCAAATTTTATCTTAAATTTCTTCTCTTTTGTTAAATTAATTGCGACAACAAACAAAAACTAAATTGTAAAAAAAATTGCGAATATAAACAAATAAGTTGTAAACAAAGCAAATATATTAAAAGAAAAAAACAAAATTAATAACTAAAAACAACGAAACTATAAATTAAAAGATTGTAAATACAACAATAACAAACAACAAAACTAAGAAAAGAGATTTAGTAAAGCAAAATTTGTTTTGTTAAAGTAATACAAATATTGCAAACAATAAAAACGTAAATAATTTTACGTCTTCGTTAGTTGTTAGCGAGATTTAAGTAAATTTTTTGCAAGCTTTTGCGATTCTCTTGTTAGCAATTAGTTTAAATTTAATAAAGTTTCGAAATAAATAAATCAATTTCGTTACTAAATTGTAGATAACACTTAATAGTAGCAAAATTAATATAACAACTTTAACTATGTCTAATCTTAAGTTATATTGCTTAAAAATTGTTTATCGTTAAAATTAATTGCGAAAATTATTGTTGTTAGAAAGCCAATCTTGCAATTGTTTAATTAAGTTGTTTGACTTCGCACTTAATACGTTTAATTAATAAATAATTTTAAAGTTAAATTTAAACAAAAATTTAACTTAACAAACTTAATAACAATTGAGTTGTTTAATAGTTATAAAATGCTTTAGATTGCAATAATCAATAATAATCTTAATAAATTGTTCGACAAATATATTAACACAATTTAGATATTACTTTTTAAAAGTGCAAACAATAATTAATAGCTTTTTGTTATAGATTTTGTAGTTGCACTTTGCAAACAACATAATTTTAAATATATAAATTATTAAATAAAGCAATTTATTCGAATTTATTTAGAATAGTACAATAATAATTACAAAATTAAAGATATTGCTTTCGATTTAAATCTTCAAATTAAAATCGAAATAATACAAAATAAATTAATTAATAAAAACTTGTTTAAGAGCTTTAAACGCAAAATCTTTAAAATCGTCAAATTATTATAAAAAATTAAAACTTTTATTCTCAAGTTTACTAAGTGTTAACAAAGATTTAATTAAACTTAAATAATTATAAATAAATTGTCAATAAAAGTTGATAAAATTTAAAAAAACTTGCATATTGTATACGCAAATAAAAGCTTTTTACTTAAAAATATATTTAATTTTCTTAAAATCTATTTAAATCTCTTTAATAATAATAATTAAATCTAGATATTTAATTTGTTTAATAAAGAAAATATATTTGTTAATATTTAAATAAAGATTTGCGTTATAAAGCTTAATAAAAACTTTATTTATATAATTTTTATATTTTGTCTTAATATTATTGTAGATTAAGATATTATTTATATAAATAATACAAAAATTGTTTAGATAGAAATTAAGAATTTTATTAATAAAAGACTAAAATATAATTAAGATATTATATAGTTCAAAAGATATTACAATATACTTAAATAAATTGTAACAAATAATAAAAATTGTTTTATATTTATTATTAAAACGTATTCGAATTTTGTTAAAGATTGCGATAATATTGAACTTGTTATAGTATTTAATTTTGCATAATCGTTACAAAATCTCTTAAATTAATAATAAAATATTGCGATTTTTAATTGTTAAAGCGTTAAAATCTCTATAGTTTACGTAAATACGCAAATCTTTATTAAACTTCTTAACTATAAAAGTAGAAACAACATATTATAAGATATTGTTGCAAATTTAATCTTTGCTTTTTATATTATCTAAATAAACTTTAATAATCTTTTTTTTTAATAAAAAATATTATAAACTTTTTTGATTAAAGAAGTTGCTCTTGAAACAAAATTAATAGCATAATTAATACTTTTATTTAATAATAACCTGTTAGCTTCTTATAAATTAAAGAGTTTAACTTAGTATTTAAACTTTAAATATATTTGCTTCTCTAATTGTTTTAAATTAAAAAAAAATTGTTTAAGCTTTGCATAAAGCTTATTGTAATTATTAAAAATAATAATTGCAATATTTATTGTAATATTGTTGTCTATAATGCAAGCTAAATATCTATTGTTTTTCTTTAATTAATTTAGTATAACAAAATACTCAAATAACATAATAACTATTTTGTAGCTTTCTTTGTTAACAAGCTTTAAAAATGCAAAAATATTTATTTAATAAACGTCAACTTTATTAAAAAGCTTTAAAGACAAACGTTTTAATTGTTTGCGTTAATTGTTAAAGATCTCTAACAATTATTAATTTAACAAGTAGTACTTTATACAATAATCGAAATTAAATTCGAAAAATTGTATATTATCTTTAATTTATACATTATACTTTTTAATTTAAAATATATTAAAAATGATTGCAAATTGTTCTAGTTTAATTATTAAATATTATAAGATATTAATATGTTTGCTAAGATTAATAATAACTTAAATAACATAAATAATAATAGAGACAAATTTATTATTAATTAAACGCAATTTAATAAAATTTCAAAACAATATAATAAAATTTCAAAACAATATAATAAAAAGTTTATAAAGCTTAATAAACTTTTTATTTATAAAGATTTTATCAAAAACTTCAATATTAATAAGTAGTATTGTTTTGACATAATATTTATTAAAAAGCAAATAAACTTAATTTAAACAAATTTTAATATAAAAATCTAATTGCTAATTGTTAAGTAACTTGTTGTTAATAATACTAGAATTAAGTTCAACTTTAATAAACAAAATTTTATTTTATAAATTAAATATAACTTTAAGCTTTTTTATTATTTTTTATATAAGCGCTAGTTTTTGTTTTAAATTGCGACTCTTATTAAAAATATTTAATTTTTTAATTTGCTAAAGTTATTTAAGTTGTTATTTAAAATATTAGAGAAATTATTTTCTCTAAATATTGCTAGTTCGAAGTTGTTAATATTATAAATTTTAAGTTTAATAAAAGTATTATTTTTAATTTTAATTAATTTGTTTTTGCAAAAGACGTTTTTATAATATAATTTATATTTTAATTTAAGATATTTTTGACAAAAATTAAAAGACTTAATTTTATCTTCAAAAGCTTAAAATTATACTTTTATATTTTGTTTTTAATTGCGAATAAAGATATATATATTAAAATTATTAATATCGCAAGTATTTGTATTAATATATTTAGAAAGCTTAAAAATATTAATGCGATTATTGCGTTTATTAATGCTATTAATAGTTTATATATAAATAGAAATTCAAATAATAATCGAACAAAATTCTTTTATTTGTTAAAGTTTTAGATCGATTTTACAAATTAATTTAATAAATTAATTTAAAGTAATATAGTTTGTTAAAGTAACGTAACAACTTTAAAGTCTATAACTTAAATCTTTGTTAAATTAATATATTTTATTAACTTTTAATATAAAGACTTTAACTATTATAAATATAAAACAATTAATATATTAATTAAAGATTTTAGTATTCTTTATAACAAATTTAAACAATATAATTTCAACAAAATTATATTGTTTTTTATTTAAATTGTCTTATTAAACACTTAAATCTTTAAATAAATTATCTATTGTGAAATAAAAATTGGCAAATTTATTAAATAAACAATGCTTAATTTTTTTTAAAATATTGTTAATAATTTTAATAATAATAAAATAAAATTTAACTTTCTTAAAGACGAAACATCGAAAAATATTATTAAACTTAAAAATTAATATAGTAATTTATTGTTTAAACTTTTTGAAGTTCTTAATAAAGATAAAAGAATTAAAAAAATATTTATTGTTCTTTATATTTTGTAACTTTAATTTAAGATTACAAACAAAATAAATGTTATTAAGTTAATTTTTTATTTGTAAACTAAATTTATAAAAATAATTATATTTGTTGTTGCTATTAAAGTTGTAAATTACGTAAATAAACTTAATAAATATAATTTTTTTATTTCGAAAAAAAGAAAACTTTTGTTTTAATTAACGTACAATAGCTTTAAACAAATCGTATTAAGCTAAAGCGTTATTATATTTTTATTAAAGACAATATATTGTTTTGTTGCAAATATTTATTGTTAATTTTGTTTAACTTAAATAAGTTTGTAAAAAGTTAATTTAAATTTTTAACTAATAAATAAAATCGATTTTTTTTTATTAACTTAAAACTTAATAATAATAATATTATTTTTATAAAGTAGTTAAAATTATTTTTTTACGTTATCTTTAATTGCTTTTTAAAAAAATTAAAACGTTTTTTATTAATTTTTGTTAAAATTGTTAAGTTGATTAACTAGAGTACAACATTAACTTAATTTATTTTTGTCTTCTTTTTTAATATATTTGTTACAAAATTAAGCAAAGTTGCTATTTAGCAACTAATATATTAAAGATCAAATTAATGTATTTAACAAATTTATATTATTAAACAAATTTGATTTAATTAGTTTATTAATTATAATTTCGTAAAAATTGAATCAAACAAATAACGAAAATTTAAATATATTGTGCTTAAGTAAGTCAAAGTGCTCTTCGAACTTTAAATTGTTTTTAAAATTATTTTAATTTAATAAAGAACTTACAAGATAATAATTGTAACAAAAAACAATATTAATATTTAATTAATCTTTATTTATTAAAAGTTTCTTAAATAATTTGCGATTTTTGTTAGAGTTAAACTTAACTTTGCTTTTTAAAACTAATTTTCTGTTAATTATATTATAAATATAGATAAAATACAAATAATACAAATATTTGTAAACAAAAATAAAAGTTTAAGATTAAATATATTTAAGATTATATAAATGTTAAATAACTTATATTATTCGCAAGATAAAATTTTTGATATCGAAAATAAATGTTGCTTAAAGTATTGTTTTGTTATGTAGCAAATTTTTTAATATACAAAAACAAAAGTGTTGTTTAAAAACAATAACAAAATTGTATTATAATTGTTGTTTTAGCAAGTTTATTAATTTTATTTTAGCAAGTTTACTAGTCTTATTTTAGCAAGTTTATTGATTTTATTTTAGCAAACTTATTGAGTCGAAACTAAAACAATTTATCGTTTCTTTATTTTAGCAAATTTATTGATTTTATTTTAGTAGATTTATTGAGTCGTAGCTAGAACGATTTGTTGTTTATTTCTTTTAACAAAATTATTAAAGAATTAACAAAATTAAACATCGTTAAGTTATACGTTAATTAAAAGATATTTATTGTCGCGATTTAGTTACGCTTTGCAAAGCGCTTGTTCTAGTAACTTTATATCTAGAATTGCTTTAGTAACTTTGTATCTAAAGTTGCTTTAATAACTTTATATTTGAAGTACGTTTCGAAGAAAAAAAGTTAACGAATATAAGTATCTTTAGAATACGATTCGCAAGATCGTATTTAAAGAGATAGCTAATATTATGTTAGAATTAAAGCTTTGATAACTAGTATGTAGTTAATTGACGACAATACTAGCTATGCAAAACTAACTATGTATAGAAAATAAGTATAAGTACTATAAGTGTCAAGGCGCTAGACGTTACTCGTAGTATACTCGAGACTAGAGGGCGAAGACCCGAAGAGTAATCGAAGGACGAAGCCTGCCTAGCCTGGAATTGTGACAGATAAAGAAGACTTTGTTTGCGAATTTCTTTGCGAAAACAAAGAAATTTGTTGTCGATTATCTTTTAACTTTGAGTTTCAATTTAGTAACTTTAGACTTTGCAAATGACAAAAGATTATTAAAGACGACGACAACAATCTTCTTGAAGAATTTTTTCGTTCTAGTAGACTTGCTTATAGCGACGACGACAAAAGGAAGATCAAGAAGGCCATCGACGACGAGATAAAGATAGAGGGGGGTGTCGACTATACGATTATACTAAAGGTTTCAAATATTGCCTAATCAAGATGCTAATTGAATAGATAAAAGAGGTTTTAATTTAATTGCGCGAAAAACCATGATTTGTGTGGTGACCCCACCAAAACCTTGGCACCTTGCCGGCTGCGACATAGAAACCTGCATGGCACGATATGGCAATCCGAGTGATCCATGATGCTTGCATTTCGATGCTTCGCACTCAAGGCATTTGACGCACCGACCAAGGCTCGGATTCATTGTAGTTGGGTGCTATCTATATATTTTGGCAGCATGACTGAGGCTTGGTGGAAAGAAGCGGTTATCTACCAGGTCTATCCATCATCCTTCCTCGACACCAACGGAGATGGATGGGGAGACGTCAAGGGTGTAGGTTATCTTTTCGATTGTTTCAAGAGACTTGAGACATGTCTAGCAAGCACTCCCTCCGAAGACATGCCTCATGGCTTTATTGGCTTCAAAAGGGCACACGGAGTACTGACCCCGAAATCATTTAGATAACTTCTAAGCTCGATTACCTCAAGCAGCTGGGCGTCGATATTGTATGGGTGTCTCCAAGTCAGCTTTGCCCATGTGAATCAACCTTAGGTTTGCTCAACGAGTGGTAGTTTATAAGTCCCCTCAAAAAGACATGGGATATGACATAGCCGACTACAAAGCAATTGACAAAATCTATGGCACCATCGAGGATGTTGACGAGCTCATTGCCGAGCTGAAAAAGCGCGATATGAAATTGATGATGGATCTTGTGGTAAACCACACTTCGGACGAAGTATGTACCTCTGTTGTACCTTTCTTATGGCACTATTTCATCTGCACTGGAAGGGAGCCAAGGCCATTATTCTGTTTATATTTTGGCACTGTGCTTTCATTGGGCCTCAGAATTTAGCCAAACCGTCATTTCGTTATGCCACCATCAAAGAAATCTGCCGCACACCGCTTTGCCTGTGTCTCATCTCTTTCAAGCTCGGTCTTGGATACTGGCAGCGCTAAACGCCACTAGCATGCTTGGTTCCTGTCCTCACGTTCCTCTTCATCCGATTCAAAGCGCGATTGGTATATATGGAAGCCTCCTTCGGGATACGACAGTGATGGCAATCCCTTGCCCCCCAACAATTGGTCGCAGATCCTTGGAGAGGCCAACAGCGCTTGGACCTACGACGCACATACCAAAGAGTTCTTTCTTTCGCTGTTTACCCCGGAGCAACCAGATCTAAATTGGGAGAATCCTGCCGTACGTACTGCGGTCCATGATGTCATGGCGTTCTGGCTTGAGCGTGGCGCCTGCGGTTATCGTATGGATGTTATCAACCTTATCAGCAAGGACCAGAGATTTCTAGATGCACCACCAAGTCTAGGTAAGGATCGAAAGTATCATCCTGGCGGAAAATATTATGTCAATGGACCGCGCATGCACGAGTACCTTCGTGAAATCCACGATAAAGTCCTAGTGAAGTACAACGCCATTACAGTGGGTGAGATGCCAGGTGTAAGCGATATCAACGAGATCATCCGCACTGTAGGAAGCAAGAGTGGTGAATTGAATATGATATTCATATTCGACATCGTATGTATCGATGACATCCCAGGCCAGGTACGCATGACCTTGCAGCCATGGACAGTTAAAGATATTCGCCGCATTGTGGACAAGTGGCAAAGAGCGATGCTCGAGCACGACGGATGGAACAGCGTGTTCTTAGAGAATCATGACAATCCAAGGAGCGTGTCACGGTATACGGACGACAGTGATGATTTTCGCAATTATGGAGCAAAATTGTTAGCGCTGATGCAGACGACCCTGAATGGTACCTTGTTCGTCTATCAAGGCGAGGAGATAGGGATGAGGAACGTGCCGAAAAGTTGGAGCATCGAAGACGAATATAGAGATATCGAAAGCATAAACTTCTGGAAGAAGAGCAAAGCACTGTATGGAGACGATCCGAAGCGATTGGCCGAAGAGAGGAAGGTCCTGGAGAAGAAAGCGAGAGATCACGCAAGGACGCCTGTGCAGTGGAATGCTGAGCCTAACGCCGGATTCTGTAAAGAGAACGTAAAGCCCTGGATGAGAGTGAACGATGACTATAGGGACTGTAATACGGAAAAACAGATGAACGCCAAAGATGGGGATGATCTTTCGGTATGGCAATATTGGCAAAGAGGCCTTGCAAACCGAAAAGAACACAAAGACGTGTTCATCTATGGCGACTATGAAACAGTTGGAGTGGTGAGCGAGGAGGTTCTTGCATACTTGAGGACTGGTAAGCAGGGAGGGCGATGGCTAGTGATCTTGAATTTCTCTGGTAAGGATGTCCAGTGGGAGTTTCCCAATGCCGTAAAGCTCAAGGGTTGGATGGCTGGAAATTATCTGAAGGGTAAGCCTGTCAAGGCGCTAAAGGGCAAGCTTGAGTTGAGGCCTTGGGAAGGTGTCTTAGGAAGGTGCGAGGATTGAGTATTGATCGTTACAGGATTCGATCTATAGAGACTTCGGGAAGTATATAGAAGGAAGACGATATGCCGCTTACAGATGATCCATTGTACCGTGTTCAAATTGGGAGACGAGCTATCGTTCTAGGTTACGATGCATTAACGACGAAGAAAGAATTGACTGCTGCACCTTAGGTAATCATTGGAACGAGAAGAGGTGATTTGACAAACCTATATGGTCACCACATCAATACATTTTCCCTCAAAACGTTTAGGCTCAAGTATCGTCAGACGCCTAAAGCGGGCAAGCAGGTCTATCGACGAGTCGGTCCATCGCTCAGTGTATGCTCGTCCGGAGCTCGTCAAGTTGCATTTCTCCTTGTCTGCATCAGCTCGATGTAAGTCTGTCTTCGCTGCACCGGAAGTTGGTCTACGGGAAGGAGGCATATGCACGGCCCGTCGACGTTCTCGTTTGAAGGTCCCCCATCTTGTACTCGGGCTACTATGTAAGACGAGCATCGAGACACAGAGATTCAAAGCGTGGACTCTCCAGGGCGCTTCCGAGCCGCAATTGATCTCAATTCGAGTTCGAAATTCCCCTCCTGCGATCCAAAATAGCTGCGAAAGGTCCTGGTTAGTATGTCGTTAGACTCACCTCATCACTAGACTTACCTCCTCATCATGATACCGATTCTTCTTACATGCTCTGTCCTGAGGCTCCCCGCATCTTCCTTATCCTTGCCTCTATACGTAGCCTTGAAGTCCGTCCACGGTTTCCATACTTTTCCTCCGTCCTTGCCCGCCTCAAATTCTACCTCCCAATTGATGCTCGCCTGTTTTCTGCCATCTTCCCTTTCACCAAAGCTTTGCTCGTCTTTGAGGATCAATGTGTAAACCTTTCCGTCGCCCTTTCCAAGACTCATTTCTATCCCGTCGTAGGCGCTCAAATTCCATGCTTCCTCGCCTTTGGTCGTCATCTTGGCAACCTCGGCTTTAGATGTGCCTTCGTCACCATTGTCACTCTGAGGACTGAATTGAGAGGCAAAGCCTGCCCCGCCCAAAGTATTGATATCAAGGGTTCCGGTGAAAGAGGCACCGTTGTTTGGGAGTGATGAAAGACAAGACTGGGAAGAGCCGCCCCGGATTCGGTCATCCGTAGTCTCCCATGGAGGAGGCGTAAAGGGTCTGTAGTACCATTGGTTAGACGTTAGACGAGTCAACGCAGGCTGTGAGAGTTACTTGGTGCCGCCGAAGAGGAAGAGAGATTCTGCCATCAATGATGGTTCCCTTGAAGAGCAAACCCGTCAGGGCTATAATTGGCTGTATTCTTCGAGCTTGTTCCTTCAAAACGAATGGGAAAAACACTAAGATTGGGATTTTGGAAAAAGTCCTGCAGCGGAATTTCTCTGAGAACCGGCAAAGCATATTTGGCTTCACAGTGTTTTCCAGCAGTCACCTGATAAAGCACGCGCTAGGTAGCTACGGTATTCAAGTGCAAAGGTTAGGGTTATAGGCCCTAAGGTACGCTCTTGCATTGGGACGCTAAGGGTTTCATACTTCGACCAAAGCTGCTTTCGGGCTCTTCTTCGTGACCGTTACTCGCGACCTGCTCGGCCGCTCAGCTTCCAGGTTTGAGCGGATTACATTAGGTAACAGAAGGTCAGCTACATGAACAATTGCCACATACCAGACAAGGCCAAGACGAGCTCATTGCTCTGAACATCTACAAGTATCAGATTGGCTACATTCGTACATAGACTATAGAAACGGTTGATCTCAGGTTGATCCCTAATGTGGCAATACTTTCGGCACCTCCGGAGAAACCACCAGGGGCCTTGTACGTAGCTCCATATGATGGGTGTCGGAGTCCTGATTGAATGTTTCACATTGCTCGGTGCCGCTCATTTTTCGCTCGGGTACTCCGCAGCCAATTTCTCATACGGTGCCACGGAATGACTCACGTCCTCTGAGTCTTGTCGCATGATGAAAATAACGCCAGACCTCGAGATGAAAAGCCGGAGGTCTCGTGTGTTGTGGCGTTATCGAAACCACCAATTAACCTGGCAAACATTTAGCCATCTTAGTGGCTCACAATGACTTATATGGTTCACTTACGGATCCAGTGATTCCTGTCCCAATACCTTTGACGCTATGCCACCAGCCTCTGGGAATGAACAAGCCATCGCCACAAGACAAATGAGCTTCCTGACCAGCGAAGATATGGTCATGTTCGGGAGCCGAGCTGTTCCAGATTGCTGCCTCCAGCATCGCCTTTTCTTCTCCTTCCATCATCTCCGTTCCCCTAAAGCTAGCGGATGTCGACCTACCCAAGGCCGCTTGCACGGCAGCAAAGACCTCCTGCCCAGCTTCTGGCGGTAGCAGTCGAACCACTTTGGAACCTGCTAGCTGAACGAAGAGGTTGGGATTTGGGTCTTTGTGGAGCGGAGTAAAAGTTGGGGAGATACCGAGCCATATGCTTGTATCATAAATTTCACCCTTGGCAGCTCTCAAAACAAGGTCCGGAGTGTGAAGGTCATCCCTCAGTAGCTGGGGCAGGTCCCGAATCGAAGCCTGAGCAAGGTAAATTCTCTCGTTGGTCTCCTCTGTGGCGTTCTCTGCCCAATCAAGGAAGACATCAAATGGCGCCTCTCCCCGCTGGAAAGATCCGTCATTTAGTCCATCATCAGAGGTACTTGCCATCCGTGTGAGTTCTAGGGGAACAATAGCGTTCTTGAATGCACTCAGATAATCCGTATTGAGATGTGTCCCCACCTGCAAGTTTTCATCTTGCAAAAACCATTTGCGAATTGCGGGCAGCTGACTGAAGTGCCCCAAGGGCAGTAGAGCAGGTAAAGCTGGCTCGAAGGCTTCCGCAACGAAACAATATTCGCTCCCATCGCAAAGTCTTCGCAGTGGCTGCCATCGCAAAGGCCTAGAATACCAACGTCTGCAGACCCTGAGGAACCGGGGAGGAAACGAAAAATTACCGCTTGTCAGGTTGAGGACTTTTTTCATCCCATGTGCGTAGATGTTGTTACAGCTCGACAATGGGATTGCAACAAGCATTTGCTACCGTCATCGATCAATTCCGCCGAAGAACTGGCATCGGCTCTGAGGCTGTCATGTATAATGTGTCCCTGTTTATCCCAGTCAAGCTGGAGATTTCTATATTTTGCGTGAGCCCTCCATCAGTACGCGAATAAGACCGGACAGATAGCTGCGTCGAGATAAATGCATATTTATCAGGGCACGGCAGGGTAAGAAGCAATGACGGATGCGACTGTCCCGAAGTAGGGTAAAGTAGCCAGGAGGTGAAGCTTACGCGGGCCGAGGCGCCCACTAGTACTGGAAGAAGATATGATGGACCCCCCAGTACAAGTACGAAGTACTTCTAAGTAAAGTGCTCTACCTTAAACCAAGCGGCTGGCAAAGAGGATCACCTGTACGCGGTGCCGGCTACGAACCTACTGCTTGTCAGTAGAGCCAAGTATCCTCACGGAAGCGCGTACGTTTTTGGCCACGTACGCGATCGACTTGGTGCAAAGATTACACGACAAAAGTTAGTAGCTAAGGCGAAAGACGTTGAAACAAAATCGACTTAAATATAGGATCAAGAATCTACAAATTGATTTTACTTTATATCAAATCGACGTGTTTGACGCATCTTTATCAAACAAATACAACTTATCTATTTGCGCTTGTTATTTAGGTCTTGTGCGAGATATTTATACAACAAGAAACGTCTTTCTTCTTTGCAAATCGACTTAAAATAAGCAATAAACAATCTTCTTCTAGTCTACTACATAAAAGCTTTGAGACAACAAAGTTAAACAATAGAACAATCTTATATGCGCGAGTATAATCTTCTTGATTGCGATATTTAGTATTTACAAAAAAAACTATATTATTTACGCTATATAGTCTCTACAATGTGCGTTGAGACAATAAAGAACAATTAAGTTATATATAATTAATTGCAAAACAATTAAATGCACAAAAGACTAATACAAAGATTAAAATATACTTACAAAATAATTTTTAATGCTCTTCTTTCTTTTATGTTATGCGTGCTTTTGTATAGGCAATGTTTAAGTTTATAGAAATCAAGCAGATTTGATACAATTATAATATATTTTGTCTTATTTTAAGATATAGACACATACACTTGTACTTAGTCGAACATAACCTATAAAGATCGAGTGATAAGACTCCTACTAGAGTATTAAGCCCTTCCTCCGTGTAGGAATAAAACAAACAAACAAACAAACAAACAACCTTAAACCAAGCCAATAATTCTATCACGGGAACGCATCGTTCATGCAACGAGCCAATCAATTCGTCGTGTGATGATTTACATAACGCTATGATTATTCGCATGCGGGGCATCGGCCATTCTCCGTGTAGGGGTTTGGGAGTTACCTCGGCAGGTTTGATAATCTGTATCACTATGAAATACTCGATAAGTGATTACTGAGTCTGCTGCACCTCGGTAATTTCCCATATCTTGGTCTTGCTCCTATTTCTCTTGCTCTTCAAGCCATTGTGCATCTGCACGAGCCTATTGCAACAATCCGAGACCGCTTGAGCCTGTCTGGACGTTCAACGGGCGAAGACCTGCTGCGATACAGAGATGGCGGACTTCGGGAACACTATCAAGGTGGTCAATGGCTACGACAAAGATGCCTATACCTACTACCCAGTCATCGTGGTGGGTGCAGGGGAGTCCGGCATAGCGATGGGATGTCAACTTAAGGAGCAGCTGCGGGGCTTCGACCAGTTTCGCATATTCGAGCGGCAGTCCGGAATTGGAGGTACTTGGTGGATCAACAGATATCCGGGATGTGCATGTGACGTGTCAGCGACTACCAGATACATTTGTTGGCTTGACTGATTCCTCCAGACCGGCTATCTTTTACTCCTTCTCCTTTGCCCCCAATTACCGATGGTCAACCTTTCACCCTCCAGGTCGCGAAATCGTACAATACCTGCAGGAAGTATGTGCGAAGTACGGGATTGTCGACAAGGTTCAATTAAATACCGAAGTGGCAGAGCTTCGTTATCTGGTTGACCAAGAGATCTGGGAGGCCAAATTGCTATATTTGGCTCCTGGCGTTGGGGATATGACGAGCAAGGAAAGGCAACATCATGTCAACGAAAAAGGAAGGGACAATGTCATCTTGAAGGAAGAACTCATACGGGCAAAGGTGGTTTGTAGTGCTGCCGGCGGCCTTGTGGAACCCAACACCTGGCCAGAGTCCATTCCAGGTATAGAAACATTTGAGGGTGACCTCTTCCACTCTGCTCGCTGGAATCACAACGTCGACCTGAACGACAAGGATGTGATTGTCGTTGGCACCGGTTGTAGCGCAGCTCAGCTCGTGCCCAAACTTCCCAAGGCACCTTATAACGCGCGTAGTGTTACCCAGCTGATGAGATCGCCGCCTTGGGTGGTGCCAAAACCACAGCCGCTGTTCGGCGCGGAGAAATGGGAAAAGCATACCCCTGCCCTTTTCTCTACTATCCCTGGCCTTGGCCGATTTTTCCGGACTTTGATCTTTCTCGGCACGGAGCGCGATTTCTTTCAAATGTTTCCGGACAACGACTATAGTGCAAAGGCACGGAAAAAGATCGAGAGCGGACTGGTTGATCACATGAAGCGGAGCGTTCCCGAGAAATACCACGAGATGCTGACGCCAGACTATGGAGTGGGCTGTAAGCGTCGTATCTTTGATGAGACCTGGTTTCCCGCACTGCACAGCCCCGTCATCGAATTGACTACCTTGCCTCTTACCAGCATCCAGCCCAAAGGCGTAACGCTTGGACCGGGCCGGACGTACCCAGATCCAGAGAACAACAACAGCAAGGTACCTACAGATGAGAGGAAGCTACCCGCAGACGTCATTGTCCTCGCGAATGGATTTGAGACAACTACATGGCTTCACCCGTTAAGAGTCAAGGGTAAGAATGGGCGTTTGATGCAAGATATTTGGGACGAAAGAGGAGGGCCTCAAGCCTACATGGGTGCTGCTATGGACAATTATCCAAACCTATTTCTCATCTTCGGGCCAAACACTGCTACAGGTCACTCCTCGGTCATCCTCGCAAGCGAAAATATGGTTAATTACAGCATCCACTTCATCAAGCGCATACTGTATGGTCATGTTAAGACTTTCGAGGTGAAAGAGGAAGCGGAGATCAAATGGACCAAGATGATGCAGGAGTATCTTAAGGACACTGTATGGGAGAGCTCAGGCTGCCACAGTTGGTACCACAATGACAGCGGGTGGAATGCCACTGTTTATCCGTAAGTCCAACCTTACCGCAGTGGTGTACAGATCTACCGCTTGGCACTGAGGAGTAAGCTTGTTGTATTGCGACTGTCAAGCTTTGCTTCATTTATCCAAAGCTCTCCACCTATGAGGCTCTCTTTGCGCGCCGTTCAGCGGGATTCCTTACGATGCCAGGTGGTGTCTTCACATCATCTTTGGGCGACATTGGACCACATTTATGTTTGCTAACAAGCCATAGCTTCTCCCAATTCGATTATTCGATACGGTGCATGTTTCCGAAATGGAGCGATTGGCAGATCCAGTATACTCGAAAAGGGCTGTTGAAGAAGCGAATTCGCCAGGGGCTCAATTTGGTTATCTTCGCTGCGATGATCGTGGGCCTGTACCAAGCACGAAGGATTCCGGGTGGAATCAGTGCTCTACCATCTTTGCTACGGCATCACTTCAAGGGCCTCGTTCTCGGTTTGCTAGGTTCTATGAACCGTGGGATCAGCAGGGTTCAAAGAAGTATGTAGCTAGTATGGATTAGCTCTTGGATTCGCTTTGTTATTCGGCTTTAGGGTTTATGCCATTCTCAAATACTGAAGCAAAGTCGTATGATGTAATGCCATCTTCATATATGTTAATGTGATGTACCTTGAGCTTAGTAGAGTGTCCAAAACAAAGTTAGCGAGGTACGTGGATTGCAAGTGTTGAAGTTAGTGAAATGGCTTGGCAGAGGCGGCGGCTTTGATTCCGTTCTACGCTCCACCATTATAGTTACAACCGCAGTTAATACAATGGATAACTCGTATCGACAAGACTATGGAGATGCATCGTCTTCCCACGGCAATAGAGAGAATGGTACCAAGCGGAAAGCTGATGAGGGTCCTCCTCCTCAGAGTAGATCAAAGCGCAATCGCTACATCACTATCGCATGGTGCGCAATCATTTCCTGCAAATACCATCACACATCAAAGTACGAGTACGCGATATTGACTATATTCTGTTGCAGCAACCAATGCAAGCGGCGGAAGATCAAATGCAATGGAGAGATTCCTTGCCAGCGCTGTGGCAACATGCAGTTGGAGTGCGTATATGCGCCCAATTGCTGTAGCGGTAGCTTCAGAGATTCCGAGTAAACCATTAACATGTGTTCTGCAGCAACGACCTTACTGACGAGATCTTAGGGAGTTCCACTCCATGAATGAGAGTTTACAATCCTTGCAAGAACAAATCAACAACCTATATGCACACACAAATGCAACACGCGGGGGCCAAGAGCAGGATGGTGTCCTGCACCACGATGCCACTCAATACCCAATACATCCATCACTCGAGCATGCCAGTCCTCAGAGCGTCTTCCACGATTTAAGGTCGCCGCCTCAATCGAGAGGAAGGCACTCGCAATTTCAAGGCCCAACAAGTGCAGCTTTCGGCATGGGTATCGCCAACCATAGCCTGCAGACCATGGGGATGACTCAACCCGAGAATCCTAACGAGATTGGCGAAGTCTTCGAGGAGACCCTTCCAGGTGCGACCTACCGCAATCAAGCCCCTACTGCGCAAATGGCCATGCACCCGAGTAAAGACCCATTATGGAGTGTCACCAAAGACGAAGCTGTCCGGCTCTGCAGACTGTATGATGAAGAAATGGGCATAATGTATCCCATCGTCAACTTGGAAGAGACTATCAGCAAAACTAAAGCTTTGTTCACGTTCACAGAGTCAGCCGCCAGGACTGGACTCATTCAAGTACAACTGCCTGGTTGCGATAGCCTTGGGACCGACGATAACAACATACTAAAAATGGTCCTTGCTACGGCATTGATCGTTGAAGGCAACGGACAGAGCGAGTTGGGCCAAAGGTTATTCGAAAGCGTGAGAGATGCTTCGGGGAGCAGACTTTGGGAACCCGTCGAATTGAAAGGCTTGACACTGCTCGTCATTGTAGTACGCAGAATCCCTGACCGCTATGTAAGACAGATACTGAAAGCACGTAGGCGCAATATCATTTCCATACGGATGACGAGGTTCGGGCTTATAGAATCATCGGTCTGGCGGCAAGGCTCGGTCTTGAAATGGGCCTCCACCGTCGTGAAACGATAGCGAAATTGCTTCTGAGCGAGAACCAACGCTCACAGGCGACACAGCTGTTCTGGTCTATCTATGTGCTCGACCGGCGATGGAGCTTTGGGACAGGTATGCCGTTCGCCATCCAGGATACCGACATCGACTCTGCCTTACCCGAGCCTGTAAGTTTGTAACTCTTCAAGTGGGGAATACTCTAACACTAACGTTCTTAGGACGATGGGACGCCCTACCTCACTGCTATGATCCCTTACACTCGAATCTCTGCAAAGGTTTGGTACTCTGTGAACAACCCTGGAAGCGCGAGCGAGGAAGTCAACCAGGAAACGGCCCACTACCTTGATTATCAAATCCTACAATGGCAGGCGTCGTTGCCTGGTGCACTGAGATTTGACCGCTCCTTGGATGACACCAACACTGGGGGTTTCAGCAAAAGCCAACGGCGCCTTCAGATCATGCTATATCTACGGACGAATCAAATGCGCCTGTTTCTTTACAGACCCGTCCTGTATTCGGCGAACAGCATCGTGCAAAACAGAAACCACGCCCAGAGCGTGGTCGAGATCGCCAAAGATACCGTTCGCACACTGACCCAGCTCAACCGGGGCTCTGACATTTACCGCACTCAGCAGCTCTGTTTCAATTACTTCATCGTCTCCGCCCTTGGCGCCCTTTTCCTTGCGGTCGCGCATGCACCATTGGACTTTGGCGACCAGGTCCGAGATGAATTCTACATGGCTCTAGATCTCATCAAGGGCTTCAGCACCAAATCCCATGTCTCGCAGCGGTTGTGGAAGACTATCAAGGGCCTGAAGGAGATTGGGCCCAAGCTTGGGCTGGTCTCTCGGCAAGCGCTTACGGACGAAAATGATCCTGCATCGTCCGCGGCCGTGGCCATGGCTGGTCTCGCGGGGCACCAGGTGGACGAGAGAGCAATCTTCAACCCTACTCAGGGCCCGAGCCCACTCGGTAATGTGCCCGTGGATGGGCAGCAGATGAGCTTGGAGTGGACGAACCTTTTTGAAGCGGCTGGTGGGTATGGGAACATGATGGCGGCCAATCCGCAGGCACTCGAGGACATGAATGGTCTTGCCAACGGAGCAAGGAACGTAGCTATGGGGACTCAAGGCATGAGCGCTATCTACGGCAATGATGAGGAGTTCTCAAGGATCTTGCGAGATCTGTTCTAGATGTGCGGGTATGACTGCAATACCAACAGATGCAATGTATATATCTTGTGGCTCCGTCAAGCCCCATCACGGAACAAGACTAACCTGCATTGTGCTCTCCAAACAGACTCGGAGGCGGCGTGAGAAGTGATATTGGTTTGACGTAATGTAGAGGCAGTGGCTCAACATACTTCGGAACAGACCTCGTCGAGCTCATAGCTTGTTCCAGTCCACTACGAACTTCGACTTGCGCCTCATCCCTGGGAATTATGCACGGAAAGCACTAGCGGTTGCATTAGCATTGTACCGGGTGAAAAGGAGTATAACATGTGTCACTTGGCCCCGCTAAAAGTTCGCTACGCTCCTTCCTGCATCTCGAACTTCACGATGTATGAATAGTTGTAGTCATATCTCCCATACTATATCGATTTGCAATTCTACTTGCGACCCTTCACCTGAAACTCCGCCTGTGCCAGATTGCTTCTTCGTCAACGAATATTGCGGCCCAGTAAGCTCCATAGGGCGAATCCTCAGGCTCCGCCCAGTCATGCAAGCTTTGCGGGCATATGCTGATCTGATCAAGTTGGCAGCGCAGTCACTCCAGGGATTATTCTCTCCCCCAACGAGCACTTGCCCCAGCCCCGCCGTCGCCCCTTCTTGCAGCATGCACCGATGATGTATCTTGACAGCAAGGGGATTGCGTCTTCATCAATCTACCTCCTGGTACCACCGCATAGAGCTCGACCATTCACTCTCGTCCACTCCGATTCACGGTCCTGCTGCCTGCGCGGTTTCTAGGCTCTACCCCTCGTTCGTCCCGTAACATTAAAGGTAGCGCCAGGTCTCATGATACCTTAATTAGGCTTTTGAAGTGCGCTCAGGAGCCATTGGTTTTGCGAGAGATCACGGTCCAGAGGCCAAAACCTGTCCACCGCCAAGGTGGACTCTTCGTTGCTTGCTCACTTTGAGGACCTGAACCTCGCCTCACCCGGGCCCTCCTCGTCCACGATCTCTGCAGTTCAAGATACATCCAACATGTCCACCTCCTCAGGTACTCCGGAATCGTGGATATCCTCCTTCTGTTCGCTACTCGGCCACGAATACTTCGCGGAAGTGTCTGAAGATTTCATTGAAGACGACTTCAATCTGACGGGGCTGCAAAGCCAAGTGCCAATGTACAAGGAAGCGCTGGAGATGATATTGGACGTCGAGCCGGAAGACGAGGACGATGAGGAGGAGGACGAGGAGGAAGAAGAGGAGGAGGACGAAGACAACGATGTTGCGATGCGCGGCGACGATGGCGAAAAGCTACCGGGTGGTTACAGAAGAGCGAGCGATCGACGGCACATGCGGCTAGCAAATGACCTGAGCGTTATTGAAAGCTCTGCAGAACTTCTCTATGGGCTGATACATCAGCGTTACATCACATCTCGCCCGGGGATACAACAAATGGCAGACAAATACGAATTACAACACTTTGGCTGCTGCCCACGCGTTTTTTGCAACAGCGCCCGTGTTCTCCCCGTAGGAACCAACGATATCCCAGGGCAGGAGACGGTCAAGCTCTTCTGCCCAAGCTGCCTAGATGTATACGTCCCACCCAACAGCCGGTTTCAGTCCGTCGATGGCGCATTCTTCGGCACAACATTCGGCTGCCTCTTCTTCATGACCTTCCCTGAATTCGACGTCTCGGCCAAGGGCGATCCCTTAGGTCTATCCTCCACGCATCCGGTATTCGGTCTCCCTCCAAGTGGCGCTCCGGCAGCCGAAGTAATCAAGTCCGCCTCCTCATCTCTCACATCCACACCTGTACATACGTCAGCAATCACGGAGGTGCCGCCAGACGTCGCTGCTCCTCCACCAAACCAACCTGTTACAATCAACGGCGCCACAACCTCGAACCTCGCTCCTGGACTGGGTTCAGGCAAGATACACGAGCCGCGCATCTACGGCTTCCGGGTGTCGGAAAGATCGAAAACGGGTCCTCGGATGAAATGGTTACGGATGCGGCCAGCGGATATGAACGAGCTGGACGAGAGCAGGCAATGGCATGAGCTGTATGGAGGAGATAGTGACGATGGCGGGGGCACCGAAGGACCGAACGGTTCGATGACGTACGAGCAGCAACAGGTAGCGCGGAGGAAGAAAGCGCCGGTGAGATCGAGGCGAAGACCGGCGCAGGGCTCTGGTGGTGCCGGGGAGGATGTGGGTATGAATGGGGCTGCCGAAGCAGGGTCACTCTGAGCATGGGTTCTTCTGGAGTTCAAGCGTTGACTGGGGGGAGTGGAGGCGTTA
>JAABUS010000491.1_pt1 | contig 99981 bp, 111 predicted proteins | sample 5560161 | NCBI WGS metagenome assembly JAABUS01 (sample SAMN10711885, study PRJNA513376) | rock metagenome | isolation source: Antarctica rocks | place: Antarctica: Victoria Land, Trio Nunatak nord | collected 2016-01-04
CACCGCCATCTCAAGAGCACAACCTCTCCAGCACCCTCAACCGCGCCGCCAAGCCTCCTTCCCTCCCTTGGCTTGAGCCAGCTGACTCCATTCCCGGACGCGAGACAACACCGCCGGCGACGTATGTCGCTGCTACGAGATATCAATGCCCGGGATGGAGATGGCTGGATGCTTCCACGGGATGTGCGATCGCGCGTCCGGCTATCCATCACCAATAATCTCTGAGGGGCTTGGGGACATCGTATTATCCTGCAGAGCGCGCCAGTCATAGCTAGGGCACCTCATGGGGTGGATATAATTTTGGCAAAGATATGGGCATTTGGGCAGTCGGGTTCGGGTGGGGACTGGGTTCTGGCTTGGGGTGAGAACTGGCTTTGCGGGGGCGGGGGGATGCGGCACAAATGGGGAGGGAGGCTGGGATGGAGGATTGTGTTGGAGACACTGAGGGTGAGGGTCGGTTGGGCAAGGGGTTCCAGACGCGGATCCCAAGCTGAATGGCGCGTGGGGAGCGGGCTTGGGTTTGGATAGTGGGCTTCCTTGAGGTTTTGGACGGTGAGGCGGCCTGTTTGTGCTATGGTTCGAGCGAGCACGATGGTGAGGTCTGGTGATGTGGAAAGGGAAAAGGAGCGCATGTTGCTCGATACGCTCCCTGCGCCCAGATGGCGGGCGAATGACGAGGAGATGCATGAACAGCGAAGGAAGGGCCTGGAACTAAGGGGGGAGTTTGTCGAAGTAGACTACATACTCGGTCGCGACACGAAGGATGAAGAAGGAAGATGGCTTCTGGAAGTGACGTCGGGCATGGCTTACTTGACGTACATTACATCTGCGCAAGGGTTGTTATTTACAGAGCTTGATGGCAGAGACGCTCGTTAGCGGAGCAAGTTGGGAAGAGAGTGAAGACTCTTCGAGAGAAATGACTCGGAGATGCAAGCAGCATGTAATGTCTGATGTATTCCTTTCTTGTTTGAGATGAATCCAGTACCCCGATATTCGCGTATGGCACGAAGGGTGATTGACAACTTCTCATAGACCTTCACCCAACATCTTATTGGCCTCTGAAGCCTCGATAGACTGTATTGCGCAAATCCCAGACAAGCTAGGAGAGTGGCTCTGGTTGATCCTTTGAGGATGACTTTGTAGTCCCGCTCTTGAGGATGAGAGATACCAGCGGACAATTGGCTTTGCGCAATTGTGATTGTGCGACCTTCACTCCTGGAGTTCTCTGAATTCTGGAGAATCTGCACTTGAAGGATCCTTGCTTAACTTCTCGGATTGTCGACGTGGCTCAGCATGTGATCGTCAATGGGAGACTTTGAGAGTCGACTACAAGTTCGCCAGCGCTGCTAGCAAAAGAAGGCATACAGGCTGCAGCTTGCAAGTTGGTGTTAATGGTGTGAGGACAAGTTCCCGCATAGCGGTGGGACCTGAGTTGACTAATGCTCATCTTATGCCGCATTCCGAGCATGGAAATTTTGAGCCTAATGAGGTCCGCTCGTGATTTCAATCCGAAGTCAAGCACCGTTTACACACCGTGTTCTGCGGATGGATCCGTCAGTAAGACCTCTTGAGGCAATAGTTGTTGGGCTCTCATGGCTTTCCCCTTCGCACTCGCTCTTCAGCAGTGAGGATTTTCACCGCGTCCTTGGTATAGATGTAGCTTGCGCCGCTCCATATTGTGGTCGATCCTACAATATACCTGTGAGCGCATGCAAAGTTAGTGTACCTCTGTAGACCGCACGAGGAAACTATGATTGGGGGACCTCGTTTGAATGTCTGATGCGCAGATTTGTCTTGCAACATTGGGTGCTTACCACATTATCTCGAGAGCATGTTGAATCTCGACATTGGCTCCCAACGCCATTTGACCCATGGTACAGCCTACAAGTGCCAACTGCAGCGCGGTGTTGACCTTACTTATGCCGGTAGGTCGTACTTCTGCGCTGGGCAGGCTAAAATCCCAGTAACGAGCCAACGTCTTAGGAGGAGGTAGCGAAATGTAGCGATAGTAGATTGCGGCAACACCGAGGATTATATCCCGGCCTAATATCAGAACAGCAAGGGTTACTGGATATCGTTAGAGATTCTGTACAATGTTGATTCATCATTCTTGTTGGAACTACCTGGCAAAGCTCCTTTCATAGCCAGCGCGACAGTCACCACCGTCATGAGTGTCTTATCGGCCATTGGATCAATTACAGTCCCCACAACTGTCTGCAACTTCCATTTCCGCGCGATCCAACCATCAACCAGATCCGTGATGCCAGCGTAGACGAAAAGTGACACAGCGGCCAGGTGCTGATCTTTTACAAGCAGATATCCGATAATAGGAGCGGCGACGAGGCGAGAGAAGGTGAGTAAATTAGGCAAATTGTAAATATTCTCGTGGATGGCAGGAGGGAGGGAAGCGCGCAATCGAGTAGTAAGAGGCGTACGACTGCTATGAGGACTCAATTAGCAGATATTAATGAACATCAGGATTGTCCTTGAGGAAACGGTTCTCGTGTTGAACGAACTTCAAAAGGGTACGCGGACCACCAAGAGAGTTGTAGGCAAGCATTGCGAACATGCAGAAGAGGAAATGTAGAAGAGCTGCCTCCACTTACGCTTTGGCCTTATCGTCTGGAGATTCTCGTCTGTTACCTCTCTCATCAGATAAAGCCCGGAACTGCTTTCTAATGCCGCTTTGACCGGGCAATCTGCATAATTCTCAGCTCAGGCGTGTATGGTTCTACCCACCGTTACTAACGCTGACGGGCTTCTCCATGGCGTTAATCTTTCGTGATTTGTCCAACCATAGCTGGCTCGATGGATTCTTTGCAAACTGCTAGGTATGCTACATCGGACGGTCTGCAAGCATAGCGGCTGTCGCTCTAAGCACCGACATACGGCGACTATTCCAGCAGCCATTGCACCCTCTGTGTCAAGAAATGCGCCGCATTGGCGTTTTCTCCAGTCGACTTTGGACTCGGTGACGTTGGTGATAGGGCTGAAAGTCATGGGTTTCAGGGTTGAAGTAGGGGCTAGACAAAGGCTTGGCATATCACGAAGGATTGTCTTCCGCCGAATCCGTGGCAGGAGGTTATTGAGGGTTTAAAATAAGCTTCAGATGCGCATAAGTTGAAAGAAAAATTACAAGACGAGCCTATTCAATTGCAACCCGGCCTCTCTTGTTGTACGATTTGTACGAGATCTGCGGCAGGCTCTTGACCCAAACCTTCTGCGGTACACGTTCATCGGCCTCTGCCCTGGCCCCAGCAATTTTACGGCTTACATCGAGCCCAAAATAAGGTCAGGCCAGCCGAGTAGCTCACGGCCCGTTCGTCAGAATGGGAGTATCAAGCATAGCGTCAGATAAACTCAAGGCGTAGAAGTTTTATTTACAGATCTTCAACCTCACATTCACGCCTGGCAGTCTGCAAATAAGGCTTCAAAATCAGGAAACCTGGGATATGTCATTGTATCAGTAGATGCTACCACGGTGACGAGAAACACAATGAGTTTGGCTCAACTTCCGAAACGGAACCTGACCGCAAACGAGCCGAGTGTTCTTCGACTACCTTGTCCATAATCCCTTTCCTATCTTGTTGGCAATTGGTGATTGTACTGGCAAGAATAGGATATTCCTTTCTGGAACGAAGTTTTCCCATTAGTGCCTCTCATTTCTGTGTTTGTGGGCGTACTGAGCTGCAAAAGAACCAGGAGTATGAGAGAAATCCATGCCTTGCTTAACAGAGCAACACCGAATGAACCAGAAGGACCTTCCGGCTGGAAATCTAAGACTTGCAAGGAGATGCATACGCGGCCAACGGGAAACAAGACGTATTTTGTCAGTGTCAGAGAATGACTATGACATTGAGCTCTCAGGAAGTCAGTCGACGCTCATCCTACGCCATTGCGCAATGGCGGCTTTTCTTTTTTGGCATCCATTGATTGGATGCGATATTGCGATGAAGAGCACCCAAAACCAGCCGCTAGTGGTGGTGATTGGAGAGTAGTGGTAAGTGCTTTGTGCTTCGTAGGAGCATATGAGGATCGGCTGAGGGCCAAACTACGTTATTATCATGGCTGGAGAGGTTTTGGAGCAAGGTGAGTGCGAAAGCTTATGCTCATATCAACGATATTTGATTTTGATGCGTACCTTTCCAGTACAAGGCTACGCAAGAAGCATCTGTATTACTTGTATGCGGATTCGCAAAAAGCTGCGGATAATCATGTGCGTCTACTATTTCTTTACAGCCAATGATCTTGGGCCTCTCCGAGGCATTACGCTGATAAGTTTGCCTATACCCGCTGTGACGCGGTCGCTTGATAGTTGCTTGCGGCTGTAACGTGCTCTATTTCCCAAAGCATCTCGTGGGAATGTTGATCCCTGGGCACCCTTTGGTATTTGAAAGGATGCTATCATGTTGCATGCAAATCAATTCATATATTGACACCATTAGAGTCGGTTGAGCACCGTGGAACGTTAAATCATGCTCTTCTCCACCCTAATTTTCGCCTTGTGGCTCTCTGTCGCGACACTAGCAGGTGCGCATCCATCTGTACCATTTCACCCACCCACCCGGCTGCACGAACTACCAAAGCACACGTCCGAGTTCATCAGTCCGCTGGAACCAAAGAAGTTTGAAAGAAGAAATAGGGACCTTCTAAAGCCACATCAAGCCCCTCCATCCCCGATCGCACATGCCTCATCCCCAGCAGACCAGCGACACATACTGAGCGTTGATCCATCATCATTCAACACCTCAGCCATCCTCCAAACAATCTCGGCGTCTCCAATCCACTGTTTCAACCCCTACTCAACCGGCATCGAACATGCCAAAGCAGAAGACTGCCGAATCATAATCCATCACATCATCCTCTCGTACCCCAACCCCATGCTGCCACAAACCTTCGGCTACAACGACGAGGTAGACATCGACCTCCGAGAACGGGACAATGCGGCATGGGATTATGGGATTTGTGTAATTTTTGTTCGCAACGAGCACAAATCCCGGGTGGACACATTCCGCATGGCAGACGTAGCAGCTGCGGCAAACAGGGTCACGGATGAATGTATAGAAGGGAAGAGGTACGCTGTTGGAGGCAGTACGGACGTTGGTTCGTCAAGAGGCTTCTTTGTGGGTGTGGGAGGTTTTCCCGGAGCAGGTGCGACGGGCGAGAGTTGAGTAGGACGGTGCTATCTTGAATTGCATGACATGTCTGTTGGCAACCTCAGCGTACGGAGTCTAGCTTGAGCGAATGTCATGCTACTCACATTGCTATCAGGCTTTCGATACTACAATGGGAAATCGAGCGTCCTGCTGAACAAGGTTCCGTCATGTTGCAGGGGCCGTGATCTTGCATGCATTCTCCGGGGTTAGCGATGTAGAAGTCGCAGTCGCTTTGCACCTCCAACATTTGCGCTTGTAGGTGGCATAACAGAATGGATTTCAATCAATCAGCGTTAGCCTAGTCAAGGTCAGAGCATTAAGCTACGATGCCTCAACGACTCCCGTGTCGTGCCGCACACGGGTCTGCCTGTCCAGTTTAGAGCCTGTAGCTGTGAGAAAAATGCCGATGCTGTGCGAATCACCTACAAATCGCAATTAGCTTCTCCGCTGCACACGGAAACTGAGGCTGGCAAAGCTCCTTCAAGACACCCTCTGTATCCTTACCAACGGTGATCAATCCAGGGATGTTGAATTGTGCTAGACAGAGTTCTAACAATCGGAGAGCCGCGTTCCAGATGTCATAGTAACTGCTTATGTCGGTTTCAGCATAGTAGCCCGGTCTGGAGCTGCGACCTTCTACCTGAGAGAATGTCAGCCAACATTTACTCGAGGAGACCTAGCGAAATGACTAACGTTGGTGAGCCTTGGATCTGCCATCATCACAAGTTTCATCGTGCAGGAACCCTTGCTGGCCGAGGCTGGGGATCAGTTGTTAGCCTTTCGAAGCCTGCAGAAATGGCAAAGGGCTCACTGACTTGACCTGTATTGTCGAGGCAACATCTGGCTGACGAGGGACGGATGCGCTGGGATGCCTCCTCGGAAGACATACTCGTACTCGGAATGGCCGTGGAGCTTCTCTTCGTGTCTACCGAAGAAGTCGATGGCAGCCTCGCATTCACGCGGATCGAAATCAGGGGCTGACCAGTCGTCTGATCTTGTACAGTGGTAATCCCCGGGGGTAGCATGAAGTGGCAGGTGGAGAGAGGTGAGATTATGATTACCGGTTAGAGCATTGATAGACTGAGGAACAGCGCCTTTCGAGAGGCTTGGAAAGAAAAGTAGAAAACTCAATGCAGAAATTAGAGCGTGAAAGCCATGTGAAAGCAGGTTGCATTGGTTCATTCTTGGACTTGTTGACACCAGGACTTTGGGGTAAAAGTAGAGCTATATATGGCCTGTCATCGCATCCATGACGAGGACGGTTGCCTTACTCGGCGTAAGGCAAAATCTGCTTGTGCCAAAGCAGATATTGAAACGGTAGATGCGATAGCTGCGAATCCTTTTCGGAGTATTCTCCGCCATGTCAGGAGCGCTTGGTGCATTGTAGGCGATAGGCGGTGCTCAGGACGCACGGTGCATGGGAGGATCAGGAACACCGCAGATATAGCACCAATTGAGACAGAGCGCATATGGTGCCATTAACAGTAAGAATTCCATCTGATTCCTACGAGATGTTCGTAGTGATGACAGGTTTAACAATTGTTAGATCATCTATCCCAAGTGCACTCTTCCAAAAGAAAGGTCCGGGTTTTTCTCGTCCTTCGTGGATCTGAGCCCCATGACCAATTTTGCTTAAGAGTCTGCTTCTAGAGCTATAATGGAAAATGATGTTCTCATTTGCTATCTGGAGAACGAGGTCCAATTGGAAATGCCAGAATACAGAGTCAAATCTCTGGCCTATTGCGAATGCCTGGTGGCTATTGTGCCGATTACGCGAGCAGAGACTGTAGACGTACTTTCTGCACATTACCTGGGACCACTATGGGCTGTTCCTACGCCACTCGCTGTATACGTGGAGGATGGACATGAAAGGTAGCCGTACGCAGTAGGAGCCTCCTCGTGTACTTAATCTCCGGGATGCTGTATGGCAAGCCATTAGAGGAAGAGATGGTGCTGAATGATTTTCTGACCCGAGAGTAACGAATAGTGATATTCACAACTAAGTAGTCTTCAATGTGAATTAATTGAGGCTCGGGTTGTGCGAAGGCAATAGATAGTATATTTGGGCAGGATCTCAGGCGCTAGGTGGTGCTTTTAGCGGCGGGTACTTAGCCGGCCGCCCCTAAACTCCCGGCTCTACGACCCATCTCCACTTGAAGTACAAGCGCTCAGTCCCGAGACGACGCGATGATGATGCACATGGTGTAGCATTTGGACGGAGGCAGCAGAAGCTATGCAATGTTCAATCTTTAGGAATTCTCTTCCACCCTTCCGGAGCTTCAGCCGGATCACCACGCGCCATCTCAGCCTTGCGTACCATCTCCACAAACCACCAAGGACAGATCATGAAAGAGCCTATGCTCCGATCGTCATTCTCCATGGCCTCTTCGGCTCGAAGCAGAACAACAGGAGCATCAGTAAGTACGCCAGTTCTCACGCAATTGATGCAGTTGTTCGGCCGCTGACCGTCGACCATCCAGAGCACTGGCACGAGACCTAGAAAGACCTGTTTATGCCCTTGTTAGTGCTTTCACATGCGGCAAGAGGACAATGGATTCATAGCTGCATAGGACTTGCGCAATCATGGAGACTCACCGCACGATGCTGTCCACAACTACTCTGCTATGGCGGACGATGTGGAAGAATTCATGCAAGAACACCGAATTAGGCGGCCTACTCTGATCGGTCACTCGATGTATGCTTGATCCGACCAACATCTCGTCCTCTTTGGGCTGACCGTTAGCCAGGGGCGCGAAAGCAGCTATGGTTCTTGCCCTACGTTCGCCACAGAGCATTGGGGCATTGATACCGGTGGACAATGCGCCAGTCGATGCGACGTTGAAAAGTGACTTCAGCAAGTACGTTCAGGGCTTGAGGAATGTCGAAAAAGTCAAAGTAGCAAAGTCAGCTGAGGCTGACGACATCCTACGAAAGTACGAAGAGGTGAGCAATCAAATCCACCTCGATCAAACAGGAGCAAGTATCTGATCCAGCGTGTCCGGCGTAGGCACTACCAATCCGGCAGTTCCTCCTTACAAACCTCGTGCGATCGCTAGACGGAAAACATTTGCAACTGCGCATACCAATCAAGACACTCGCCGCAAGCTTGGATTCTATGGGTGATTTCCCGTTCAGAGATCCGGATGAAGCACGTTATGATGGGCCAACCTTGTTCATTCGAGGCACGAAAAGCCATTACGTTGCTGATGATGTGTTGCCCTTGATTGGGCGCTTCTTCCCGAGGTTCGAGATCAAGGACGTTGATTGCGGCCACTGGGTGATCTCAGAGAAGCCCGAGGCTTTCAGGAAAGGTACATGCCCAATGAATTTCGTTGGTTTAACGAGCGCTGACGTGAATAGCGGTAGTGGAATTCGTGCAGGCCAATGATGCCCGGACTGAGTGATGGAGCACATCCTGCAACCGCGATGGCAGTGTGATTTACAAATCCGGATATCGGTGGGCATGGTTCGGAGACGGGAGCTTGGCCATACCTTTACGGCGCGCGAAGGCGGCTGCGATACTGGTAGGAACGTACTTCGAGCTTGTTCATAGTTGCCAATTGTGCGATGATATCTCAGCATCATTCTGATCGCCAGGCGCCTAAAGCGATGCAAACGTTGTTCCTGACTTTCGCTTTCCCCTGCCTGCATGGACTCACAAGGGCTTGAAAAAAAGATGGAGAGATTGGCGCAGCAGACTGGAAGTCATTGGCATTATGGACACCATCACTCATATTCCATGAAGCATCACAGCACTCTCTGAAATTGTGAAGCTTTCAATGCTGGGGTCGGCGTGCAGAAATCTAGCGACGCTGCACGCTACTTTGCCTGATATCAATCGATTACACAGACTCCAGGACCTGCTCCTTGAATTCCCGTTCCACCTTCTGGCCCTGCTCATCTGTCGTCGATTCACCGTGAAGATTCAGGAGCGCACCGAGATCGAATTTGGGTGACTTCAACAGTTTGACTTTCCGGATGTGAACCTAGTTCGAGTCAGCATAAGGACGAAGGTTGCTTATTTTTGACTTCTGGAACCGCTCAAGTTGAATACATACATTCTGGAGAGGGTAAATGCCTTGGGTAGCCTTCTCGATTTCGCGCCCAATGACCTCAGGGATGAGTTTTGTAGTGAGCTGCGATAGCGAGCAGCTAGACGCTTCGCGCTGGATGATCTCCACCATCTTCTTGCGGATGGCGCGAATCTGTGATGTGCGAGCGTATGTGGTCTTCTTGATCTGGTTTGGCCGCCTCTTGGTGAAGGCGATGGCGAAGAGGCGGAGAAGATAGTCGTCGGTGGTCTTGACAGTGATGTTGGCTTCGATCAGCGTCTGCCATTTGCGCACCAGGGAGCGAAGCTTGTCGGAGGTGAAGTCCAGCCCGTGGAAATTGGTGAGGCAGTTCTTGCCTTGGACTTCGTCGACCCTGAGTTTGACTTTGCGGAAAGCGTGGTCTTCGTCCTTTTGTAGATCGGCCAGTGACACCTCGAATATCCTTCCCTTCAGAGCATCGTTTGCGTTTTTGAGACCGGTCGTTCGGTTTACCAGCGTTTTACCAACACTGTGTGAGACTTAGTGTGGGGCTTTCGGTGGGCTGATGCTGAACCTACTCTCGGATTTGGAAGGTTGATGGCGCCTTTCCGTTTGTTAGTAGATACACTTGATGATATCTGAGTGGTTTAAGTACCTTGACCGAGAACCAGTCCTTGCGAGTGAACGGGTCTTGCGTCCTCTTCTTCAAGCCTTTCTTACCTTTCGAAAGGCGCTTGTTCCTAGACTGCTGTCAGCGCAGGTGGAGGTGCTGCATGCTTGCTTTACTTACTTTCCGACAGCCATGATCGTGACTCAACGACTATCGCAAAGATGGAGAGATGGTAACTGGAGAGAGTCAATGTCTCGGTGCACATGCTCAAGCACCGATTCCTAACTAGCTCTGTGGGAGCCAAGATTTAGCGAAATATACGCTAGCTCTGAGGCTGCCAAGGTACCTTAAAAATATTACGTTACAATACACGCCGAAGATCTACCGAGCTGGTACCCATCACTGGAACCGCAAGTCTCACTCAAGGCCCGGACAACCGTGCAGCATCAATCGCTGCAGCCCATTGCCAGTATTCAATATGTCAGGTATCCTGACCAGAAGTCAACGGCCCTGGTGTCGATTCCTCCAACCATCAAGGCCTCTGACCCGTTCTCGGAGAGGGTTTGCTAGCAAGCACGAGCACGGAGATCACCCCGTCCATGTCCATCCTGTATGCTTCTACATCGCCATTGAATCCAGTGCTTGAGGCGTCTTACACGAGCTGATCCTTACGGCTTCAATAGGTTCGGCCGCTATATAGATACTCGGCAACGCTTCTGGGTGCCTCAATGTGGTTCTTTGTGGGTTCTAAGTCGTTTGGGTCTAAGCATGCGCTTGAGCTGATTGAGCAAAGTTGATGTATCGAGCGAAGAAGGATGGGCCGGTGCTATTGGGGTGGAGGCATCCATGGGAACATTGAAGCATCAACGAATGTGCAACAATATCGGCGTTTTGGGATGGCTACGCACCATGAATCGAATTGGTCAAGGAAGGGAAACCAGTGCTTCTTACGACTCTGGATGTGACGGACAGTCTCAACTGAACGTTGTGGACAACCAGAGCTGCATGGCATATATGGACCTTTTCAAACCTTTGACTCTATGTACTGGACTCGATATACGGCTTCTGAAACAGATAGTGTGTAATGCCCCAGACGTCTCCACCTTCATACGCAAAAAGCTCCGCGCAAGCCATATAGAATATCTGCCACCGAAAAAACCACATGGCTGCGTTCTTTTCCCCATAGGTATCAACGAGATGCGGCCAAAGCTCCTTTTTGCTTGCATTCATCTTTGACAGCCAGTCCTTCTGCATGTCAGCTCGGCCGTCACAGCTGCAAGACGGAGGTTCAGGGAGATAATGACTTACCTCGCAGGTCTGGGCATAGTGTCTTCCATTGACCCACCACTGCTCCTGCACTTTCAACTCGTTTTGGAAGTACAATAGCAAGTCAGCACTTGGCATATTTCCTCCTGTGAAAAAATGTGTGCTCATCCAACCCTCCTCGAAGTCGTATGGAGTCGTTCGATGGGCGAATATATGGACGAAGACTTTCCCTCCTGGTGCCAATGCCCTTGCGACCTTGGCCATCAAAAGCTCGTAATTCTTCATGTGCTCGAAAAGTTCAATTGAGACGACTCTATCGAAGCTTGCGGGTTCGAAATCGTAGTCGACTATGTCCCCCGTGATGACTGACAAGTTTGCAAGACCTTTGCTGCTGGCCTGGGCATCGATGTATTCCTTTTGCGACCTTGAATTGGAGAATGCCGTGATCTGTGCTCCGGGGAATATCTCGGCGAAGTAGAGTGCTCCTGAGCCCCAACCACATCTTCATATAGCGAACATCAGCACTTGATGTAGCTATGAGACTTCTCATGCTGCGCACCCGAGGTCCAATATTCTCTGCCCATTTGCCAAATCTGCCTTGTCAACGTAGCTCTCTAGCATTTCCACCTCTGCCTGACCCAAGGTTTCTTTGCCAGTAGGATACAAACAGCAACTGTATTTCATCCGGGGTCCTAGACATGCCTGAAGGACACCGGTGCCGACCTCGTAGTGTTGCGTATTGGCTTTATCCGTTTCGATAGCTATTGGGCGGGTACGCAGGGCTTTGACGTATTGCATCTTCGTCCTGTAGGCTTCTTCTAGAGTCGTGCATTGGATCGAGCGAAGACGGTCTGCAAGCTGGCGACGAATGCCGTAACGAATGACTGCCTGGGGCAAGTAACCCCCATCCAGAACCCAATCTTGGGTAGGGCCATCAGCAACAATTGCAGGAAGATTGCCTCACGGACTCTCTTACCATAATTCATACTAGCCGTGTACAACCATGGACCTGCAATCCTGAGGTCTGAGCAGGATTATGGCGACAAGAATGGGTTTTACGTACATCTGGTGTGCTAATTTAATTGCGACCAAAGAGTGAAGAACTCAAAGCTCGATATATGGTTTAACCTAGGTTTCACTGGATATCGAAGACGATTGCGCCGCAAAAGAAAGAAGTCTGTTGAAACTATCTATGGGTTCTATTTACATTCTCATTTCCTCTAAGAATACCTTGTACTTCTTTCTCTGCTTTCGCCGGTGTGGCCAGAGTCTATCATGGATTTTACCCATCGAACGAGCTAGCAAAAGGAAAACTCGTCGCTCGAAGACCCATGCACAGGCGAAGCCACCTATGGCTAGTATTAGAATGAAAAGCTTGAAATCAACACTCATGCGCGTGAGTTGCATGAATTTGGCGAATGCTTCTGCCGGGTCGAATAACATATAAGAAGAGAAAAGGAGGGCTACAACAATAGTCACAACAAAAGGCACTGCGAAGCATTAATTACCTTCGAGCTGAAATTGACAGGATGCAACTTACGATTGTTGGTCATAGACTGTCGAAATGGAGGCCCAACGCTGAGGACGATAGCGGACAGGATATACTGGTAGCAGGACAATAGGAAGAGAGTCGTATTCTCGGAGTTGGTGATGTTGGAATGCTCCGTGTCTAGCCTTGGTGGTATGAACCTAGATCATATCAGCATCGTTCGAAGCGGCTTGCTGTAGACTACGGTAATACCATGATTGAAGCCGCACAGCTTCAAAGCCCACAAGCTGTATCATAATACATAAAAGAACTTGACCTAGGAGCGGAGTGAGAACATTTCGTGATACCAGACTCGCGGTTGGTCGTTTGCGGGAAAGTGCTGGATAGGCACCTGTCCATCCCACTGTATATACATCAGCACCTGATTGCCATGGCGCCGAAGGAAGCTGTCTAGGAAATAAATACTTACTGAAGATTGCGATTGGTAGAATCAAGAACAAGTCAATGAATAGGAACTGTATGTCGCAATGAGTCTGTTCCTTCTAGAGCCAACCACGTGCATTTACCTACTTGGAAATCCCCTAGATTCGAAGCTGACGCATAAAGGAAGCTCACTGTGGTGAACTGAATTGCCGAGTATAGGCTCATGTATTTGAAGCAGCAAAAGCTGGTCACAAGAGCTGCACGACCCTCGCTAGAAGAAAGCTTAGTAAAGGTATGACTGGAGCCGCGCGCTCACCTACCGGATAACTTCTGGTACGCAGGAAATGTCGAAAACTCGACTCGTAAATGGAGCTGCCACTGAGGCTTCAGCTTCGGATAATGATATTCCGACGTCGGCTGCCTTCAGGGCGCCACAGTCGTTCGCACCGTCCCCACAGAAGCCACAACAGTAGTCAATGCTCTGCAGTCTTTCTACCAGCTCATGCTTTTCATCTGGTGACATTCTAGCAAAGACTTGGCCGCAGACCAGCATCTGCCCAAGATCAGCTATAACCTCAGATGCTTGACCCTTGACAACTACCCTTCGCAAAACCTCTTCGGTACCAAATCCGATAATCCACCTGAAAGCATCCCCACTGACAGCAAGGCTGTAGTTTCTGATGTTGGATACATCGTAAGGCAACGACGCGTCGCTTTCCGCGGGTGGCGGCAACGGCTGTGAACCCTTAGTATCTTCCGTTATAGAGCACAGATGGTACCCACCATTAGTGTCTCCCCGTCCAATTCAAAGAGGGAATTATCAACGCTTTGCCATTTCAGACTAGATTCTAGGTCTTGCGCACCACCTGGTTGATCATTAGTACCGCGGCGGTTTTTTGGCCGAATACTCACTCTTTACAAAATGCGGAACGTAACAGTGGGCTGTGCGATCGATCAAGGCACACTCTCGAGCGACACTTATTGCCGTAAGTATGTTGTCGCCTGTGCACATGACCTGCCGGATCCCAGCGTCGTTAAGCTCTCCAATGACGCCTTCAGTTGATGGTTTTAACTTGTTCTCAAAGATAATGAATCCGACAAATTCAAGTCCTGCTTCGGCTTCTGATCTTCGCATTTTGTGTACCTTAGTTTTTGTGAGGTTCTGAATATGTTTCGTCGCGCAAGCGATGACGCGGAAGCCTCTATGAGTGTAGAAGCCTACAAGATCTTCATAATCCATCGGGACTACATAGTGTACCTTAGTCAGCCAGGAGTCATTGCAGCAGGGTAGACAAAGTTACAGCTCTCTGGATTGCAGATATCTTTCATACACTCGGGTGCACCTTTGACATAGATATCGCCACCATAGTCTCCTGTCTGCTTGACTATCACGCTAGCTCGGCGTAAGTGGGATACGAATTCAAATATCTTCAAAATTCGTAGCTCGATAGGGGTATTCTGGGTATGATTAGATTGAGGCATGATATGAGCGGATGTGCAAACCAGTGTAAATGACATTGGATCGTCGATGCCGTATGTCAACCCAGCTGGTGGTCTCGCTATTGATGTAGGAATATCGTCCAGCTCTTCAAAATCAATTGCACTTATCTTTCGCGCGCTTTCTTCAAACGACCAACCTGTGAATTCGAACATTTTGATATCCAGGGGGTCACCAACGAGTTCGCCTTCGACGAGCCGTAGAGAGTGGCATGTCGTCATCGTGTACAAAGCAGCTTTGTGAGCTTGGTAGTCAACCGTAGGATCACGCTCAAAGGCAGCGCCAGGGAGCATATCCGCCGGAGTTGCAAGTGTATCGCTGAATCTTTCCACTCGTCAGAGAATGGTACACCTTCATGCACATGTTTTGCTCGTTTACCTCATGGCCGGCCGATGTACAACTCGGATCCCTAGCACATCCAGACCGTCTTCGGTCAAAGTGCCAGTCTTATCAAAACAGATGATATCCAGCTTGCCGCCGACGTTGACTCTAGATTTGGTCAGAGCGTATTATCGTCACTTGCAGGGTACACTTACCGTTGGGGACTGATGCAGAAAATCTCCTTCTTCCTGAGTCGAGACAATGCGAAACTTGTCCCAATACTTAACGTTGCTGGTAACGCTGGAGGAACGACGATAGTGATCAGATCTAGAGCCCGAATAATGATAAGATGCCATGCTAGCTATATGATGTAAGCTCCTTCAATGACTATGTAGTCTCTGAACCTACCTTCAAGCGGACAAAGTTTACGAAAGAGGCGATAAAGCCAACCCCGGCGACACCAGCCATGACAGATATGTACCGAAATGCGTCCTTGTAGAATTTGAACCCTGCTGGTTTCGGGAAGAGCATAGAGCGGACAAGGGCGCCTTTGGTGGTATTGAAGCCTGTTCGAACGGCGATGGCCAACGCAACTGCTTCATCGTCTTGGCCTTCTTGCGGTCGTCTAGCACGTACAATCTTGGTGCCACTGAACAAGAAGTGTTTGGCGACCTCAGCGATGATAGAGCTTTCTTTTAGATCCAGGAGAAGCAATGATTCATTTGTCGCTGGGACCTTAGAAACCGGTACAGACTCCCCTGCATCGTTGTATCAGCACCGTCTGAGAGAAACACTCGATGTCCTTACCGGTCAGCATGCTCTCATTGACGATGCAGTCACCCGCTAGTAGTAGGCTGTCGCATGGAAATTGGGTCAGAGATGGGTCCGACACTTCATATACGTCGCCCGGTACCAGCTCACTACTGAGCACTTGCCGCCCTGTAGCCAATCATTAATGTCTAGTCCGAGAGGGCAATTCGCGACTCACAAAATCCATTCCGCAATACTCGGACCTCGCACTCAAAACGGGAAATCTCACGTAGACGTTTCATGGTCTGAGTACCGCGTCAGCACGTGCAAAGTGCCAGACTACAGAGACTTACAGATCTGGTCTCCGTTAGAGTCGTAGTGATGCTAACCACCGAGATAAGGAAGATGCAGACTGCGTAATAGTAGTACTGGTCCAAAGACCATAGTATCAGACTAGCGACTTGAAAGACGTAGAAGGGATGAAACGCCTATCGAATGTAAGTTGAAACCACAGCTGCAACTGCTGAGACGAACCTCATCGACAAGTAGCTGCGGAATCGATTTTTGTTGAATCTCGACTTCGTTCTTGCCAAAGACCTGTTCTCGCCTGGATCGCTCGTCGATGTCCAGGCCTGTCCTGATTGATTTGATATCTGTCCATGCTGGATCCTTCCAATTACTGCAGGGCACAAACTTGTCCTTCAAAGGCTGATAGCAAAACCGAATGTAGCGATAGTTGAGGAATCGTAGCTCCGTCATTACAGGATCGTCGTCGTCGTCGTCGTCGTATTCGTGGAAAGCTCTCCTCTCCGTAGCCCCAAACACTGTAGATAAGCTGTATCCGTAAGGCACCTTCTCAATATCTTGGATCGCAAATTCGCCCCATTGATTCTGGCCCACTTTAGCTGCCGCATGCGATCTCTTGCGGCCAGGCTGCAACCTCACCTCAACAACGACCCAACTACAGCTTCGCAATGGCTTAGGAGATCCCGTCAACCAGACTCGCCAACGCGGAAGCCAGCGCAGCAATAAATAGCATAGCCCTAGCGTTATTGTACACAGGATTATATATATTGCGAAACCGAGGGGCTTCGTCTTGAAGCCTGCAACAACGAGAGTCAGATCTTCGGTCACGACGTAGATCTTCTGGTTCGTTCGATTATGCCGAGCGTAGCTGCTCGCATCGGTCATGGTCGAGTCATGACGATAAAGGAGGGGATCCTCAGCAGATATACGGCTATATCCGGACGACTTTCTCCTTGTTGGTGAGGTAGATCCCGACTCCAAGTCATAGTCAGACTTTCTAGTGCCATCGAGTTCATCATCACTCTCATCAATTATAGCCTCGTCACTTGGGTATTCGGGCGAGTCATCATCTTCTTCAAAGTACGTGAAGCTAGCTACCGAATCCGCTCGTGAACGTCTATTGGCAAATCCGGTGACGCTGGAAGGGACACTTTCTGACATTGGACCAGCAAAGACCTGACAGATTCAGCTCTCGACTCTGCACTGAAGAATCCGGTTAGGCTTTCGAACCTCGTCATGAGCCATCTCGACATCGGACATGAAGCTAACGCTGATTACAGACCAGTAGGTCAGAGGATGTTGTTCCGTAGTGAACAACGACAGGGAGAGATCTCACTTGCTCATGTTGGAATTATGACGATAAATTGGCGGCTGGTAAGTACCATTGCTTATGGTACTACTTCTCCTGTAGCTCCATCCGCTATTTGAACGCGGCCCTGTTGGGCGCGAACCTGTCCCGTTCATATCGTTGTTGGCTTTCCCACGTGCTCACCCGAGCTCTTCTGCCCAGATTGCACTACTCCCGCCATGCTGATTCGATTGAGTTCAAAGCGAACCAAGTCAGCTCCATGTCTTTGGAAGCTTCCAATTCTATCCTTGCCGCTTCAATCAGTCCATCAACCTGTCAAATCCGGGCTCTGATTTTGATGAGATGATTTATGGTTGAGAGACAGAAGGATTGCAGGAGTCTTCGTACATGTAGGCGAACCGAAGTTTATGTGTCGTCGCATCTCTCATTACAAGAAATTCAATACACACTAATACCAGTGATCTGGTAATTATTCGATACTTGATAAGATAAGGTATGGTACGTCAATGGAAAGCCTGTAGGAGTAACTGTGAAGGCGTGTTGTTGAATCAAAGAACTCTCTACATGACAGAACCATTTGGCATCATGTGGAACCAAGCAACTGTGAAGTAGAGTGAGTGATATTGACCTGAGTGACGTTGATCACAACACTCCGATGCGGTGGTTTCACCGAGCGGCTTGATGTGTTCGCCTATTTTCGCGGGGCCTTCCTACTTCTAGAACGCCGGATTTTTAGTGGGGGGATCCACGGTTGAATCGAAGCGCGCTAACACGGTTTGCTCTTTGGCTCACTTTCGTTGACCTTCATCGAACCCGCTAAAAAAAATTTGTAACTATTGCAGTGCTCGTTTCCTATCCTCAAAGAACACCAAATTTGCGGGAATCCTCCCTTCCTACAGTGAAAGACCGTCAACATGTCAGAACCCATCCGTAACAAGAAGCTCGATCTTCCAACAGCAGCACCGTTCGTACCTGAGATCTTTTATGCCGCGAGGTACTGATTGATTTTGTGATTCAGTACCCCACAGAACACACCCGCCAACAACGCGCCTATATCATCGCACGCTCAACAGCCTGGTGTATCTAGCATCAAAGAGGGTATGTATCGACAACCCAAAGATACTGAAAAGCGGTCAACTTGCTTGGCCTCACTAACACGTCTGCAGAGGATCTAGACCGTGCAGCAGCGGCCTCAATATTCGCCCAGAACCCTAAGCTTGTGTCTATGATCCAGGGCAAACTTGGCTCTCTCGTTGGACGCTCATCTGGCTACATTGAATCGCTTCCTGCGCCTGTCCGTCGCCGCGTCGCCGGACTCAAAGGTGTCCAGAAAGAACACTCAAAACTTGAGGCAAAATTCCAGGAGGAGGTTTTGGAGCTAGAGAAGAAGTACTTCGCAAAATTCACCCCCCTCTACGAGAAGCGCGCCAAGATTGTCAACGGCGCTACTGAGCCTACCGACGATGAAATCAAGGCTGGCGAACAGGATGAAGAGGGCGAAGAAGGAGGCGAATCTGCCAAGCCAGAAGAGTCCGAAGCCGAGAGTTCCACTACCGACTCCAAAGGCATCCCTGAGTTCTGGCTTTCTGCTATGAAGAACCAGATCTCCCTAGCGGAACTGATTACAGAAAAGGACCAAGCCGCTCTAAAGTATCTTACGGACGTTCGTATGGAATATTTGGAGCGACCTGGATTCCGCCTTATCTTCGAGTTTGCCGAGAACGAGTTCTTCTCCAATAAAACTATGACGAAAACCTACTACTACCAAGAGGAGAGCGGCTACGGAGGCGACTTCATCTACGATCATGCCGATGGCGACAAGATCAACTGGAAAGGCGACAAGGATCTTACGGTAAAGATCGAGAGCAAGAAGCAGCGCAACAAGAGTGAGTCTACAATGTAACCTTAGTCTCTTAGAACTGGTTGACACCTCAACAGACACGAAACAAACCCGCGTTGTGAAGAAAACCGTGCCTCAAGAGTCATTCTTCAACTTCTTTGATCCACCCAAGGCTCCTGCCGGCGAGGATGAAGACGTTGCTGACGATGTGGAGGAGCGTCTGGAGCTCGACTATCAGTTGGGCGAGGACATAAAAGAAAAGCTCATTCCACGAGCCATTGACTGGTTCACTGGTGAAGCCCTACAGTTCGAGGAGATAGATGAGGATGACTTGGACGAAGGTGATTTTGAGGATGAAGATGATGAGGAGGATGACGATGCGAGCGATGACCGAGATGAGGATGAGGAATCAGATGAGGAGGTGCGTCTGAAAACCATAATCCCTCCAGGCCTCGCTAATAGCCCCATAGGATGACGGTGCAAAGCCCAAGCAAGAGACCGCTGAGTGCAAGCAGAGCTAAGGTTTCCCACCCCTGGACTCCCACGACTCGCAGTCCTACGCCACAGCAGACACAGGACAGCGGTTGTCCATGCCTTCGGAATAGCTTGCTCTCGCCGAACTTCAGGGCCTGATGTATCCTCTTCCAGCTACCTATCATGTCTATCCCTTTTCTTACTATCGATAGCCTAGAATCTGTGGCTATCCAGCTTGCGCATAATAGATCCGGAGCGAACTTGACCGGCGCATTAGGCGCAGGAAAAGTATGAATAGCATGTCTTTAATCAATTGACACTTATTGCGGTGGGCCTGTTTGTCGACCTCTTTGAGAACTGACTGGTGGCTGCCTAGTTGGTGGTGTGGACGATCCCTGAAAGACATGTCACCTTTCCTGTTCAAACACCGCGCTATTTGGCATTTCCCTAGCGAAACTCTACGAGAGGTTGAACCAATTGGGCCTAGAAATAGTTCAACCCGCCTTGCTTCCCTTGGGACGCTCGTGAGAGCCCGGTTGACTTGATATTCTGATAATTTCAGATCAAGAATTTTATTTGCATAATTATTTCTTCGACTGAGAAAGAGAGTATTACAAAAGCTGAGGCCTAGCTTGCCTTACTTCCCTTTGAAAGATCATGGAAAGGTAGGGCTTCAATGAAGCAGTAAGATATCTTACTCTCTATTCGAATATTTTACACAGGTTCTAAGGTACCTTAAGGTACCTTACCTTAGATTACCTGATAGGCTCTGTAATCTAAATCTCACCCACATCCAACGTAAAGCGAGATTGACTCATAACCATATTAAGTTGAGACATTGTTCTGCACAGCTGGTCTTTAGTTTCTATTTTCAACATCATGCCCGCAAATACACTATCTACAGCACTGAATGGCAATTCAGAGATGGATATTGCCCCGGAGATGGCAGGAATTATCCGAAGAGTGTCCTCTAGCCATGCAATTGCAACGTCACCTGTAGGAAATCTTCATTCGCTTTCGCTTTCGCAGAGCCAAGGCAAAGCTGGTAGTCCGTTAGCCAGAACAGGAACCGGGCCCTCGGCAAAACCTCTGAAGCCTTTCGCAACGGAAGACATCAAAATATTGCTACTGGAAAATGTCAATCAAACAGGTCGTGACATCCTGACTGCCCAGCGCTATCAAGTCGAAGCTCTCAAATCTTCTTTACCAGAAGATGAGTTGATCAACAAGATACGGTGGGGTAGTTCATCGCCTGCTCCCCTATTGCGTTCAAGGCTATGAACTGACCGAACGCAGAGACGTGCACGTGATTGGTATACGTTCGAAGACGAAGCTCACATCCAGGGTCTTGCGAGAGGCAAAGAATCTGATTGTCATTGGATGCTTCTGCATAGGTACGAATCAGGTCGACACTCAATATGCTGCGGAACATGGAATGGCTGTGTTCAACTCTCCATTCAGCAATTCGCGAAGTGTTGCCGAACTGGTCATTGGAGAGATCATCGCCCTGGCTCGTCAGCTTGGTGATCGATCAAATGAGTTGCACGGTGGGACTTGGAACAAAGTTAGCAATGGCTGCTGGGAGATACGTGGCAAAACTTTAGGTGCTCTTAATCTCACAGCATCACATTTCGCGTAATCTGACGGTGGATTAGGGATCATTGGCTATGGTCATATCGGCTCTCAATTGTCTGTCCTCGCGGAAGCCATGGGAATGACCGTTGTTTTCTATGATGTAATCAACCTGATGGCAATGGGCACAGCCAAGCAGCTACCGAGTCTTGCAGCCGTTCTGCAGGCTTCAGACTTCGTGACCTGCCATGTGCCTGAGTTGCCAGAGACACACAATTTGATCGGCGCCGAGCAATTCAAGCAAATGAAAGATGGTAGCTACTTGATCAATGCGAGCCGAGGAAGCGTTGTCGACATACCAGAACTGATTAACGCGATGAGGGCTGGGAAGGTCGCTGGTGCAGCTCTCGACGTATACCCAGCAGAACCAGGAGGCAACGGGGACTATTTCACGAAAGATCTGAATTCCTGGGCAGAAGATCTTCGAGGCCTGAAGAATCTCATTCTCACGCCTCATGTCGGAGGCAGTACCGAAGAAGCCCAAAGTGCAATAGGCATCGAAGTTGCCGAAGCACTTGTTCGCTATGTCAACGAGGGGGCAACGCTTGGAGCTGTCAACATGCCCGAGGTCAACCTTCGTTCGTTAACGATGGACGAGCCAAACCATATGCGAGTGATATATATCCATCACAACGTTCCAGGAGTTCTAAGGAAAGGTATGAGAAGAGTTCGACGTGCATGATGGGTTTCTGCTGATTGAGACAGTCAATGAAATTCTTGGGGATCACAATGTCGACAAGCAGATGACGGACAGTCGTGGTGATGTGGGCTTCGTTTCTAGCCTTCTCCATCAACATATGCTTACTTGTTTCCAGGTCGCGTACCTCATGGCGGACATCAGCGATGTAAGCACCTTGGTCATCAAAGAACTGTACCAGAGCCTCGAGTCCCTAAGCTGTAAGATCTTTCAGACCGCTTAAAGCTCTGCAGGCTGATCATTCTTAGCTCGAATCATGACAAGGGTTCTGTATTGAGCATTTACCTAGTAATAGAAATTGGGGCGCTCCGATCGCGGGTTTTAGCGTTTAGGAGGCATTGTCTGCTTAAAGCACAGCGTGAGATTCTTGTATAGATGATCTGAGCTCAAGCTCAAGCTCAAGCCTTAGACATTAGACTCCTTCAACAGCGAAGTCTCTACAAGCTTTATGCGAAAAGAAGTACAAATGAATTGGTTTAACGGCGAGTTCAAGACTCTCCTGTGAATGTGGAGAGGAATGTACCATGGATAACAAGCTATCAGTGATTGCGCAGCGTTGTAGATGCGAACGCTACTTACTCGTATCCACTACGACCCAAGGAGGCGACATAAAATCCAAGATGTGGAATGCGCTGATGATGCGACGAGATTTTCGAGCATCATTTCAAACGAACGCCGTGCAGTCATGAGGCTAGGAGTACTTTAGGTGCTTTCTGAACCAAAGCACGGAGTACGGAGTACCCCTGTGCCACGTGAGAAACCCCTGGTCCGCGCTTTATCTAGTTCCTCCGCGACTTTGCCCAACGAATCTCTTGAGGTCGACCCCGACTGGCTTATTGGCGAATACATTCTTTGAACCCCTTCTATACCGCACTGTTTTCCTAGGAGTTCACTTCCCTCCTCAGGATTCTAAAGACGCGCCAGCGGAGCCGGCCACGTCCCCTTTTGCTTAATCCTTTGTCTCCCGCGGGCAAATACGCAAATCGCTGCCCGTCACACTGGCCTCACGCCCGCTTTCCTCAAGTTGAGGAGCCATGGCTCACAATTACGATGTTGGCACGCGGGCCTGGCAGCCAGATCCTACCGAGGGATGGATTAACTCGGAGGTGCAATCGAAGATAGTACATGGAGATAAAGTCACGCTAATTTTCGAATTGGGCAATGGCGAGGTTAGCAGCAATTTTGTTACTACGATGTTTGGGTACCGAACACATCTAATGATTATGCGTCGATAGACACGGGCACTGGAGACAACGGTGGCGGCGTTGCAAGACGACTCCAACTCTCATCTCCCACCTTTGATGAACCCAACGATACTCGAGGCTAGCGATGATCTCACAAACCTCTCATATTTGAATGAGCCAGCAGGTACGCCCAACTCCATATTCTACCCAATGGCCCCGGCTAATGTAGCCTTAGTGCTTCAAGCCATCAGGTTACGGTACTCGCAGAAAGAGATCTACACATACAGCGGCATCGTCCTCATTGCTACCAACCCGTTCGCGCGAGTAGACTCGTTGTATGTCCCTGGGATGGTCCAAGTGTATGCTGGAAAACAGCGATCATCCCAAGCTCCGCATCTTTTCGCCATAGCCGAGGAAGCTTTTTCGTAAGATATGAATCCGGGCTTGGGGACTCTCGAGCTGATTGGATGTAGGGATATGTTGCGGGACAACAAAAATCAGACGATAGTCGTTTCTGGCGAGTCCGGCGCCGGGAAAACAGTCAGCGCCAAATACATCATGAGATACTTCGCGACTCGGGAGTCGCCAGATCAGCCTGGTAAACGAGCCCAGGGGATAGCCGATGCCATGAGCGAGACCGAAAAGCAGATACTCGCGACGAATCCCGTCATGGAAGCGTTTGGAAATGCAAAAACTACAAGAAATGATAATTCCTCCCGGTTCGGCAAATATATCGAGATCATGTTTGACAAGAGAACGGAGATCATTGGCGCCCGTATCCGAACATACTTATTGGAGCGCTCGAGGCTGGTCTTTCAGCCATTAAAAGAGAGGAATTACCACATATTCTATCAACTTGTGGCCGGCGCGACGAGTACGGAGCGGGAGCAGTGGGGCTTACTTCCTGTGGAACACTTCGACTACCTCAACCAAGGTGGCCATCCTTCGATAGAGGGTGTCGATGATGCAACGGAGTTCAAAGCCACCAGGCAGTCGCTTTCTACGATCGGGGTGAGCGAACATAAGCAGGATTCAATATTCGGCATACTTGCAGCTCTGCTGCACCTTGGCAACGTCAAGATTACTGCCACTCGCACGGATTCGATACTATCGCCGACTGAGCCATCGCTTGTCCGGGCTTGCGAGATGTTAGGCGTCAATGCGAGCGAGTTTGCGAAGTGGACAGTCAAGAAGCAACTAATCACTCGGGGAGAGAAAATCATGTCTAATTTGACACAACAGCAGGCTTTAGTTGTCCGCGATTCTGTGGCAAAGTTTGTCTATTCAAGCCTTTTCGACTGGCTTGTGGAGATTATCAATGCCAGTCTTTCAACGGAGGAAGTCAGTAGTCGCGCCAATTGCTTCATTGGCGTACTCGACATCTACGGGTTTGAGCACTTTGCGAAGAACTCTTTCGAACAATTCTGTATCAATTACGCCAATGAGAAGCTACAACAAGAATTCAACCAGCATGTATTCAAGCTAGAGCAGGAAGAATATCTGCGCGAGCAAATTGATTGGACCTTTATCGACTTCTCCGACAACCAACCTTGTATAGATCTAATCGAGGCGAAATTAGGTGTGCTTGCCCTGCTGGACGAAGAATCACGATTGCCAATGGGCTCTGACGAACAATTCGTTACCAAATTACACCATAACTTTGCGAACGACAAGTCAAGCTATTACAAAAAACCAAGATTTGGCAAGTCCGCATTCACGGTGTGCCACTACGCCATAGACGTCACCTACGAGTCAGACGGCTTTATTGAGAAGAACAGAGATACTGTACCGGACGAGCATATGGAAGTGCTTCGACTGACCACCAACCCATTCCTGAAAGAAGTTCTTGAAATTGCTTCTGTGGTTCGCGAGAAAGATTCTGCGTCCGCCGCAAACACTAAAGTCGTAGCCGCTTCTGGTCGACGCATGGGCGTCGCAGCTAACAGGAAGCCAACCCTGGGTGGTATCTTCAAGTCATCACTTGTAGAGCTGATGCATACCATCAACTCCACTGATGTGCATTACATACGGTGCATCAAACCCAATGAGGCTAAAGAAGCTTGGTCATTCGAGGGTCCCATGGTTTTGAGTCAGCTAAGGGCTTGCGGTGTACTAGAAACCGTCAGAATCAGTTGCGCTGGATATCCGACCCGTTGGACTTACGAAGAATTTGCCATGCGTTATTACATGCTTGTACCGTCCCAGTCTTGGACCTCGGATATCCAGAATATGGCAGACGCCATCTTGAAGAAAGCATTAGGCCAAGGGGAAAACAGAGGACTCGATAACTATCAATTGGGGCTTACAAAGATATTCTTCCGCGCTGGGATGCTGGCTTTCCTAGAAAACCTACGCACTTCAAAGCTTAACGACAGCGCGGTCATGATACAGAAGAATCTGCGTTGCAAGTATTATCGAAGAAAATTTCTGGAGACCCGGGAATCGATACTGGCCTTGCAAGCTCGGTCAAGAGGGTGCTTTGCGCGACAGCGTGCAAACGAGGTCAGGCGGACGAAGGCTGCAACTACGATACAAAGGGTCTGGCGCGGTCACAAGGCTAAGAAGGCATATAACGTAATACGCGATAATATCATAATGCTTCAGGGAGTCACAAAAGGGTATCTATGCAGGAAGCAGATAATGGAGACCAAAGTCGGCAACGCTGCGCAAGTGATACAGAGATCGTGGCGAACCCGACGCCAGCTACGTTCGTGGAGACAGTACCGCAGGAAGATCGTCATTATACAAAGTCTATGGCGTGGCAAGGAAGCCCGATGTGACTACAAAAAGATACGCGAGGAAGCCAGAGACCTCAAGCAGATATCGTACAAACTCGAGAACAAAGTTGTGGAGCTGACGCAGTCATTGGGCACCATGAAGCGCGAAAATAAGGCATTGGCCGCGCAGGTTGAGAGTTACGAAAGCCAATTGAAGTCATGGAAAAGCAGGCACAACGCTCTAGAGACACGATCCAAGGAACTGCAGGCTGAGGCGAACCAAGCAGGTATCACTGCTGCGCGTCTGACAGCAATGGAAGATGACATGAGAAGACTGCAACAAGTCTACGATGAATCTACCGCCAATACGAAGCGGCTACAGGAGGAAGCCAAAAATCTGCGAGAATCCCTACAGGTGGCGAACGTTGAGCTCGGGAATGCCAAGCAAGCCAGCATTGATCATGAAAACGAGAAGATGTCTTTACGACAACAACTGGCCGAATTGCAAGATCAGCTAGATCTAGCAAGGAGAGCAGCACCTGTCAATGGCGAGCTTCAAAATGGCCATGCTGCACCGCCTCAGGGAAATGGTCTTATCAACCTCGTATCATCCAAGAAGCCGAAACGGAGAAGCGCTGGTACAGAACGTGTCGAAGCAGAGCGGGTCAGCTCATCGTACAATCCGCGTCCCGGCTCCATTGCACTCACAGGGCTAGTGCATCATCAGAATCTCTCAGGATCTACGTTTGGTCCCACTCCGGCGCTGGACAATGTTGAGTTTGAGCTTGAGGAACTGCTTTCGGACGAAGACGGCTTGAACGAAGAGGTTACTCTGGGGCTGATCAAAAATCTGAAAATCCCTGCTCCAAGCTCTTCGCCTCCTCCTACCGACAAAGAAATACTATTCCCCGCATACCTGATCAATCTTGTGACATCTGAAATGTGGAACAATGGGTTCGTCAAAGAGTCCGAGAAGTTCCTTGCCAACGTGATGCAATCAGTGCAACAAGAAGTTATGCAACACGAAGGCGAAGATGCCATCAATCCCGGCGCATTCTGGCTGTCAAATGTCCATGAGACGCTGTCTTTCGTTTTCTTAGCGGAAGACTGGTATGAAGCGCAGAAGACGGATAACTATGAGTACGATCGACTCCTCGAGATCGTAAAACACGATCTGGAGAGTCTCGAGTTCAACATTTACCATACGTGGATGAAGGTACTAAAGAAGAAATTGCAGAAGATGATCGTACCGGCTATCATCGAATCACAGTCACTGCCCGGTTTCGTGACTAGCGAGAGTAATAGATTTCTCGGCAAACTGCTGCAATCGAACAACACGCCTGCCTATAGCATGGACAACCTCCTCAGCCTCCTCAATAATGCCTTCAAAGCTATGAAGGCCTACTATCTGGAGGATTCGATTATTACCCAAACCTTAACGGAGCTCTTGAAACTGGTGGGCGTAACAGCCTTCAACGACCTGTTGATGCGCCGGAACTTCCTTTCTTGGAAACGTGGCCTACAAATCAATTATAACATCACCCGCATCGAAGAGTGGTGTAAGAGTCATGATATGCCAGAGGGTACACTACAACTCGAGCACCTGATGGTTAGCCATACCACAATCCTGAACCCCAAGCAAATTGCTAATTCTTCTTCAGCAAGCTACCAAGTTGTTGCAACTCAAGAAGGCGACGCTAAACGATATCGAGATAATCCAGGATATCTGCTGGATGTAAGTTGCAATGTGCGTCGCATGTTTGGCATCTGTTAACGGCGGCATATACAGGCTATCGCCGAATCAAATCCAGAAGCTCCTGAATCAGTACCTTGTAGCTGATTACGAGCAGCCGATCAACGGTGATATCATGAAGGCTGTCGCCTCTCGGGTCACAGAGAAGGGCGATGTGTTGCTGTTAACGGCTGTCGACATGGAGGACAGTGGCCCCTTCGAGATCGCAGAGCCACGAGAGATTACCGCATTGGAGACGTACACACCATCCTGGCTCCAAACACCCCGGCTGAAGCGGCTGGCCGAGATCGTATCATCGCAGGCCGTGGCCCAACAGGAGAAACCCAACATTGAGATGCCGCGGCCCCCAGACGACGGCGCTGACCAAGCAGTGAGTGATGTCGAGATATGAGTTCCTGTGTCAGGTACTATTTAACCGTGATCTGAGACGGGCGATGTTCTAGTAATGTTTGCGTACCAATTTCGAGCATAGTGCAGCCATGGTTTGCTTCGCGGATTGGATTTTAGCGGGCGCCTGCCTTGACGACTGCATTTATCTGCATGGTGGTTTGAAGCACCGCATAGGTCACTGGCGTTTATAGGACTGGCGTAGGTGGGAGTGATGGTTCACGAGCAGCTTGGCGTTTGGCGAGTAGGCCAAAGGGCCTGATATCAGAGTAGTGGCGAGAGCGACGCTGGAGAGTCGCGCTGTACAGTGGCTTGAGTGAATGGACAGTTTGGATGACAATCTAGGTCGCCTTCGATATCAAATGGCTTCGTGACGATTTTAAACCCTCCTTATCATCAATGCCAGCTCTAGAAGTACAGGATACTTCTAGCCTCCACCCGCCCCTTCTCTCCTACTTATGCCAACATCCTTTGCAAGGTATGATTGAGTGTCATTATCCTACATGCTGATATCAACGGATGCTCAATCGTTTGGTACTCTCCGTGGCCTCGCTTCCCTCATTAAAGAACTTACATCGGACAGTACAATCCCGTCGCTGGCTGACGCTTGGCCGCTTGGCCCGTGGGTCATCGCCTCAAGTACTGCCATTCCGCTCCTACTTTACGTTCTCCTCCGAGCGCCAAGCAATGGCTTTCGGCATGGGAGGCTCTTACTTTACACCGACCAATCTGCCAGCACAGGGAGAAGGGAAACTGCATCGACCTCCTAAACACTTTCGCCCTACCAGCGAGCGCAATCAGCGACCTTGGGGCATAGCCACTCCCAATCTGCCAGAGGGATCTTCATATGACTCCTTGGCTTGGCAACAAAAGAAGACAGAAACCTGCCCCCAGCTCAGCCAGGAGCTCTCCCAGGGCGGCCGCTTTCAGCGAGCGAGCTGGGTGACCGGGGGTGATCCGGCACCTCACTGGGGTGATCAACACCTTATTAGCCTGAGTGAGGCAAGCTCCGTTATTCATCTTTCCGCTCACTCGATTCCCCAGTTTTCGAACAATCAGAAAAGGGTGTCGTGGTCCTCGCGCTTTGGGACACAGCTTGTTTCAGTGGTTTCGAGGATGAATATCCCGATGAAAACAGAAAAGAAAAACAATGCGTCGTTGGAGAATTGGGAAGCGGCATAAGTGGAAAGACATCATAAGTGAGTTACACACTTGTGAATCGAGATTCTCCTTCGAGTTTTGTGATAATGCACAGGATTTAGCTGTTTTTGAGAAGCTAGTAAACAATTATCACTGATGTACTTGGGGTTGAGATTAAGCCGTGGTATTGCTCGAGGTAAAGGTTCTGGGACGTTTTTACGGGATGCATGGAATCTGCTTATCATGAAATCTGATACCACTCAGCTTCGGACCACATTGTACCTAAGATATCTACTAATAAGAGATATGATGTTTGTCTTTTCCGAAGACGATAGAAGAATCAAGTAGCTTGACACAATTCCAGCGAACTTTGGACAGACAGCTGCAGCATTATCCATATTGCTTGTCCATCAGTGTTGTGAAGTAGAGCACTCAATGTTCACTTCCCGTCGAGTGATCACAAGAAGCATACACCAGACGATTTCAATGCCGCGCTTGGATAGAATATCTGAGCTTTGTGAGCAGATGCTCGGAAAAATGAATGGATAAGAAAATCACCTGCGGCATGCCCTGCTGCACTGCGACCTGAAGATTTCCCGCTCTGCTGACTGTTGATTTTTTGCATGACAAAATCTCGACCACTCCTTGATTGGCAGCGAATCTATGATCGGTCAAGGTGAGGTTGTAGTTCGTAGTATTGACGCCCTCATTCGAGAAGAGGCTGACGATTTGGCCTTTGCGTAATGCGATATCATGATCGTCCGAGTATATGACCGAGGTAGGAGAGGTAAGGTAAGTGGGACTTGAGAACACCTCGTGGTTGCGAATCTGATTAAGAGACGCTATCAGGGTGTACAGTGCCGACTTTGTTGAGAAGGCTGACGTCCACAAAGCCTCGCGATTCGATGGCTCATTGCCACCTGAGAATCCCTGTTCTTGGCCCTGGTAAATGATGGGTATTCCACCAGCGAGTATGGTGAACGCGATGACGTTCATGTTCAGGTGCAAGTCATTCGTTTTAGACAAGAAGCGAGCATTGTCGTGATTTTCAGAGAAGGTACCCAGCAAGGTAGGGTCCCGGCATGACTTCTGGATCGTGGATATGGCAGTGCTCAACGACGACATACTCCCACGGCTATCTTGAAAGGCCCTTATCATAGGATAGTAAAGCGGGTAGTTCAGCAAGCCGTCTAGTTGCTCTTGGTATGCATACGTGTAGGAAGCGTCACCATTGAAGACTTCGCCAATAGAGAAGACTCCAGCAGCCGACTTGAACCCTGACCAGAAGGACTTCTGGACGTGTTTCACTGTGTCGATCCGAAGACCATCGACCCCAAATGTAGAGACAAGTGATTTTATCCAGTCGTTGTAGGTCTTGATGACGAAAGGATTCTCAGTATCAACGTCCGGAAGAGATACTATACTACGTAACGTCAGTATCGGTCTAAAAAAGGCGCTGGGGAATGAATCATACTTATCCCCAAGCCAGCACTGTCTCACTCATCAGCTTCGGACAATGCAATGACCGAATGGCGTGCTTACCTGTTCAACCACGGGTTGATTTGACAAATAGTCTTCGTTTGTGATCGGACAATAGGAATGGAAGTACTTTGCGTCATTGAACGGAATTAGCCTCAAGTAATCTACAGCACTACTGTTTCCTGCCCAGCTATAGTGGTTTGCGACGACGTCAAACATCAGGTACATGTTGCGTGCGTGTATTGCCGATGATAGTGCTTGCAAGTCACGGATGCTTCCAAACCTGGAATTGAGTGCGTAAATATTCTGCTGCCAGTAGCCATGATAAGCCGAGCCTTCGGCGGTATCTTCAACTATAGAGAGAGTATCAGTCGCATATTCCGGACTCATACCTTAGCGCTTACTTAGTTGTGCGGTGACGGGTGAAATCCAGATCTTAAGACGTTAATCTTGACAACAGGTGGAGACTAAGCTCACTCACCGCGGTGAAGCCCATGTTTTGGATATAATCAAGGCGGTCGATCAGTCCCTGCCATGTTCCACCACAATACTGTCGCTTGCCTGTGTCGCAAGATGGCATAGTAGTACCTGTGGGACCGAATCGATCTGTCATCACCTGATATATCGATCGTCCTCGCCAGTCGACAGGCTTGACATTGGAATTTGGAAGCCGCGCAGAAGTATTGAAAGGTATCCAAGTAGTGTTCTCGGAGGTCTTCTGGTCCATGGTACCACTAAGAGGTGCAGTCAACGACGCCAGCTTCCTATATCTGCAGCAAGGAACTCTCGCACCTCTTGCCCTTCTGCAAACCCTTCCCCAGTCCGGCTGCGAGTGATACAGTAACAATAACTGCCACAGAGATCATCAATGTACAGCGCTTATTTTTTCTTCGTGTCGGCATTATGTGATCATTGAGCGGCACATTCGATGAATCGTAGTCGGCAGGCTTGTGCTCAAGTGCTTCGAAGGTTCTCTCGGGACCTTGGGTCCATTGCACCTCCAGGGGAGTGCGAGAGATCGGTCGAGGGATAAGACCTTCAGCAACAAAAATCTCTGGAGCGTTCAACGACCTGGAGTCCCGTTCGTGACTGATTCTGGGCTGCCCTCACCATGCATTAGCCTGCCCGCATTCGAAAAAGAGGTTGACTGACCGTTGGCGGTAGACTTTTGTCTGTTATTGTGACAATAGCGCCGACCTGCTCCATAAGCGTTAGTTGTGATAGTAAAGACCGGAAAATCAGAATACAAATGGTAGGGAAAAAATCGAAGACCCCGCTTACCCAGCTTGTAATATAGACTCACACAGGAAGTCAAGCTGCATGTATGAGACAAGGCAACTAACGCCAAGACAGTTCAAAGCATTCATCTACAGCAGGGCAGACACTCAAGGCCACACCCCTGCAGCAATTTGCGACAGCCTGCAAACATGAGAATGTAGCTCCACATACAGGCTCAGCGGCAATGATACTCGCATCGCCCTAATAGCAGCGAATGAGACGAGTTGGCTACCGAACAAGACGCAGTGGTAGTCAATAAATGTAACATTGCACAAAACATACAATTCATAACTGCCTCGTTTGTGAAGGTTTCAAATAAGAGCCCGGCATGACAGGGGGGCTAGCGACGAACATAGCTCAATGAATATAAAATATAGAGCTTGAAATACTATAGCACGACAAACATAGAATTGTTGATGTTGCAAACGTAATGTAAAAATCAGCATGTAAAGACATCAAAATAATGTAGATTCGCCATAATTACGGGGTTTTGCTCTCAGATCTTGTGAGGAAAAAAGAGAATGTCAGTAAAGTGGCACCTTACTGCATTTAGCACTAGTAAGTGATATAGTGTCTACATGTACGCAGCATCAGCATACATGAGGGTCTGAGGTCTGAGGCAACAATCTGCCAGCGCAAGGGGGAGAGACTGCACCGACCAACTCCAAACACTTTAGCAAACGCAATCAGCGAACCTTCGAGTAGCATAGCCACTCCTAATCTGTTGGAGGGTTATTAATATGAATCCTTTGCTTGGCATTTGTCTTAGTTTCTCGGCGGAAGAACAGCTGCAGCCGCAGCCTCCTCTGCTCGCCGATATGCGGCGACTGGCAATTGGGCATCTCTTCCCTTCTGTTTTCTCACAATATCGGGTCAGCAGCTTGTAGATCTGAGCATGTTCACATCTCTATCACTCAGGTGCCATGTGTAGGACACTGCTTCCAGAAGTCGCAAGTGAATATGCTTCTCCGCAGCGCTACCACCGCTTTTCTATGCCTTCTGTCTATTACATCTGTCATTCTTGTCGCTCATCTGTACAACACCAAGGGCGCTCCGTCGCCGGAGTGGATCCCGCCAAAGATCAAGGACCATCTATCCCCCCAGCTGCTTCCGAAACCCGTTCCTGCTTCCCAAGATGTCAATTGTTCAAGTCGCATTGACTGGCTTGACCGGAAAGAACGCCTGTCAAATTTCAACTATGCGCGCCGAGACATTCTTGTCCGCGCAGATCCGGCGACCAAAAGGACTCTCATGACCAACATGGAAAGGCCTCTCTTCCCTGAGCTACAGCCCGTCGACCTCTCTGCGGATTCAATCATTGAACTACAGCATTGTATGGAGCCACTTGTTCTGAAAGTCCCATCCTTTTCAAAATCTCCCCCAATCGCCTCGAATCTCATATTCGGCATTCAAACGACAATGGCGCGGCTCGATGACACTATCGAAACACTCGTGCGCTGGCTACCGAAAACTGGCGCGAAATTGTTCGTCGTTGTGAAAGAGACCGAGGATGTAGAGGCGGATGCAGACGCCATGAAGGAGCTCGAAGCCAAATTGCGCGCCCAAGATCTTGACGCTACGCTGGTGCCGCCATTCAAGGGCGACGTCTTCTCTGAGCGCTATTTTTCCCTCGTCAAGATCATGTACGAACATCGCGACGACAAGACGGAATGGATAGGGCTCATTGACGACGACACATTCTTCCCTTCGATGCACTCTCTGCTCGACATGCTCGCGAAATACGATCCCAAGGACCAACATTACATTGGTGCTCTGTCGGAAGATTGGTGGTCCGTAACAACGTATGGGTATATGGGCTTTGGGGGTGCAGGCGTATTCCTGTCAGTCAATCTCGCAGAAGTCATCGACCGGAACTATGAGAAATGCAAGGCATCCACCGACAAGACTGCGGGTGACATCAGAGTGAAGAACTGCATATATGGCACAACGAACATCAAACTCACCCACATCCCGGAGCTGCATCAAGTCGATTTCCACGGCGACAAATCCGGCTATTACGAAAGTGGCCATCAACCTTTATCCCTTCACCATTGGAAAGATCGGCGTGTGGATAGTGAGGGCTGGTTGCTTCCAAGAATGCATCTGGTGGCCGACATCTGCGGCGACTGCTTCATGCAAAGATGGCAGTTTGGCGACGACACGGTCCTGAGCAATGGCTTCTCGATTGCAAAGTACCCAAACGGCAAGCTCAAAAAGCTGGACATGAACAAGATGGAGGCAACATGGGATAATGGGCCTCAGGTAAAGGACTCGCACAACCATGGCTTCGAGCATTCTCTGGAGCCTACACGCCCGAAGCTGAAACCCAGGGAGAAGGTTCAGTTCATGCTTCTGGATGCAGTGGCAATCGAGGGAGGCGTACGACAGACCTATCTTCACGAAGGAGCGGACCAAGACTTGGATACGATCTTGGAACTTTTCTGGAAAGAAGATCTAACGATGGACAAGCCTGCGGGTATCGAATCGGACCAGAAGGGGGAGGTTGGAGGCGAGCAGTCACCGTCCAAGAGTGATATCCCTACCCAACGGCGGCATGTATATGGAGACTTGCGCGCTTGAACTCATTGTACAAAGCAATGGGAAGCTTCTCGGATGATTCGGTGTTTCAAGCATGGCGGATGTTTTCAGCATGGAACGCAAGCATGGAGTTGTGGGCGCTATGTGGCGATTGAATTTCAGCGTGCTTGTTCTCGGGCATATGGTGGGCGGCGTGAGCGGCTCTGCATGTGTTCATCTACGCTGGCATCGTCTTGTATACGATAGTCATGTTCTTCATACCCACAAGGTCGATCGAATATCGGAAGCATACTGTTTGATTCTCATTCACAATGCTTCCAAAACCCATAACCTTGACTCCATTACCTCTACAGCACTCTCCACGAGCCAAGCCAGGGACCCTTTGATCACAGAATTGAATCCCGCGCATCAAGCTCCACTCCTTTGTTCCAACCCAACTCAAGATTAATTCTCAAGTCGCTACGAAAATCCTACCCTCTCACCTCAACCCTAACTTCTCAAACCACACATGAGTCACTTATAGATATCTTTTCATATATTCTTTACAGCCTACGATTTGAAGACAAAACCCGTCAAACTAGTATCACCAGTCTACGAACCCATCTCCCCCACCATGCCCCCCAAAGACCTCAACTTCATCACCAGCAACGCCAACAAACTAGCCGAAGTCCGCGCCATCCTCGGCCACATAATCCCACTCCGAAGCCAAAGCCTCGACATCACCGAAATCCAAGGGACCATCGAAGATATCTCTCGAGACAAATGTCGAAGGGCTGCCGAACTGGTACGGGTTCTGTTTAATTTCGATGACGGCTAAAGCCAGCATTGACCAAGGAAAGGTACAAGGACCCGTGCTTGTGGAGGATACGTGTTTGTGCTTCAACGCTTTGAAGGAATTGCCGGGGCCGTATATGTAGGCGCTTCTTGGTTGATCTGGGTAGTGCTGAGATATTGTCTTGTAGCAAGTGGTTCCTCCAAGCGCTTGGCCATGAGGGGCTTAACAATCTTCTTCGAGCCTATGAGGATAAGAGCGCCCAGGCTGTTTGCACCTTCGCTTATTGTGAGGGTCCTGGTCATGAGCCTCTCATCTTCGAAGGGAGGGTCACGGTAAGCTATTTTCCTCGAGATCTCTGCCTGTTGAGTAGGGGTGGTTGACAGTGGGTAGGGTAAGATAGTGCCGGCGCGAGGTCCGACGAACTTCGGTATGTCAGCTCATCGTTTTATTTTTGGAAGTGAGTTGCCATACTGACAAGCGCTGCAAGGCTGGGATCCCATCTTCGAATACGAAGGCCAGACCTTCGCCGAGATGGACAAGCAGAAGAAGAACCGCATCAGCCACCGGTCGATCGCGCTGGGGAAGCTGAAGACGTGGCTGGAAGACCAGACGTAGCATGGCAACCCCCAAACTCGTCGTCGATTTCTCCTAGATCCAGGCCTGTCCGCGTTGAACACTTTCAAGTATTGTTCTCCTCCCAATTCTTAAACCATTCCTCGATCCGCTCGACATTCGCCTCGATGTCCTCCGCCTCATTACTCTGCAGCTCGACCACAACCTCCTCATCGTACGCACCCCGCGCTTCATCGAGCAGCACCTCCATGATCTCGGAATCCAGATTCTCCTGTAGCTTCTTCTCCGCGTAGTTCCTGGCCTTGAGCCTATCGTAGAGATTCGCCGAGTCTGTGCGTAGCACAACCACTAGATCGATCCAGCTCTTAGGGAAGAGGTCGCAGGCGTGCCAGTCGATGATGTAGCCGCCGGTTTTGAGCTCGGCCTCGATGGAATCCAGAAGCTAAATAGTCCATCTTTATCAGCTTTCGCCCGCTGGCTCAGTAGAATTCTGGTTTGGAATGCGGCCCACGTCATCTTCGTTGACTACCAAGCTCTTGTATGCCTCGTCCCATCCTTCGTGGCAGCCGCGTTCTTTGACGACTTGGTTGATGGAGAGGTGGTGCAGGCCAGTGTTCTGCGCTAGGAGCTCGCAATGGCTGGTTTTGCCCACGCCGGGGGTTCCGGTGATTATAATGTTGGGCTTTTTCCTCGACATTGTCATGATCTATGGATTCATCTTGGTAGCAAAAAGCATGGTAGGATTCATTAATGGTATAGGAAGCTAGCGCAAAGGGCGGGGAACATTCCGCCCTAAACTCTCAGGGGAGAACTCTTTGATGCTCTTCCTGAATGATTACTATTATTCAATGTCCCCATTGGTAATGACCAAGAAAGGTCTTCGTTTGGGATCTCAAGGGACCTGCATTTGCTGTGATCTAGCTTGACCTTTGGAGCTCCGTAAAACACCCACCACTACGCTTGTGAGCACATTGTAGGCTCCTTCTCCTTCGATCCGAGTCTTGTACTCTTATTGTTTATTCCATATGCGCAGCAGCATTGATATCAATATTATGTTATGATCTCAAGACTTCAATACCATCATTCTGCCCCATCAACATGACCTCTCCAGAAGCTATCTACATATCCCTCATCCTGATATTCCTCACTTTATGCTATACACGCTCCACGACCGGTGCTCGCTCAAGCAGACTCGCCGGAACGAATGCTCAAGGAGCAGAAGAGATCCCATACTGGTTCCCTTGGCTCGGCCATTCGTTGTCACTGCTCACCGATCCGGATCGCTTCATACGGGAAACCAGGTTCGTTCCTGGGGTGACCTCCAACAGCAAGGGCGCTGATGCCAGATCAGCCAGCAGTTATCGACCCAGAGTATCTTCGCACTGCGGATCTTCAACTCGAAGTGGAACATTGTAGTCAGCCGATCGTTAGCAAAGGCCGTCCTTCAGCAGCCTGAGGATGTCATTGACTCTGCGCCTGTCACATGGTCTCTCCTGTGCAGAGCCTTTGGCGCCGATAGAAAGCAGCAGCCGAAACTCTTGACGATCCATAAGAGTCTGCAGGCATCATGTAGCCAGAGTACGGTGCAAGACGCACTATCAAAGACAACGACCCTTCTCATCCAATCCCAAACCCCCAACCTCATCTCCTTCGCCTCCGGCATGATCGACCAAAACCTCTGGGAACGCCCTAGCCACACGCGCGTCATTGACGCCCAGATCGTAGAATCCGACTTCTTCGCCCTCATCAATAACTTCACCGGCTATGTCGTCCTGACCGCTCTGCTCGGCACAGACTTCATGGCAGTCTACCCCAGCATCCTGGAAGACCTGCAGGATCTCGACAGCGGAATGCCGTACCTGATGCTTGGTATCCCGCGATGGTTCCCTATCCCAGCGATGGCGAAAGCCTCAACCGCTCGGCGCCGCCTGGATAGCAACATCGATTCCTTCCATCGGGCCTTAGACAAAGTCGCTGCGGGCGAACAGCCAGAAGAGCCATGGAGGGACCTCACCGACGTCAGCAACCTCATCCAAGCGAGGAACGCCGTGTACCGAGACTACCACATCCCTCCCGCCCTTAAAGGCCCCCTCGATCTGCATTTCATCTGGTCGTAAGTCCTCCCTCACCCCTACCCCCCCTCTTTGAAAACCTAACAACAACCCCACCAGCACACTCCACTGCACCACCCACCTCCTCCCCTGGCTCCTCACCCGCATCCTCTCCACCCCCTCCCTCCTCCCCTCCCTCCTCCCCACCCTCCACTCCGAACTCGCCCCCTTCGCCCTTACCTCCCAGCCCCCACGCACCCTCTCCATCGCCGAGCCCCCACGTCTCGACCTCAACGTAGCCGGCCTCCTGCATTCCTGTCCCACGCTCACCGCCTGCTTCCACGAGTGTCTCCGTCTCGACACCTCCCCCGTCGCCGCCTTCAGGGTGCACAAGGACTTCGCTATCGCCGAGCCGCGGAAAGCCATGTTCGGCGATGAGCAGGCACCCACATACTTGCTGCGCGCGGGGGACTTTGTAACTATACCACCAGCGCTGCAGAGCCAGGATTCTAGCGTCTTTGATGCTCCGAGGGTGTTTAGGCCGGCGCGGTTTCTTGGAGCGAGTGAGAAGGGGGAGGGAAGGGAGATGGCGAAGTTGGATGATTTGACGTCCTGGAGTGATGGTGAGGTGACAGGTCTGGGGAAGGAGGTTCGAGAAAGGGTGGTGCTGGCGTTCGCTGCTGGGTTGCTGGCGCTCTGGGACTTCGAGCCGGTGGGGTTGGGGAGCTGGGTTTTGCCTGGGCATCGGGCGTCTCCGAATTTCGTGGAGCCGGATTGTGATGTTAGGGTGAGGGTGAGACGGAGGGTGTTGGGATAGAAAGCGCCTTGAATTCGTTCTGAAATGATCGCAAGTATTGAGTATGCAAAGGAAATGGCTCTTCACCATGGAACGCCCCTTTCACCGCATATCAGTAAACAATACTTCTATTTGCGGGCTCATCAAGGTATGCGCTCCGAATCCTACAGTGTAGAGACTCCTGGATTCCGTTACCGCAGAGATGCTGCCAGATTGCACACGCATCAGGACAAGATGTATCTCATACTCCCATCGTCATAGCCAGTCTCGCCCCGACGAAGATAAGCTAGCTGCACGTAGTTGATGACCAAACTCCGAATCCCCCAAGGCCAGTTATCTGCCATCCAAGCACCGCTTCGCTATGCCAATCCGAAACACGGAACAGAAAACAGCATCCCGCCAATCTCCAATGCTCCAACATACTTATGCGTCGATCTCGCGAATCCAAACCGATCAGTGCGCATCAGCGAGCCCTCACTCCCCCTCCCAGCCAGCTCGGGGCGGCACGCGCGCCATCAGTCTTCACATAGAGTTAACAGAGTCTCAGAAGGCGGTATACAGAGAACGTACTGCAGAATCTCGAAGCAACTATGCTTCCCCAAGTAGGTTTCGCCCCGGCGATAAGCCTTCAGCAGCTTCTCCGGCGCCGTGGCACGAAACCGAGTGCCGATGAGCTGGAGGATGCCGGGCGAGGGCTTGAACATCGGGTCCAGGACGAGGAGGTTGCAGGTTCCGCTTTTGCGTTTCTCGAAGCCGACGATTGTTAGGGAGTGGCCTGGGGGGTGTGAGTTTGGGGATGCTTGGGGAGGGGGGGGGGTGGAGGAGTGAGGCGGTTACCTGGATGCTGGAAGTACAAGGGTGGGAGTGAGGTGCGACAGACTTTCCGAGATGGGTCGCTGGTGCCGCTTAGGAAGTAGTCTTCGATCATGCGGTAGAGCTGGTGGTAGGCTACGGGGGCTTTTGGGTCGTCTGTGTCTTCGTCGGTGGTGCTGAAGGCGCTGGCTTCGCATCTGCTCTGGATATCAGCGATTGTGCGTGCGGACTATGAAACGCGGAGAATACCCGATATCGAGGCTCTGTAGGAGGGCTTGCGCCTTCTCTGATTAGCCACACGCGGAGTTGCAGGAATAGGAAGCCTACTTCGGGCGTCCCTATGAACTTTCGCGTGCCTCGGATGCCGCCTGTCTCGATTCTCCCACAGCTGTTGAAGCCCAAGTCCCATGCCCTTTCGATCAAATCTTGTAGCTGGAGAATGGATGGAATCCTGCCTGGGAAATATTCATGGCCCTGGGCTCTTGCGTCCTGGATGAAAGATATCTAGGATTGGATTCAGCTGACTGCTCCTTTCTGAGATCTGTGCAGAATTGGGCTCAGATCGCGGTTCGGGATGAACCTCACCATCATTTGGATGTTGCGGTAGCCACAAAAGCCCCCTTCCTTGGCCATCTTCACCACATGCTGAACCTCAGGGTGACACAGGTAAACTCTGGATAGAGTCCGATCTTGCTCGCAGAGCTGCGAAAGGACCGGCAAAATCCCGCGTGTCTCGTTCGCTATCTGTTCCACGCGCACCAGTCTTCCATCCGGGTTGAGTCGATTGAAAATGGTGACTCTAGCGCCCTGTTCCAGTTGTTTTCGAAGCCAGTTTGGCATCTGCTCTTCGAACGCATGCGGACCTAGATCTGCTTTCTGTAGCGCAATCAGTATCAGACTCTTGACAGATTATATCGATTGAAGCCCTACGCCTAGTCTTTTCGTGCTCTTACGTCGTGCTTTGGTGGTCTTTGATCGGGGAGGAGGGCTCGAACCGAGCAAGACGTTCGCCCAATCCTTGATGCTGTATGGATGCTTGTGAACTGCACCGCGAGACCGGGATCTTGGATTAGAGCCAAGACTCGAATGGTCAGTTGAATATGAGCTGGCATCAGTAGACCGCTTTGATGCGAGTGTGTCTGCGTCTGAGTAATAAGACTGCTCTCTAGATAGAATAGTAGTATCCGAGTTGAGGCCCGCCTTCTCGGCCTCTTCAAAAGCCATGCCTTCAGCTAAATGCAAATCTGAATGACTGGAGAAATCGGAGAGGAGCACGGTTTCGCCACATTCGCATTCAATGTAGCCATCCCCGGAAGTCGCACCCCTAGAACGAGTACCTTCCCTAACACTATCCATGCTCCTCCTCTTCTGCCCTTCATCCTTGACGACGAATGGGGAATCTCCAGTCTCCGGATGTACCAATCCTACATGCTGCATAAGAAACTCGGAATCATCATCGCCGAAGGGACAGAAGGGACAGTGGTACAGTGCCATTCCGGCAGGAAAGATGATTATGACAATAGGCAAGATGGATCAGGGTCTGTCTGCAGTAAAGTACTAAGAAAAGTTCAGAGAGACGCTTGTTCGCAGTCTGAGATGACGTGGAAGATACGAGCGCAGGGGTGGCAAGATGTCAAGATATTAGGGTCTCTGGTCATTGTCTTCATCGCTGGAAGGAGCTGAGGAGAATGAAAGGGTCGAACGCATTGATCTTTGAGCATGTCTACGAAAGCCAAGGGAGGCAGTGATGGAGTCATGATAAATGCGCCTATCACGTGTGGTTGCTGAAGACAAGCTTCTCACTTTCTGTCGTTGCAGCCTTGGCCGGGATTCGCAACCCTAATAGTGATACTTCCTTCCAATGCTGTTACATCACGTGCAGAAATACCCCTTGGTTACTTCGACTTGTCTATCACTTACATGTCCCATGCAAGGGTAAGTTTAGTGTGTTGATGGATATTGTATTACATCCAGCCCTTCTTGATAATACACTTGTCCGCCAGAAATCACCGTTCCAACACTGGTAAGCACGCTGGGCATGAAGGCTTACCGTATCACCTCAGTGTTGAAAGAGCGACTGGTGCAAAGAGAACCGCAAAATAACAGGCAGACAGACAGGTTTAAACAGTCGGAACCAAATCAAAAAGCAATTTCTTTCTGTACAGATTCCCGAGCGCTCAGGGTCTGAATACATGGGGTTTTAACCACTTGACCAGTGTCGGAATTTGCTATGAGTATCTACTGTCTATCGAAACCCATATTCTTGAAGTCCGTGCAACGATCTGGGTCATGGACCGGTCAAATCAAATCAGCGATCGCCCAGACGTTGTTGTTACGATAGAAGGGAGTTCCAAAGCGAGTAGGGGACCAGACAGCAATATTATAAACGATACGGCCAATTACATAGCCAAACGAGTAGGAATTGTTTATCTTGCGATCTATCACCCCCCTTGATGATCCTCTGCCCAGGAGGTGTCGCTCAAGAAATCTCCGTGTTGGTTCTAGTGCGATGCCTTAGATACGCATGTTGCGATCGATCTGCCACAAATATCTAGTCTAGTAATACTTAGCGAAGGTAATCTGCTGCCAACAAGAAATCAATCAACCCCTTTGCGTGAGCCGTATGCGATAGTGCAGTACTCTCAACCCTTTGTCCCACTGTAGTCCATCCTTTTCAGACCTTCAGCTCCGCCATCTGATCCGTCGCCGTTTTTCCTGGAGGTGGTACCTTCGGCTTCGGCCCAGGAGCCTTGTCTTTGGCTTTCGCGGAAGTAGTGTCCTTCGGTAGCTCTCGGGTATACTCTATGAACTCCGGGTTGCCGGGAATATATTTCCGTAGCACCTCAGGGACTTTGACGCCCTAAGTAGAAAGCTTTAGCAAAACGGCAGCATCGCAAAAGGCGCTTGACACCTACATTTTCCTCTTGATAGTTCTCCAACACACAGCATAGCGCTCGCTCGGTGGCGCAGAGCGTGGAGTTGAGTGCGTGTACATATGGCTTTTTGCTCCCCGGCAGTGGCTTTGGACCGTACCGGATTTCGAGCTCTCTTGACTGGTAATCCGTACAATTCGAACAGGACACTAGCTCTTTATATTCACCCTGAAAGGGAAACCAGGCTTCAAGATCAAGCTTTTTCGAAGCAGCGTTGTTGAGCGCCCCCGAGACAATGGCGACGACCTGGTACGGAAGATTCAACGACTTGTAAAACTCCTCTGAGAGTCCAATCATATCGTCAAACGCCTTCCATGAGTCTTCAGGCTTGGTGAAAAGGAATTGTTCGATCTATGGAACCGCATTCAGTCGTCATGATGTTAGCATATTGCGACAGGCCATACCTTCTCAAATTGATGAACTCTGAAAATTCCCCATGCATCTTTACCATGAGAACCAGCCTCCTTGCGATAGCACGTGCTAAACCCAGCATATCTTATTCTTCGTTAGAGAGGCAGGATCCCAAGCGCCACAAAGACTTACTTGATGGGGAGATCGTGGTCTAGCAACCATTCCCCGTCGTGCATCGCCGACAGAGGTTGCTCCGAAGTAGCAATCAAGTACTTATCAGTTTCTTCCTCACCGTCGTCCGTGACCTTGTAGAGTTCCTCGTCGAACTGCTCCAGCTGAGCGGTCTTCGCCATATATCTTCGTAGCATGAATTGGGGTGGTTGGTTCGGCGTATATCCTTTATTCCAAAGGAATTCAAGTCCATAATTTACGAGAGCGAGGTTCAAGAAGAGACCATAGCCTGTGAGACAATACCCTCGATGTCCAGCGATCTTGGTCCCTCGTGCCGGATCATAGCCACCAATCCGGTGCAATACTTCATGATGTGATAGGCAGTCCTTCTTGACAAGTTTGCATCCTTCGGGTGTCCAGGTCCTGAGTGTGGGGTTGTCGTCCTTCACGGCTCGCTATTAGTTGCGCCACTACTACCAGCACCATACTGTACGTACCTCCGTATTGCTGACGGGAACCGAATCATGAACATAATTGCCTATTGTTTTGAGCTTCCGCTGCAGCACTATCTCTTTCTCGAGGGCTGAATCATCCAAAGCCTTCTTCTCTTTCTCCAGCTCTACCTTCTTCTGCACCAGCTCACCAGCATCTTCCTTGGCCTAGGCAGAACCCCAGTGTGAGCGCTAGCACAAGGCGGTCCGTGGCCCCGATTCTAAGTTCAGCTGACCTTCTTCTTTTTGCCAATCTCTTTCTGGTTTTCGTTTATCTTGTTGCCGACTTGCGTGGCGGCATAGTTGGCTGCAACGTGCGCATTAATTCATGCCCGTAGAGTTACATAGAGGTCATACTCTTGCGATGATCCTCATATAGAGCAATGACTTCGTCCACGGCCTCCTCGGGAGCATGCCGCCTACGCTGACTCTCACGTACCGCTTTTGGATCCCCCCCCCGCTCAGTCACGAAATCAACAACGTCGAGCATCGCGCACGTGGTCTTCCGCTGCTTACCGCAAGGGCAGTACAAAGGTTATTAATTTCCCAGCGTTCATACAACGGCTCCAAGATCTGAACCCGTCTAGCATAGCTTCAAGGGGGAGTATCCACAGTATGGCTTGTCTGACTCTTTGGAGACAGATTAGTTTATCATGCCAAGCCGGCTTTGCTAGTTCAGCTACCATGCCCAAAACAGCAAAGGGCAATGGCGGACGGGCCGATCCGATCAGAACAGCACCAGCGGTCTAGCAGTGTGGGGTCAAGATTTCGCTATGGCGTTGTTAAGAGTCAATTGCAACAGCAAATTATCCACAGATAATTTCACTCCACAGACCTTGTGGGCTGAATTAATACTGTGTTTAGACCATTGAGAATCCAATGGACAGCTGCAAGACCTAGCCGAAAAGACTCCCACCGCTCGCCGTCACCACCGTCTAGAGCCCATGATCCCAGTGTGCTTCCCCATGACAACGCCTTCAGTCTGGCTCAACCAGATCCCTTCTTGATTCTAATAATGCTCTACCGTTTGCTGCCATTAACATGCCCATTAGTCCATCTGTATCGTACACGACTCTGTCTGTCCCACGGTGGACTACTGATCCACAATGCCGACTCCTTCACATTACACTGCACTTGCTGCCTCCTGTAGGTTCGCTGGGGTTTTGTGACTTCTCGACCTCCGCGATCATTGACTCAAACGCCCTGGAGACATTCTCGTTGTTCCTCGCACTGGCCTCCGTAAAGGCACACTTGAATTCTTCGGCCAATTTACGACCCTCATCTGCATCAACTTGGCGTTGCGTCGACTTGAGATCGCTCTTGTTGCCGACGATGACGAGAGGGACCCAATCGGCACCCTGGTCGATTGTTTAGCATGGGTTTGGCAGTGAAGACAGTAGGAGTTGATCCACGAACCAGGTGATTCAAGATCTTGTCGCGAAGGATGCGGATGATCTCGAAGGATTGCCTGGAAGCAACCGAATAGACGAGCATGTAGCCATGGATGCCGATGAAGTGCTTGGAGTTCAGGATGCTGTATTCGTCCTAGAGCGGCGGGCGAGTCAGGCGGATGATCGCAGCCTGCAGCAGGCCATTTTGGGATGGGTTACCCCTGGCTGAGCGCTTACCTGACCCGCGGTGTCGACTATTTCCGTGGCGAAGTCCTGGCCCTTATATCTGATAACGCGACTGAACGTGTTTTCGATCGTAGGATAATAGCTTTCAACAAAGTGCCCGTCCACGAATTGCACCGTGAGTGATGATTTGCCTGCCAAGCTCAGCTCCCCGCCCCACCAAGACGAAGATTGCCATCCTTACCGACCGCTCGGCTGCCCACAATGGCCATCTTCCTCTGCTTAGGAGGTGCCGGCATCCTGACCGATGCGCGCTTCCAATCTGGGTCTTCCGAGTTCAGATGACGGCACCCAAGAGTGCAGCTGTAGAAAAGGAATGCTCGGAGGTCGCAATGTCTGGATGGGTCTATCAAGGGAACGTTACGTAATTCGCGTTTTACTTTATGCTAGGGGGAGAAGTAATGAAGGAGCGTTCGATGGAGCAACATATCACACAGCGGTATGCACAAGTGGAGGCGCAGGATTTATATCTCCCGCGTGAAGAATTGGTGGTCAATGTTTCAGGGTTGAGCACAGAGGAGCGGTGTGGCTCCTGTCGCCAATACATCGTCTGCAAATGTCAATCTACAATATCGACAGGGTTGAGCGCGTAAATGTATCTTCAACTACGCCCGTCGCTTGCATTTCGAAGCAGCACAGGCCTTCTGGTTTAACCACTCCTTCTCGCATTGCTTTTCGGCGGAACGCACTCGCGCCACGTCACTGGCCATCGTTGGAGCGCCAGCAGACCGAGTCAAAAAGTTGCAGTGCTGGTACCACGTGCAGAGCCTGGGGAAAGCTCTCGATGCGTTGGCTGCGATGTCATGATGCAAGCTTGACTATCCGATTCCTGCTTTTCCCGAGTGTCAAACAGCTCACCTAGTCTCCCCTGTGGCGTCTTCCAACTTGCGAACTACATTTTGTAGCCGGCTAGTGAACGCGGCTGTTAGGTCAGTGTCGCCACCGCTGTCGAATATCTCTTTATCGATCCTGGTGTGGTACTGGAGGAACTCTCTCACAGCTCCAAGCAGCTGACGCAAATTATTTCCTCGAAGTTGAGAGGACACTTGCTGCCTGACCGTCTCATTGATGCAGAGAAAGCTAAGAAGCACCGAAAGATAGCCAAAGGCCACATTGGTGGATGTTTCCTCTTCAGAAAATACCTGGTCAAGTCAACATTGATGATAGCATATCCCATTGTGGCTCACTTACTTCCGCAGTTGTCTGGAGACTGGATTGGAAGACCCGCACGAAGTGGTCCAGGTAATCGCTATGATCTCGTTGGATGTCCAACATCATTTGCGGAACAGCGGCACACCACTCTACCATGTTGATCAATGATCCTAAGGCGAGGATCAGAATATCTAGTCTCAGAGGATGTGAAGCGTGTGAGGCGGGTTCGTTCGACACAAGCTTGAAGTGCAATACAATGATGTCCAAGATCGATCTCAAGACAGCCGGCCTAGAAAAAGCCTCGCAGAGCTCTGGGCTATTGTTCGTCAGGTTCAGGTACAGTCGAAGTACGAGAGCGCGCAAAGCTTCGGGAACATCGTAGAAGCGAGTTTCTAATGACGGTAAAAGGCTCGCCACGGCGTTCAGGCTGTCGTCTCCTAAGATCACAGGCTGTCCGCAATGCAACTGATTTACAATAGTACAGGATTCCAAGATGGAAACCGAGAGCTGGAAGTTGGTGTCTGGGGTAACACGCGGTGCTGATGGCCCTACAGACACTGGAAGTTTAAGCAATCCTATAATCTGCTCTAGCGCATGTTGAGGAAGGAGCCGATCAGTGTGGCCCGCCTCGCGCGCCTGGCGGATGAGGTACTCCAGGCACTGTAAGGCCAGTACGCGTGGACTTATTGATACCGGTTTCTCTACTCGCCAAACGCTGGACCGCAGTAGCTCGTCCCAATAATTTCCGAGTTCCAGCTGCGCAGCTCTTGAAATGTTGAGGGCACGAGCTTTGGTCATAGACGTTACCTCCTTATCCATATCTAGAAGCGCGACCAGATTATCCACGACTAATGGGTCGATTAGGAGGGACAGGGCTGGACCTGGTTTAGGCCCTGTCAGAAGATTCAAAGTGGCTGCTGCCACTAATGTTCTTAGAACAGGGTCAGTATGGTGATCGATGAAGTTGAATAAGCGTAGCTCGAACTCCTGCTCGGCGAAAAGCTGGCGGAAGGGAGCTTCCTGGAGTCGCCTTGTAAGCTCCAGTAGCCTACTACGTCTTAGCGAAAGCGAGGTGCCACAATCTGCAATATCGTCGAGCATCCCTTCGATCTCGCTGATCAAGCGAACGTTGCCTCCTGCCTCGCGCAACTCATGAATGCTTCTCAAAACCGTTCCCTGCGAGGTTCCATGCTCATCTGGCTCTTGGTGCGCACCTTGAGCGTGCTGCAGACGAGGTGGGCTATCTTGTAGAGCTGGTCTTCTGTTCCTCTTGGGAGCAATCGGATACTGGAGCTCTGTGGTACCCAAAACAGCAGCTTCGCTAAGGTCCTGCTCTGTAAGATACGACCTTTGGCGAGCGTACGTCACCTTCAGACCGCCTCCTTGCAGAGTACGCAGCGGTTGGCTGGCGCTATACACTTTCAAGCTTCCACTGGGTAAAGTTCTTGACGGTCCCTCATTGTCAATGGTCGTGGCTTGGCTGGGGAGACCCTCGTCGGTGGCTGCATGGTATTGTTCGTCGGCCTCGTTTTCTTCCGAGCTGTCATCTAGTTCAGTGGATGGCTCAATCTCATGCGCAGAATCTGCATCGTCAAGCTCTTCTTCTTGGACCTGCAGCGCGTCGATTATTCTTTTTCGTCGCGTAACATTTGTTGTCGTACGATATACAATATCCGCCATGGGAGTATCTCTAGGGAAAGGCTTGACAGTGGGTGAATGAGCTTGGGTATCTGATAATCTCAAGTCAGGGAGATTCAGAGAGCTCGGAGTGGCACAACCAGATTCAGCTGGTAGCAGCATGCTCCAAAGAGCACGTTGATGAGGAGTAGTGGCTTCAATAGCGGGGTCCAGAGATCTTGAAGGCGTTCTTGGTGGAGGAATATCCCGGGTCGGTGACAGTCGTACTTGATTATCTTCATGGGACGCACGTAGCGAGGTAAGCTTCGGGGTTTTGCCTGTATAGTCGGACTCCTCAATTCGGCTAGACCATTTCAAAGACTTGTTCGGATCTTTCCACGGTAATGCTGTCTCAACGATCGCTTTACGGGACGGCTTTGCTTTGCCTGCTGCTTCTTGCGGTGCTGTAGAGCTGTGGATCTGCTTGCGCTCGGTCGTTCTTTCATTGTCCTGCAGTGACTTGAAGGTAGGCTTATGTCGTTGTGGATCTGCTCTGGCCTGACGCTGCTTGGTGGGAGGGACAATAGCATGGTTTGTTATGCGATCGGTGGAGGATGCCGCATCCTTGAGACCTTTCACGCTCTTTTTCTTGAGCGACTCTTTGAGGGAACCACGGTCATGGGACAGTTTAGTACTGGAGCACTTCTCTAGGGCTGTACTCTCGGGTATCAAGACATCGCGCGACCTAAGCTTTGGTGTGATCTTTCTCCTTTTCCTTCCTTTATCCTCGCCCATTCCCAGGTCTGGATCATGGCCATCGTCTGATGATGGTACATCGTAGACTGTGACAGCTTCATCTGATATGATATATGGCCTTTGCTTCGTGAATGCTATGGCCTGAGTGGGACTGTATAGTATTCGATCAGGGGTTGCTGGAGAACCTCTGGGATCCGGTTTTGCTGCTGAAGCGATAGGTATTCCATCATGTTTGTGCTCCTTCGACCTTCGTGAAGGTATATACTTCGTTGTATTGGTGAAGTCGTCTGGGAGTGAGATCTGGGCAAATGTGTCTGCTACCGCGGGGCTAAAGCCTGAGATTGGCTTGCGCGATGCCTTGCCGTACGTCGTAACTCTTCGCCGGGGCTGCATCGCTGCCATGACTATCGTGAGAGAGTGTGGATTTGGTAGCATCTAAGGTACAGGTGATCTTGGCTGGCGAGGAAGGCCTCACATTACTCAGTAAGTGAACAATTGGTGAAGGCTCGACAGGAGATTTCTGTGATGTAAAGCTACGGCGCCTTCTTATTGTCTCGACTCTGAGTTGGGGCGGTTAATGTCCAAACATGATAGGGTGCAGTGAGGTAAGGTAGACAAAGATAAAGTACCAGCCCATGGGTCGTGGCTGCTCAAACGATCAACAAGCCTCCAGGACTGCGGGCAGGAAGGCGGCTTGCGGCGCGGGAGGATGCCATGAGCCGGGAGTCTCGCTTAGAGCAAGCTGGACCCTGGCAAATGTACAGTCCCCTCTTGCTTTCATTGGGTTCGACATCCGCTTGCGAGTGTTGTTACATAACGTGCCAAGCACGTAATTCCAAGGACATTACGTTTTAGCGTTGTTTGATTAGATTTCTACCGCCATACATTCTTATTTTACTAGCTATATGGGGCTAGGCCGCCTAAAATCTTGGCATACTAGTAATAGTATACTTGGCATGTATTAGGATACTGGCGGTGGAAAGCCTGATGTAATGAAGCAAAGTCCCCTCGACCTCTTCGACCCGTACCATACATCCTATCCGAAGACAATCGTGGACGATTATGTTGACGGTGTTGCTCAAACGAACTTGTTGGTGTTGAAGTACAAACCATCAGTGTTGAGCATTGCTCTCTTCGGAGCGCTGTTTCCAACCGTAGTACACAATGCTACTTCTGAGCACACGACCACTCCTCATACAAGCATTCGTCGATGATTTCTAGTTGACTGCTTTCTCACGAGGCTTGTTTGTATCTACTCGCTGCAATGTCTCAGACTAAGGTCCAAACCACTGCGCCAGCACATGCCGTGGGACCCGATTACCGACCAGAGGCTCAGAAACCCACGGCAACGGTGTCGACGAAAGTCACATATGAGAATGTCCATATTCTATCGCAGACTCCTCAACTCATAGCTCTTCTTACGTATGTTCGCTTGTCTTCGAGATGATGGGATGCGAGGGTCCTCCCTCCGTGCATGCTGAAATACTTTTAGTATGATACGAGATCGAAATACCGCCCGAGCCGATTTCATATTCTACTCCAACCGCATCATTCGCTTGCTCGTCGAGGAAGGGCTCAACCATCTTCCAACGGTGCAACATGAGATCACGACCCCTGTTGGACGCCCTTATGCTGGCGTCAAATTTGAAGGTCAGATCTGCGGTGTGTCGATCATGCGCGCTGGAGAAGCAATGGAACAGGGCCTTCGGGATTGCTGCCGCTCTGTCAGAATTGGGAAAATCCTGATCCAAAGAGATGAAGACACGAGCAAGCCCAAATTATTCTACGACAAGTTGCCAGAGGATATTGCCGACAGATGGGTACTACTATTGGACCCGATGTTTGCAACAGGTGTGCTTCCGTGCCGGCGCCACGCGCGCTAGACTGCTGATCTGAGCTGAATTAGGTGGATCTGCGACAATGGCGGTGGAAGTGCTGATATCGAAAGGAGTTCCAGAAGGCCACATCCTATTCCTGAACCTTATCGCAAGCCCCGAAGGCGTCGCCAAATTCGCCGAACGCTTTCCCAAGTTACGAGTCGTAACTGCATTCATTGATCAGGGTCTAGATGAGAAGAAGTACGTAAACGAACCCGATATACCGGTCTGTGCTGATAGACTCTTAGCTACATCGTACCTGGTCTAGGAGATTTTGGAGATCGCTACTATACGCTGTAGATGGCCCGCATGCTACAAACCCTGAGACTGGTATCGAAGAGATAGTTTCTAGATCCTCTATCCATGTGCCAGCACTAAAAGGTGATGTGGATTCTTTTGGTTGATCTATGTTATCCAAGATAGATGTTTGAAACATGCAAGGAGATGAAGAAAGGGATTATTGTCTTACAATCAGATATCATGCACCTCGCTTCAGACTCAGGAACTTTTGACGAGGTCATAATCAAGTTGGACAGACTTGAATGTATCCACGCCGGTTCAACCGGCCTCGGAGAAGAAGCCCAGATTCGTAGCTATGCATCGTCATCGTAGTCCGCTGCATTCTCATCTTCAGCTGTCAAGGCATGACGGTCATAACGCGTCTCGGAGCCTCTTTCTCCTCCGACGTCGTCCCCATAAGAACCCAATCCATCGGCGGGATCTCCCCCCTCCTTCGCCACGGACTCGCAGGCATCAACCCAATCCGAGTATACGTCCACGGCGGCCGAGAGATCTGCCTCGCTGTCAACTTATGGCCGTTATAAGCACATCCACTAGCACGCGCAAGCGCAGCCAGCATGTATCCCGGTTCGAACCCACAGTTGATGCCGCTTTGGAACGACTGCCCGCATACTTTGCATGATAGTTCCCCAATACCACCCTTCTTGTCGAGCTTCACCGTGATTGAGTTCTCATGATTGCAGAATAGGCAAGGGAAGTTTGTTGCGAGAGGCTCTTTCTGTATCTGGGGTAAGCATGGAGCAGACAGTCAGGAGTCTTTACCGGAAGTATGATGTACCTTCTTCGGACCTTGCGGCTTACGTGACGACTTCTTACGTTTGCCCTGTCCTGTTCTCAGCAAGCTGCGTCTTGTAGATCGCTGAGGTGCAACTCGCATACCATGTTTGCCGATCAATAATGGCTCAACTTGGATGGTGCAGAGGGAGGTCCTCGCAAGGCGTAGTCGGGCCGGTTTGACTTTAAGCTACTGCAATCAAAGAGTGACAGAGCTAAGGTGAGGACGGCCCGAAGTACCAGGATGTCTTAGTCTCACTTGGCGGGCTGCTGTCTGTCTGCCCTCATCACATTCTACGTTTGAATGCTAAGGTGATAATCAAATGATTGGTATCTATTTCAACTGTGCATTTATAAAGCTGTTCACCACATCATGGCGGTTTGTTTTCAAGACGGATAGTTATCATGGAATAGGTAGCCCTACAGCATGGCCTCACACAGTGCGACTTCGGACGACCAGTTGAATGTTCTCAAGCAGATCCAGGCTACTTTGCTAAGTATACAGCAGGATCATCGACAGCTCTCCACAGCTGTTGAAGCTATAGACGGAAGAGTCAGTCTCATTGCAGGTGTCAGACAAATTCATGAAGCAGCTGAGCAGCATCATGAATCCATCAACGGCGCCGCAAATCTATCTACAGACACAGCGAAGCAGAACATCTCTCAACCCAGTCCTCATGTCTCATCTTTGGTGGGAGCTACTGCTATAGACAGTACAGAGGATGTCTCTGGGAGAAAGCCTTCGCTAGCTGCCCGTGGCTCACCTTCTCGCATCATCCTTACTACCTATCCAGGACAGTCAGGCATCAATCCTATTGCTATGAATTGGGGTCATCCAAACCCCAAGGAAAGAGGACCCGTGATAGTCTCACGCAGTCAGAGCACGATCCGACGACGTAATGGTAAGTTTTTGATCCAAAATATTCCTCGAAATCTTATATCTCTCCTCAATATTCCTTGAGTTTGAAATCCACAATTCAAGCTTGTGATTATCTTCTCGCGTTTGCCGCATTCTTAGACCTAGCATGACCATCTTCTCTGATCATGCACACAACTAGCAATCGGGGCCCACGGTGGGTCATATGCTATTTATCATGCACTAGCTGTGGCCAGTAAGGACCTTGATCTCGACCACAAACCCGACTTTACCGGTGCCGAGCCCGCTGTCAACATTGGGCCTTTCAGGCAATGGGCCGATGCAAAGCTCATCGTCTCCATGGACCCTTTTGGCCATCTGGCTCCCTGGCTGTTCTCGGATATCATACAGGAACAGAACGTGCATATCAGGCCCACAATTGCGGTCACCAAGGCTCACATGAAGCTCCCGGAACTTGAGCAAAGTGTTCGTGCGGGTCGTCTAGTACCTGATGGGAAGATATGCCTGAATGAAACGGGTGAATTGGCGGTGACCAAATTCGCCGTCGAACCGGTCTGGTATCTCCCTGGTATTGCTGACAGGTTTGGCATTGGTATGTGTCTGGTTGCTTGAAGCCTAAAAGATGATCACGATCGTAACTGACGTGGATGTAGACGAAGGTACGCTGAGGAGATCGCTTTTTGAGAACACTGGAGGCTCTTTTCCTGAGCTCATTACGCGGGGCGATATCAAGCTCTTTTTGCCGCCGATCGGTGGGTTGACGGTCTACTGCTTTGGCGATCCTGCGAAAATGTCCAATCCAGACGTTCGGCTCGCACTACGAGTCCATGACGAATGTAATGGGAGTGACGTCTTTGGCTCAGACATTTGCACATGCCGTCCATACTTGATATTCGGCGTGGAAGAAGCAGTGAAGGAAGCACAAAAAGGTGGAAGTGGGGTGGTCATATACTTTCGAAAAGAGGGACGTGCTTTAGGCGAAGTTACAAAGTACTTAGTCTACAATGCGCGTAAGACCTCTCCAGGAGATAAGAATATATTGCATATCGCATACTGATGAATCTAGGAAAACGGGGCACCGACCGTACGATTAAAATCCATGTAGTTCGCGCAATGTGAGCTGATCATTGGGAAAACTAGGTGCTAGCGAGTACTTCAAACGGACAGAAAACATTGCGGGAGTCAAGGTTTTTTCCATTGACGCCGAGAGAGTACCAAGAAGACATGCGCTAACGATACTAGGATATGCGGTTCCAAGCACTGATGCCCGATGTAAGCGTCACACGTCCCTCGTTACTCGTCACTGACCCGTTATTTTCCAGATTCTTCACTGGCTTGGAATAACCAAAATAGACCGGATGATTAGCATGTCAAAGTATGCCGTTGCCAGTGCCAATTTCACTGACTCGTATGCCTTGACATGACTGATAGATAATAGCATGAAGCATGATGCCATTGTCGAGCAGGGAATACCAATTCACGAACGAGTGCCAATACCCGACGACATGATCCCAGAAGACAGCCGTGTAGAGATTGATGCAAAAATACACGCTGGGTACTGTGAGTCAATCCTACCATCTCCAAACCGAGAAACTGTCAATACTCATATAGAATTCAGTCACAACAGGTAAGATAATGAGCATGGCCGAATTAACAGAGGTCCATGGCAGGGCGTGGGAAGACGTTGATGTAAGCCTGATTCGATGACCAATTTCACTTTTGGAATGCTAAGTATGCTGAATACCGTTTCGTAGCATTGAAAAATACCCATAGCTCCTTTTGCCGCTCGGTTTGCTCGAGGAACCGAGCTTTTGCTTCCACTTTGGTGACGCTGGCGCGACCAGAGGAATTTTGGAAATCATGCATTCCAAACAATGAATGGTTCCTATCCTCGCAAACGACGGTAAACAAGCCAAGCTGGCGAAAGGACCCTCCACTTCTTCGGGCAGAGCGCAGCGGATTTGCACCCTCGATTCAACTCCGAGAAGATACTGGGCAATTGTCTGGTTATCTATTAGCACGTAGCAAGCCTCATGTAAGCTACGAATGTCGACGGGGATTGTGACATGCTATAACGAACTGCCTTTTCGCCAGAAGATGTTGCCCAGTCGATCAATCTACCATGATCTTGTAGGGTAGCTATGACTTGCTGCTCGGATAATGGTGGCGATATCCCGGTCCACTATCAGCAAATCTACACTTCACAAGTGTCCAAGCACTCATACTAACTCGTTTCTCCACATCTGATAACTTTGCCAAGTAGTTTCAGCATATACTTGCCAGCTAAAAGGCTAGAGACTTGAAAGGGTGTGGATTAGAAAAGTATCAACCACATCCGAGGATCAGTATTCAAGCGTTAGATGCTAGCGCGAAACTAGTGATAGCTAGTGGGAGTGATGTAGATCCCGGCGCAATCGTGAAACTCTTCACTGTATGTAAGCTCAGGGACCCTTTCGTACTCTTCGTCAAACAGCATTTGCACTATGATATATGAAGCGTGTGGCTGCAGCCCGGTCAGGACCAATCTTCGATTGAGATCGAGCTTGGGAAGGAGATCTTGAACAACAGCAGGTTACTGGCCAACCTCACCTGCATGACCGCGCAGCATAACAACTTCTGCCCGATTACTGTTGTCAAGCTCACTACGGATGCATACACATTAGGGTCTTACGAGCTATGGAGTCTCCAGCGTACACCACAAACAATCAACAGCCAAATGGTCATCCACCAAACGGCAAGCAGCAAGCAGCAAGGTTATCCCTTGAGCGCACATCCGACGGCCGTCCTCGATTCCAAGGATGCTCAAGCCTCAAAGCCTACGAGGTTTTAAGTAAGCTTGGAGAGGGGACATTCGGAGAGGTTCACAAAGCTCGCTCTCGTCGAACAGGGGGCATTGTGGCTTTGAAGAAGATATTGCTGCACAATGAGAAGGATGGATTCCCTATCACGGCTCTCCGAGAGATAAAGCTCTTGAAAATGCTTTCGCATCCGAACATCCTTAAGCTCGAGGAAATGGCTGTCGAACACAAAAAGGGCGAAGCCGCAAAAAGGACATATATGCACATGGTCACGCCCTACATGGACCACGATCTTTCCGGCCTCCTCGAAAATCCCGCGGTCCGTTTCACAGAGCCCCAAATCAAGTGCTACATGCTACAGCTATTGGAAGGTCTGCGCTACCTGCATGAAAACCAGATACTGCATAGAGACATGAAGGCCGCCAACCTCCTGATCAACAACCACGGTATCCTTCAGATAGCGGACTTTGGACTGGCACGACCATATGACGATCCTCCTCCTGAGCCCGGAAAAGGTGGCGGTGAGGCGACGCGGGATTACACGACCCTTGTCGTCACTCGTTGGTACAGACCTCCAGAGCTCTTACTCCAGCTACGACGCTACACCACTGCTATAGACATGTGGGGGGTTGGGTGTGTTTTCGGTGAGATGTTCAAGGGCAGGCCGATCCTTGCAGGTAGCACCGATCTCAACCAAGCATACATGATCTTCGACTTAGTGGGTTCACCTACTGAGGAAACAATGCCTGGATGGACTTCTCTGCCTGGCATGGAAGGTATGATGACAATCCAATCAAAACCTGGGGCGATTCATCAGGTCTTTCGCGAACAAGGCTCTGCTGCTATCTCACTCCTGACGGAGCTGTTAAAGCTTGATTGGCGAAAGCGGATCAATGCTATTGACGCTATCGAGCACCCATATTTCAAAAACCATCCATTGCCCGCGAAACCCGGCGAGATTCCACAATTCGAGGATTCCCATGAATTGGACCGAAGAAAGTTCCGTGGTCAAAAGGCCGCACCACCGCCAGCGCCAGCGGGTGGTACTGTCGGTATGGGTCCCAACGGCGATTTTGGCCATGGTCTGGCACCACCACATCAACACCACCAGAGACCTCGTGGTGGTTCTGGTTATTTTCAGAACGGACAAACGCAAAATCAACCTCGTCGTAACAATTATGACCACAGATACCCAGCCCCTCAGCGTGACTACAGGGACGGTCTGTCTCATGGCCAACCTCCGCATCGACCTGCCTGGGCTAGAGACTCACATGGTCTTCCGCCACGCCCGCCTCCGCCCGCTGACATGGGCAGGAGTGGGCCGGGCCAGGGCTGGCCAGCTGAAGTAGAGGTGCATCCTCCGCCACGCAGCAGAATGCCACAAACTTTAAGGAACAACGGTGGAGGCGGGCCTTCTAATCGTGATACTTACGTTCCGAGCTATGCTAACCGAGACAATCGAGATCATCGCTATCGCGATCGAGATGATGCTCCAAGGCACGGTGAACGAGGCGACCGCGGGCATCCTGTGGATCGAAGAGACTTCGAGGCACGAGATCCTGGACGGCGACGCAGCAGAAGTCCCGATCCGCACCGGGACCGAGCTCGTCATCGAGAACCGTACCGTCGATAATTCTCACAGCGTATTGTCTAACTTAGGTCGATTAGCCATGGCGTTCTTCGGCGTCCTCAGCTGTCTCCAGTGAATTTGAGAGGCCGTAATCATCGGTCCTAGGGATTTCAAGAGAAAATCGACATTGGGCGCAGACGGAGTCTGTCTGGAAAGACGTTGATGCTTCAGGCTCGAGCATCATCATGGATTCGATCTGGGATTATCTTTGATGGTTTATGGGGTTCACTACATGCGTGTTGCGTTCTAGGAGGCTCCTGAGCGTGGGCTTGCGTACTAGACATCCATATAGAGAGACATTACGTTCTTAGTGTGAGGTACTGTATGTCTCTCGTGTGGTTGACGAACCGATCAAGTCCATGATTTAGCGCATTACCAGAAAGTACAGAGTCGTTTCAACGGCTGTCACATTTGGGTCAATAAGAGGGCTACACCCTTATCGATTAGAAATAACGCCGTCGTGCTGACAAGAAAAGGTTTCTCAGCAGAGTCATTCCGCCCTTTCAAAGCGTTCGAACAATCATTGAAGTCACGAATCCATAAATCAGCGGTCGCTAGGAATCGACCTTGGTTCTACTAATGGACCATGGACTCTCGGCCACTTGTCAATGGTTATCACGATCGCGGCGACCTCATACACAATGACAATTCCAAACCATGGATAGTACAGAAATTTGGAGGTACCAGCGTGGGCAAATTTGCGGACCAGATTGCCGGAAATGTGGTTCGGTGGGCTCAGGCTTTTGAAATCAGCATGTATCTTACTGAAATTGGTGTTCTTCTTAGATCCAGTCTGCGCGACAATCGCATCGCCGTCGTTTGCTCCGCTCGCAGTGGTAGCTCGAAGCTCGAAGGCACAACAAACAGGCAATTTTCCCCCTGAATCGTGTCCTTTTTAAAGGCTCTAACGTTGTTCTAGGCTTCTACGAGCCGCAAGGGAAGCTGCAAACTCGAACATAAGAGCCTACGAGGACATGGTCGCGTGCATTGAAGATGACCACATTCGAGCGGCCAAAACCTACATCCAGGGTGAGGACACTATTGAGGTCCTGTTAAGAGATATAAAAGAGGAGTGCCAGGAATTGAGACTTGATCTGGCAGCGGCGCAAAGGATCGGGGAAAGTCCAGGCTTCGCGGACAGGATCATCAGTCGAGGGGAGATCCTGAGCGCGCGCTTTATGCAAGCGGTACTCAAGGACCGAGGTATTGGTACCAAACTTGTGGACGTGTCAGAAGTCATAAGATTCAGAGTATCTCATGGACTCGACCAATACTTTTACCACTGTCTTGCAGATGCTCTTGCGAAAGAGGTGGCTTCATGTGGGAAACAAGTTCCCCTCGTCACAGGCTATTTTGGACCAGTACCTGGTGGGCTATTAAATGAGATAGGGCGAGGATATACCGATCTTTGCGCAGCGTTGGTCGCTGTTGGTCTCCGTGCAGATGAGTTGCAGATCTGGAAAGAGGTTGACGGTGTTTTCACTGCTGTGAGATAATGCTACTCCATAATGAAAGACTTCTAGAAACTGATACGCTCGTTGTAGGATCCACACAAGGTGCCAACGGCGACACTGCTAAACAGTATCAGTCCAGCCGAGGCAGCAGAGCTCACGTATGTAACAACCCTTTGGAATGATAGCACTAGCAGTTTAGCTTACTTGCTCAGATTTTACGGCTCCGAAGTCATCCATCCGTTCACCATGGAGCAGGTTATACGTGCGAGGTCGGATCACGACAGAAACTGGTCAGCTCCGACATACTGATTTGTATTTACAGAATACCTATACGCATCAAGAACATCGCCAACCCCCGGGGCGGTGGCACCATGATCACGCTTGATGAACCAGGTAGCGTTAGTCAGTCGACACCTGGCCATGATCCGAGGCTGTTCCGTACACGCAGTTCCAGTATTCTCAAAGATACTACGCCGAAACGGCCCACAGCGGTGACGATCAAGGACAAGATTATCGTGATCAATGTCCACTCGAATAAACGCTCGCTACTCCACGACTTCTACCAAGGGATATTCTCAACTTTGTCCAAGTGGAGGCTTTCCGTCGACCTGATATCCACCTCCGAGGTGCATGTTTCGATGGCGCTGCACTCCGAATCAGAAGTCGTTTCCGGTGGTAGTGACGATGACAAGAAGATTGTTGATCTCGAGCTGAGAAGTGCCATTGATGAATTGAGAGGCTACGGTGCTGTGGACATCATCGACGGCATGGCTCTTCTAAGCCTGGTCGGGAAGCAGATGAAGAATATGGTGGGCATCGCGGGGAAAATGTTCTCCACGCTCGGAGGTGGGTCACTGGCGTTGTGGTCCAGCTGCGAAATGCTGACGTCTTGTAGAGAACAACATCAACATCGAGATGATCTCTCAGGGTACGTTGAATCCTCGACAATATCATACGAGAATCCAGCTGATCAGGAGACAAAGGAGCGAGTGAGATCAATATATCATGCGTCATCGAAGCGAAGGACGCGGACAGAGCACTTAATATCCTGCACACCAATCTCTTCACCTTCCTGGATTGATGCTTATAATGGATCGTACGTGCCTAGACTCATGATTGGCGTTACAGGAGCATCTAGAGAGCATGAAGAATACCGGGTTTGGGCATTGGAGATGGCGCAACATTGCATAGATTCCTACAGGTTCGGTGGCTATTTCATCTAGCAGATGTCAAAAGTTCCATTGCGGACATACCCGGCAAGTCCGTTGCCATTTCAAGATAAAATGCTCACGCGGCATGTAGATAGTCAGAAACCTGAATATACTGAATTGATATGGAAGATGCAGTCAATTCGGGACTGCACCACGAGAATTTTGAAAAGTTTAGGGCCTACAATTGTTCTCAGCCTCTCCTACAGCATTTCCTTACAGTATCAAGCTTGTTCGTAATAAAAATCGGACGCTGTTGAGGCAGTCAGAAGGCATGCTCTACAACGAGGAATGATTGGATAAGAGCAGTTTGGCTGGCGCTTAGGACACGAGCGGTGATAGGGAGCAAGCGTGTCAGAAACGCGAGGGGCAGGCTTCGCTGTCGGGAGGCTGTGTCAACGAGGTGAGAACTCGTTCATCCATCAAATAGAAAAGCGGAATTGACTGAAGCAAGGTTACTCTGTGACTGCGCGTTGGAAATTCGATACATCATCCTCAGCACGTCCTTCACCCAGATAGTTGGCATAAGCGCCTTGGCGTTGGCCCCACTCTCGCTTGTGCCAAGGAACGTCCGAAGGCCCTTTATACTTTACATCCCTCTTGCTCTGATCCCACTCCCCCTTAACTTGTAGCACCCTTTCTGCCAGCTACTTCGCTTTCCGATTACACTTTTGCTTCATAGCTTGCTCGATTACCCCTGCTACACCTGTCATTGGGTCGTCCTGCCGTGGGAGCTTTGTCTTTCTTACCTGAAGTCGATTGTGCTGCGCCCAAGAACCGCCCTTCAGCCGTACCTCGTCCACGTTCGAACGAGGCCACATCAGCCCTGGAACTCTTCAATGTTTCTCGTGCACGCGTCAAAAAGCCTCTAGCATCGGTTGAAAATATATCAAGAATCATCTCCGTCGGCCGGCCATGGCATTGACGCGACCAGTCCACATCTTCCAAGATCCTCCCACCACTACCGACATCACAGATTCCCTAGAGCGTAGTCACCATGCCCATTCAGCCCAAGCTGGCTATAACTGTGCTCTGGACATGTCTATTGCGAGAGACATCATCCTCGACCCTCCAGAAGTCAATTTGAACGGTCGCTCGCCGCTCAAGTACAACCGCCCATCTACGATTTCTCCCTCCAGGCCTGTGTTCGGAGACAGGAAGAATGTTTCGATCCCACCTCCTCAATCCACAGCCTATACAGACTCTCTGGTCAAGAAGTCAGCGGTATTGGTATATCATCCCATTGCACCACACGAGCCCGCCAAAGCGATCTTCACCACCTTCCCTATTGCAAAAGCTGCAGACAAGGAAAACGCACAACCTTACCATGGTGATAATTTTGCAGAATTCCCAGAGCCTAGCTACGGATATCCTGCACTCCCGAAGGCGAATTTACCCGATTCCGCCAGGTTCGAAAACCCCAATGTAAAGAGACGTTGCGTCGATGAACAACAGTTGCCGCAGCTGCCAGACCCAGGAAATATGCCAGTCGTGGTTGACAATGGCGCGAAACCTCCATATAGATACGCTATACTTATCGGAATGGCTATTCTGCGGGCGCCTAATCGACGTCTGACACTTGCACAGATCTACAAATGGATATCTGATTCATTCTCTTTTTACAATCTCAAAGACACCGGCTGGCAGAATAGCATTCGGCATAACCTGAGTCTCAACAACAAGTTCATCAAGCAGGAGAGACCGAAGGACGACCCTGGTAAAGGTAGCTACTGGGCTATCAAGCCCAATGAGGAGCAACACTTTTTCAAGGACAAAGCCGTTCGTCGTCCGACATCTTCTTCCAGCACCAATATGAAGTCATCCACTCAGCCTTCGAGTGAGCCCAACATTAGCATGTACCCGATGCCAATCCAGCCGATGCCATATGGCATGCCCCAGGTATACGAGGTTCTCGAGCCTTCCTCAGACGCCACCATTCCAGCTTCAGATGCACTGTCGCAAGATGATGATAATGAAGATGCCATCAACATGCCGCCGCCTTGTTCTCGGCTTCCTCTATCTTCACCTACCCAGGCCATGCATTCTTCTCCACCTATTGCTCCCAGCACCTATCGACATGAGGGCTCGACATCTCCGATGCCAGATATACCATTACCTACCGACCATTCGGTGTCACGCAAACGCAAGCTCGCTGCTATGGATGACAGCGGCTATTGGTCATCACTCGAGTCATCTGCAACGAGACCTCAGCTTCCTGGGAGCGCTCTTGGATCAGATTTTGAGGTAGATCGACGAAAGCTCCCACGCGGACGGGCGGAGGAGGAAATTGCTCGTATGCGTTCTTCTTCTCATGATATAAGCCCAACCAAGAGCCGGTCTCTCATGCGGCAGCCCACACCTCAGCTGGTTTCATCGTCTCCACTTCGGCATTTCGAAAGCTCATTGATGCTGCCCCCATTAACGCCAGCCATGACCTTCAAGATGCCGCCAAAGCCACCAGCCTCGATCTCTCCGAACACCAATCTACGCAATCATCGCAACAAGATTAGGGATCTTGTTGGCTCGCCCATCAAAGGTTCTAGCTTACTCCAGGAGGATATCCCTTTCAGCCCGGCCTTCAATATTATCGATGATGAGCACTATAGCCTGTTGAGCCCAGGCTTCAGCATCTTTGCGGACAACATCGAAGATAGATATTCCCGTCATATCTCAGCATCGCCTGCTCGGCGGTCTATTCGAAAACCACGAACCGACCGCGTGGGTAAGTTTTCCAGCATCCTTGCTGATGTGACTGGGGCAAGCCTTAACAGCAAAGTTCTATTGAAAGCTCCCTATCTTGACTCTCCCATCCGACAGAAGTCTCCGCTGAAGTCGGTCACATTTGATGACGATGCAGCCAACGCTGATAAAGAAGACTTGTTCGGCTTGGAGCTCTTTGATGACGATGAGCCAGATGACTCTGGGGGTTTGGATCTCTTGCAAGGCTTTCAAAAGATTGGCGGGCAGAAGGCGCCCCTTCTCTCATCGAGGAAGCCTTCGAGACCGGCTTTAGGTGCTCGGACCCAAACTCCACGCTTCTGAAGTATTACCACCGCAATGATTCTACTTCTTTGCTCTTGCTTAGGTGGTAAAACGCGGGGCAAGCGATCGCGACTTTGGAGGTCTGGCTGCGTCTACAGGCTACACGCCAGTATCTCCAGCATTGCTAGCAAGACGGAACCGTGTTCATGACCAGCTTCCCTCTATCATTCCATCACATCATTAGGACGTATCAATCATGGTTATCACAAGGCGTAGGCACAGGGAAATCCGGCGCGAGGCGAGCGGAGGAATGGGTGATACGAGCCATGCCCGAATACGATGCCCAGGACGCCCACGAACCAGCGATGATTTCATCTTACAGAGCAGTTTTATTTTCCATATCCAACAAGGGAGTGTCTTTCTTTCCTAGCTATGTTTAGATGACGGTTATGTTATGCAAAGCAACGAGAGTCGAAATCGAGAAGCATTACGTCCCCGGTGCTCTTGGTGATCCCTCATATTTCGTTTTTTCGCAACTGCATCTTGATGTTGATGCCCAATACTCCACATCTCTTGCCCCCCTTGAGTAATCATACTAGCCTCTCTTCCTCAAATTCTCCGCCCATCCCATACGTTCGCATAGTGCAGGTTCCTGGATTACCTTCCATTGTCAATAGCCTCTGCATTCACTTCTCAGGCTTCTTGAACGGTCACCCCAAACGCTTTGACGGTCTGCCCCTTTAGCTATGGATTCTCACTGGCGCTCAGTTCGAGCCGTGCCAAGGAAAGTTGCACCAATTCTTGCCAGTACATGGGATATTCAAGAAACCTAGCAAACAAAGTCATAGACGATCGACCAAGTCGCCAGTACTATTGTCAAGGACCTCGCGGCGGTGACAGCCGAATCTTTCCAACCATGCTCGACGACGGCCAATGGAGCATGCTGATGCACGGATTTGCGAGTCTGTGGTATAATTTCATCAGCCACTGGACTATTGGGATTCGAACAGAGGGTTTCTGTGAGTCACGATCTATTGGTGTGAGAGCCTACGCCTAGACTGACGCTGTTGGTCTTTGACGCTGTTGTCACAGCATGTTTTCGCGTGGCTTCTTCTTGCTACGTGAGTCCAGCCCTGATGCAGATTTCTCCGACTGCGACGCTGGGGACCAGACTCGAGTTGGCTTCTTCTTGGTACGTGAATCCAGCCCCTGGTGCGGATTTCTCCGACTGCCACGTCCGGGCCCAGACTCGAGACAAAGAAAACCTCTATTATTTGTTGAAGACTACAATAGGTCTTGTCATCCACCAGAAGCCTTTGTTCCCCCCTTTTTCAAGCCCAATCCTCTACATCGAAAAGACAATCGCGTTGTGCGCTTTGTCACTCTGATTTCTTTGATTTCTTTGACTTTTGATACGTCGAGGAATCAACAGAAGTGAATATATAATGGTGAATGTAGTCTCATAATTCGAGTCTCATACTGTTCCTATCACAGGCTTCCGGCAAGCTGATCTAACTATATCACCCAGTATCCAGATATCCAGTTCTCCAAACCCACCGTCGCTTCTTCCCACCGGCTGCACAGTCCCCAACAGTCACACACTCCGTCCATCCCTCACAATGGCCCCTCACTTTCCCATCGTCACCCAAAAAGATCTGAAAGAGAGCAGAGGCGACAAAAGCTGTAGCATCTGCTGCGACGACTACGCCCATGGCCATATCCCTGTGCGGACACCGTGCAATCACATCTTCGGCCAAAAATGCCTCGCCGCCTGGCTCGCCGACAACGATACCTGCCCCATGTGCCGCACCAACATCGTGTCCGACGGATTTTCTGAGCTTCCCTCGCGGCACCAGTCTTCGCGCTTGGGCACGGAAACTTCCAGAGCTTCTGAGCGGTCTTCGCGGCCCCAATTCTCGAGAGTAGAGACTTTGAGAAATGAGCCCTCTGCACGCCCACGGGCTGGTACGGAAGCTTCGAGAACTGCTGGAGCTCCGTCGCCGTTGTCGGTGTCTTCTTCTCAATGGGACGAGACGCATCTGCCTACAGGCTCTGCACATCGCAGTAGCCATGACTCTCGTACCGCACGTGAAGCGCCAGCAAGCTCTTCGCATCGCAACAGCCACAACTCTCGCACTGCACGTGAGGAGCCATCAACCCGCTCTTCGCACCGCAGCGGCCACACCTCCCACACCACTCGTGAGGCACCGCCATCGGGCTCTTCGTATCGCAGCAGTCATAACTCCCATACCGCACGTGAGGAGCCATCAACTCGCTCTTCGCACCGAAGCAGCCACACCTCTCACACCACCCGTGATGCGCCCTCGAGCCGCTCCTCACACCATCGCAGCAGCCACACCTCTCGCGCCGAACCCAGCCCACTGGCAACACTAGCCTCCCTACTCCGGGACTCCATCAACTACGACCAGTGGGACGACAACCGCACCAACATCAACACCCGCCCTCACGCCTATCCCCCCTTCACCCGCGAGCGGTTATTAGAGATCGTCTCCGATAATTATATAGCGAGAAGCAACCAGGACGAGATCGCCTTCATTTCTGACCAGCTCGAGCAGTCCGACGCACGAGAGGCGAGAGGCGAGGACCCTTTTGAACCGTCCGAGGAATATCTCAGTCGAGAAAGTAGGTATGGTCACGAGATTCGGATAGGGCGAGCTTCCTCCGGCCGCTCTGGGCGCGAATGGTCGAGTAGGCACACCACTGGCAGCCCGAGTCGATCTGGGCATGGTGATCGCTCTGGGCGCGAATCGTCGAGTAGGCACACCACTGGCAGCTCGAGCCGCTTTGGGCATGATGATCGCTCTTCGAGCAGGCACACGGGCAGCTCGAGCCGCTCCGCGCAGTCGGCTGCATCGAGGCGGACTACCATCAGTAACATGTCTGATGATGATCTGGAGGATGCGATCCGGAGACTGAGACTTTGATCTGCGCGGAATGAATAAGGGGCGCTGGGAAGGGATGTGTGATGGGTATAGGTGGAGCTGGAGAATGTCTAATACTAGGTGGAGATGGATAATGTTTAATATAAGGGAAGAGATTATCATATTTGCCTCGAAAATGCTTTCCTGAATGCTGTTTTTTTTTGTGAGTCCCCTTGGGCATGAACTCTGTCGGGGAGCGAGGTTCATGCTCATGTAAAAAAACCAATGGAGAGCTACTCTGCGTTGAGTATTGACTTCATGCTCCTTGGTATACCAGATGGTCTATCCTGCTCGCTGACAGGAACGGTGGGTCCATTTCTTGAGTGACATGGAGAAACGACTGGAGGGGATGATGATGGACTGGTTTCCCAGTGGAGAGCTGTAGCTCAATGAAAATCTATAGCAAAAAGCATGGAGGGTTAAGCAACCCACTTTAGCATTTCATGGCCGTCGCAAGGAGGGTGTTCTATAAATCTAACAGACAGCACGCGTTTACAGCCAACCTCAATTGTGCCACAGAGCTAAAAGGTGGAATATCGAACGGGAACAATGTCTCCGCCACGGATCACCTCCCCACAATCTCCTTCGCGAGACTTAGGAAAAAGCCTCCCGCTTCGACTAGCGGCAGCACCGTCGTGATAGCCGCCGAGCAGAAAACCCAGATAAAGGTCACGATCACCCAAGCCGTGAAGAAGCCCTTCGAGAATATGTAATGCGAGAAGAACATCGGCATGGGGATCAGGAAGTCCATCGTGAATGTCAGGACGAAGGACGCGATACAGGCGACTTTGAAAGCCCTTCTCAACTTCGATGGCTCTTCTTCTGCCGCGACATCGACTTTGACTTGTTTCTCTTCATCCAGAACTGTTGGAAGGTCCGGATCGGCTTTCTCATTCGCTTCGTCAAGTGTCGATGACGGAGAAGAAGGGGACGTCAGGACAGATGAGGCGTTGATGGATCGGGTCGTCTCCCAAGAGAAAGGTTGAGGTCGAGCTAGAGAAACTGTGACGCTGACGATAAGACCCGTCATGATAGCTGCGAGATTACCTGCCAACGTCGAGTACTCTTGCCCAGTGGTCGAGACAGTGACCGCACCAAAATATTGATAAGCGGTGGTAAGCCAAGCAATCAATCCTGCAGCAAGACCAGAGAGAGCACCGGAAACAGCCCCTGCACTTGTCTGCCCTTTCCATGTGATGGCGAAAGCGGCAGGAAAGACAGCACCGCCGATTAGCAAGCCCATGACCAGAAACTAGGGCGCCGAGTCAGCAGGGACGCGGTGGTATTTGATGAGCGCATTCCTACCAGCCATCCAAGATCAATACCAATTCCATTCCAGATGCACGCAAACACAGCCATGGTAAGCCCAAAAACACATATCATGACATGCGAGACGAATATTAGCTGGGAAGGCTGGGCGGTCTTCTTGATGTAGGTTTTATAAATATCGAAGGTCAGTATCGAAGACACTGCAATAAGTTCAGCAGAGGCACAGGACATTACCGCCATGAAAAGCACGATTAGTAGAGCGACGGCGCCTTCTTTCCCAAGGAGTGCGGTGGCAGCGGTCGATGCAGCCAGTCCTGATGTCACTTGTGATTGAGATAATGGATTCGGGTACGTTGGGAAGGAGGGCGAATCCGTCAAAGCGACCGCCGTCAAGCCAAGCGTCGTTGCAAAACCAAATGGAATGGCAAACCAGGCCAACCCTTCAGAGGAGATGAGTCGATGGTGGCTTATCCAAATATGGTGGATACTGACCTCCAAGTATATATGCGCGAACGGCTGTTGTTGGCCGACTTGCGATAGCTGACCTAGTTGTAAGCGAATGCCGGCACTGGCAAGATCAGTCTAAAGACTTACCTCTTTGCCAATATGCCTGGTCAAGAAAGACTGTGCCACTACCGGAGCAGAGCTGTATCACCCCGAAAACCAAGGCGAAGTTGGATTTCAAGGTTAAGTAAGAACCATCTTGATTTCCCGCAACTGGTCGCTTGATAGCAGCTGCCTTGAGCAGCTCATACATCTCTGACGGGGAACCAATTTGGGCGTTTGTGGTGTAGGCCGAGAACAGAAAGTAGAGAATGATGATCATAAGGATCAATGTATGGGAGTAATCGCCTAATAAACTTCTTAGCTGCAGTCGGGAGAGCTCTACACAAGGCTTACACAAGAATGTGGCTCGTAAGCCCCCTAACACCACATAGACGCAGACACCGACCGGAATGAGGAAGATCGCTGCATAGACGTTCATTCCCGTCAGAGAAGTCACGACAGCGCTGCCGCCTAGTAGAAGCTGACTTCCGACCAGAATATTGGTGAGCAAAGCAAAGAAGATGAACACCGAGTGTGTGAAGACGCCATAGCGAACCTGGCGTGGAATGAGTTGGGAGAAGAACAGTCAGCAGGGATTAGAAGACGAACATAGATAATCTCCAGCCAAGTATGGCACCGAGGCGCATTTTGCTTCACTTTGCAAGCCAGGATCGAGAACATGAGAATCTGGACAGTAGCCCCAGCCGCATACTTTTTTGAATCAGACCTACACTTGCTAAAAAGGAAGAAATTTCCTACCCAGAATGGTCCAGCCACTCCATACTCGTAGGCAACAGTTGAGCTCTGTAGTAATCTGGCCGTTCTTGAGCACGGTCGTTGGTATACAATAAGATTGCACGAAGCACTTACGTAGCCGCCCAAGTCCAGGCAGACACGATACCTATACACCCCTGTAAGACGTCGGAACATGGTATATGAGATGGATCATACCGCTTGCAATGAGACCAGGCTTCACGCTGCGACTAGCAGTGTTGAATTCTTCGCTGGTTTTGGTGGAAAATCTGGTGTATCGATTCTATCTCATAGCGTTTAGAATTCGTTTATCTGAAAAGGAGCCGGGTGCAGACCTGGATGTACGACATGCCACACATGACCAGAGCAAAGAAGAACCCAATTCCCACAACAACGCCATATCCAACCCCGACTGGCAGCGGTGTTAGAGAAGAGGTCATTTCGGCGTTCCTAACCACTTCTTGTATGGAATATCTGATGTGACCACAGCAAGATGGCCTTCATAGCAGGAATTCTTAAGGTAGCGGGCATACAAGCCCATTTTGTCTCGCGTCCTCCCCCAGTTCTCCACGCGATAAGATGATAGGGATCTGACCCGGATGTCTGAGTATCTGGCATTTGCCATGAGCAAACCCTGCAAGACGATATCGGATGACGTCGCCGACGGTTTCAGTTTCGTCCTCCACCAGTGACATTCTATCGTCGTCTTTCAAGGCTGTTGATCGCAGATAGGCCAGCCAAGATTGGCATGAGGTTCTTGGGAAGGCGGGTTATAGTCTAGCACCGAATAGGAAGGCGCTTTGTTTGTGCAAAAACCCTAAAGTACATTTCAAGACGTATTCACTGGTATCTCTAGACGTTTCGCCGCTTTGGCAATGGAGAGATCACTGGTTAGTCAGCGGGTGTTGAAAACTGCGTGCTCGAAAGCCAATTACCAGCGCAAAGTTTTGCTCACCACTCCCTATTATTTTAGGAGCCCTTCTCCTTTTCGTTCCCTTCGGGACCTCCGATTCATTCGCGGATAAATTTCAACGTTTTGGCGCTTTGGCGTTGGGCTATTGCTGATCGTTCAGGGATGAGCAGATATATTGGCCCAGTTAGACCTACTCGTTCTTCGACATTTCTAAAGTAATGTGAGGTTCTCGTCCCCTACATCCTTATTAATCTCAACCGTGGCCCGGCCTTACCGTGGCGTTGGGGCTCGGCCTCGGTGGCTGACTCAACGTGCCATTTCTCTCTCAACAGAACCTCTGCTCTTCTTGATAACATAGAGAAAATGACTAAACGCACTCACGAATATAAAGAAGCCAAACCGCGAAGTTTTCCGGCCATAATATTTATGTACACGCAGCTGGCGCCAATAGATACCTCTATTTGATATCAATCTTTAGAGACCCAATAGGATTTACTTAATCAAACGTCCGCTGTTCTTTAAATCATAAAGAGAGTCACAGACGAAGAGAAAGGGATTTGACGCACAGATCTCAAGTCGCCAATCTCGAAATAACTTTAGTCACAACACGTTCGCAATGTATACGCGGCTATCGTCGATTGATGCCTCTGGCGAATATCCGTCAAAAGAGTTAACAGACCTTCGTGCAGAGTCCGTCACTCAGAAGGTGCAGAACACAATTCGGCGCACGCTTGCTGTGAACATCAGAAAATGTACTGCAGTGAATGCAAAGTCTGCATTTGGCACATCGCAGGAGGACTTGCTGCCGGATCACTTCTTGGGAAAACAGGAAGACCTGCCGGATGATGAGTCTGACGACGACGATTATGCTTTATTGCAGGGTCGTGATAATCGAGCATTGCCTCGCCTTCCGGAAGACCTGATAGTGCGGATCTCGGGATTTCTGGACGAAGTATCTCTGCTTTGTCTGAAAAACATAAACACGCGTTTTCGAGACATCATCAAGATAAGCGAAGCCCAAGTCTCGCGGTGCACTAGATGGATGGTGCTCTGTCGTCTCGAAGAAGACATACGAAACAGAGGCGATGCCCTGCCGGATCAACTGGCTTGCATGTATTGCAAAAAAACTCATCCACAGAAAGACTTCGGAGTGCGCAATGGAAACGTTGGTTATGGGATCGAACGTCTCCGTATGATCAAATCCTGTCGCCCATATTTTCGCCATTGCTGGCGATATCTACCAAAAATAATGAACTACACACCTGGGATTGAAAATTTGAACAGACGCGGCCGACCATCTCGGAAAGACAAGTGGATAGAGCTGCTTGAGCCAATCTGTTTCCACTGCGGGGATCGACTCGACCTAGCGGAGAACGGTCAATCAGAATGCCGGACTTGCAACAAGAAATGCGAGGTTTGTGGGTTCGGAATGCTCCGTGGTTGGGAAAGACACGGACCGCAGCGACCTCTGGAGACGTATGCAAACATCAGATTTATCAGCTTCGGTCCTGATCTCGAGATCCGGGACCTGAACGGTATTCGAGATCTTCGGAAACCCCTGCCCCCAGAGCCCGGCATCTGGCGCGAGGGTTCCATCCTTTTTGAGATGGGGCAGCATTTGCGAGCTTGGTGCAGTTATGTGGCTTTCAAAAAATGTGACCACTTTTCATTCATCAACCCCGTCGAACGTTCTGAAGAGCGGCCAGGGGCGAAAAAACTCCTGCAGTAAGAGAAGCTAGTGTAAGGGACATGGGAGACTGAAGGGCGAGGATATGCAGATGATGCATCGGTCCTCTTGGACGACGAGGGTGCCGTATATCGTGTCCTCTCAGTTTACTAAACTTCATAAAAGCGCTGTCGTTGTGGCGTCGCTTCCATCGGCGACAAATTTGTATCGCGATACAGGCTAAAACCCCTCAATACCACTGCTGTTCGCAAGAGTATCTCAATATATCTTCGTTTTCCCGCTAGATTTGCTGTTGAAGACCTAGAGAGAATACGAATCACGCGTTGTTGAATAAAGATAAGTGTAGAGTAGAAAATCCTCTTTATAATTGTGAGAAGAAAACTGCCTAGGGTTCGAATCATATCAGGGTTGTAATTTGCTGTGCCGTGGGAAATCCTCCGGCTGAGTACCTTATCTACTGAGGCAAAGCGTAATTTAGAATTGTGTTTCGTCAAATGTGACCTGCACGGAAGAAATGAGGTGTCTAATAGCTATTGGCCTCTGACTATATGTCTACTCAATACAGAAATATCTAAATGAAGTTGTACGGCTCGCACTCGTCTGAAACTGTGCCCCTAAGAGTCTGAACTGTGGAGGCATAATCTTGCGACCACATCAAGGATATCTAGCTAGGAATCCCGCCTGTTCGATCACTCTTGCGTCAATGGGTTGCAAGATGACTTCTGTGGCATGCCAAGCAAGCGCACCAGTCCTTTGGCGGCGCACGGGACACAGACACGTGTGACTGGAGAGGTCTGAGGTCTGAGGTTGAGATCTCAGATTTGCGCATCGAATTCTTCTTCGCTTCCTCCTTTCTCTTCGTTGATCGAGAAGTAGTCCAAGGTTGGTGACTTGAGATCTGGGCGTCGGTTTCGGGTTCCTCCCCGCTTCCTTCTCCTCCTCTGTGTTTATCGAGAATAGCAGGCGCTCTGCTGGGGTTGATCTCCACGTCGGTGCCAGGTTCCTCTTCGCTTCGTCCCTCTTCGCCTTCGTCGATCAGACTCAGCAGGCGCTCTGTTGGGGAGATGCTATCGAGCGACTTGGTCGATAGTCTGTTGGAGGCGGTCGAGGATTGTGGGATTGGCGGCTTCAGATCTGTACGTCGGGTTCCTCTCAGCTACGTTATCTTCCGCTTCGTTCATTGATTTTTATTTGCTGGAGGCAGCTGTTGAAGCTAGCAGTGGGAAGAGATGTTGTGACTGGAGGAGTGTAGGATAGGCGACTTGAGAGATCTGTGCGTCTTGCTTATCTCTTCGTTCTCTTCCCCCTCATTCTTCGATCGATATGTGCTGGAGGCAGCTGTTGAAGCTAGCAGAGTGAAGATATGCTGTGACTGGAGGAGTGCAGGATAGGCGACTTGAGATCTGTGCGTCTCCCTCATCTCTTCCCTGTCTTTTCCCTCGTTCTTTGATCATTGTTTGCTGGAGGCAGTTATTGAGGCAGGCCGCGTGAAGAGATCTCGTGACTGTAGGAGTGTAGGATAGGCGACTTGAGATCTGCGCGTCTTCCTTTTCTTCGTTCTCCTTCCCTTTGCTGATTCGAGAACAACATGGTTTGGCCCGTTGGGCCGCCCGAGGGCGGAGCCCCAACGCCACGGCAAGGCCGGGCCACGGTTGGGGTTAAGAATATGGGGGCATAAGAATAGAATAAGGATGCCAAAAAAGAATAGGTCTAAGTAGTGTGTTAGCGATTGTGATCGATTGGGATCGTTGATCAGAACAGACTTACTTCTCACTCCTCAGTCTCCGCCCGCCCCCCCTCCCCTCACTGCTGCCCTCCACGCCCCCACACCCCCCTCACCCACCCACCTACCCCCCTCACCGCCCCCACACCCCAATTCACCGCCTCCACCACCCACAACCCACACCCCGCCACGCAGATCCCGCCGACCTCCCCAGCCGCCTTCCCCCCCCGCTTCACCCCCCCCCCGATATCCCTCCAACAAACCCCCAAATACTCCCCCCACCCCTCCCTCTCCCTCCTCTCTGCCTCCTCAAACAACGCCACCGCCTGGCCCCACAGCCGGTCCGATTGCCTTTCCTCCGGTGGCCCGTGGGACTCCGCCGGCGGGGGCTCTCGCTGACTGGCCGCATGGGCCCAGCCAGCGATACCCTCCGCGCGACGACGGAGCTGTCCCGGTGACTCCCTGAGCCACCCGAGCCACCGGAGGAATTTCCGCCCCGGCGGGCACACGAGGATCATAGCCAATACTGAAAGTCGTTGGTCAGCCTTCCTGCCAAGGGCTTGAGGCATATCAGGGAGCGAGCTTTCTATTCTATACTTACTAGCTGTGATAAGGGTCCCCAGGCCGGACAACAGGTACCACATATTGATGTGGAGGCCACCTGGTGTGTCGTCGGCCTGGGGACCCGACGAGAAGGAGAGGAGGGAAGAGGAAGCGAAAAAGGCAACAGGAGACATTTTTTTGATCAATTTTGATTATTGAAGAGCGAAGAATTGATCGAAGTTGGGTATGGAGAAGGGAAAAATCTATCAGAGCAGAGAACAAATACAGCATCCGAGCGCCACCATTCGGGCAAGGGAAGGCATGACTCCACGCTCTTCCCCTTTCACCTAATTAAAAGGGGCTTGACTGACCAGTGATCTCCCAACGTCAAAGCGGCAAAACGTCGAAAGATCTCAGTAGCATAGTCGGAGAACCCAGATAAAGCTCTCTATTAATACGAATAAAGAGCTAGAATTACCAATGATCTCTCACTGCCAAAGCGACAAAACGTCAAAAGACATTGAAGAGCCCTGCATGACAGGGTCACTAGTGCCAGGAGACGGTATATTTGAGAGGGTTTTCTTGAAATGGAGATTGCTACTGACACTTCAAACGTGCAAAAAGGACGCTTTATAGAGAAAGGTGAAGCTGGCAGGCAATCTCGCTTAGTCGTTATAAAGTCCAAGAGTCGGTAGCACCGGGGGCTTAGATTCCGAGGAAAAGAGCATGTTCAAGTTGTGAGTTTCGATACGAAGTCATCTCATCTCAATCATGGAATTGCCACCCATATGATGATTCTGTCCTCGGACACGACAGCCAAGTTGTTAGGGTGGCATGGATTCTGCGATACAAAAGGCCATTGTGAAGCACCCTTTGTCGCTGCGATCTGGTGGGGACAACGAAAACAAAGAACGGTAGAGGATGTCTCGAGCCTCAACTTTGTTGCAATAATCTCCTTGTAAGATGCACAAAGGAGACACTCCAGAATGCTTGAATACTTAAGAGCCACCAAGGTCTTAATTTATCGATCATCATCAAACACTACTGGTAAGTGCCTGATCATCAAAACAATCAAAGCAAAAGAAAAAGAACCATCCACCTACAATTACCAACCCAGCTATACTTACCCAACCCTTCACAAACAGCTCATTCTGCCAACATGCCTGCCGGTGCAGCAACTCAATTGGCCGTTCGCTCGAGCATGTGGGACGAGACGCGTGCAACACGCCCCAGCTCCCACCACTCCAGTCGTCCCAGTACCCGATCAGCAGCTCCGGAGAGTATGCAAGTCTCTTCACGTGCTTCAAGCCGTCACGACGCTTCTAACTCTCACGGTGATTCCGGCCGCTACCCACTCTCGAGCCATCACCCGAGCTCGAGCCGCCGCGACTCTCAGACCCAAGGCAGCAGCAGCAAGAGCTCCATGTTCCTAACGCGAGATAAGAGCACAGGCAATACCCTCCTCAAGCGTGCAACGACCGCAGCCTCACGCCGCGACACACGCGAACCAACTCGCGACTCTACCTACGAGTCGTCCCGCCACTCTTCCGCCCGCGACCACGGATCTCGGACAACTAGTTCTCTGCGGCCCATGGAACTGACTCGTGACTCGACTCACGGGTCGTCTCGCCAGTCTTCCACCCGCGACCACGGTTCTCATACCAGTGGTACCATGCAGACCCGCACCCGAAGCCAGTCCCACACCGCTCGCCCCATGGGCCTTGAGACTCGGCTCGAGAAGATCGAAGAGGGGATGCAGAAAATGAAGGTTGAGGAACGGCCAGCGACTTCCAAGCCGACGGTTGTCATCGTGCAGCAGCAAGCTGCGCCACAACGAGTCTATGGTTCAAGCGCGTTCTGTGCCGGCTATCTGGCTGCGAAGCGCGGCCAATGAACGGATTGAAGTGGCGACTGGGGCAGGAAATGTAGGATAAGTTAGCGTGATAGCATAATAATGGTAATTGTAATGGACGGTTTCAAGCAACTTGTACATCTAGATACAATGTGGGAAGTTTCACAAACGTGAGAGTGATGATACGTGCCTGCTTCTTGCTTTTGGGTGCCGTGACTTCAGAGATGGGATGTATGACAGGTCTTGAAAACAGTACATGAAGAGGCAGAGCCTTGAAGCGTAGTACCCACTCGACCTGCGCAGCCAGTACTATTCGAAGGAAAACATATAGAAGTAAAGACAGGTCGATCCCTTGAACTATTGCGACACACGGTTGACCCTTGAAAGGTGCACGATAGCAGGGCATAGGGTGGTTCCAGAAAAAATGTAGATATTAGCAAACATGCAGTTCTGGCTTTTCAATACTTCCACGAGAGCGACATTAATGATCACGAATGATAAGGTTACTTCTTTTCGCAGTTATCAGTCTAAAAAAAAAGGAGCAAGTGATCGCCCAACCTCTGCCACAAGTAAGCTGCCTCTAATACAATCATTGTCGCCACTTGCCGATCGATATTGACCGCCACTTTTTCTCATACCGGCATTTGCAGCTCGTGTTAACGTGATCTAATCGCTTGCACGCACGACCAATGAGACACTTTCGCCAGACTAAGACATAATGTAGAATGCTGTCCAAGTCAGCTTTGTACATTAGACTTTGAAACCCACATACCTTAAAAGCATTTGCGGTGGACAATGGACGGTCCACTCTCGTCATACTCCTGCTTCGAGATCCACATCTGTTGGAAGGTGGAGAGAGACGCCAGGATAGAACCACCGATCCAGACGGAGTATTTGCGCTCTGGTGGTGCGATTATCTTGACCTTCATTGACGATGGCGCAAGTGCCGTGATTTCCTTCTGCATACGATCCGAGATACCAGGATACATAGTGGTACCACCCGACTATCGCAATGTTAGCTGTCTCGTCGACTGACAACTGATGTAATAAAACTGACCATGACGATGTTTCCATAAAGGTCTTTTCGGACATCGACATCGCACTTCATGATGGAGTTGAATGTGGTTACGTGGATACCGCCACTCTCGAGGCCCAACACGCTAGGCTGGAAGAGAGCTTCCGGAGCACGGAAGCGCTCATTGCCGATGGTGATGACTTGGCCGTCGGGGAGTTCGTAGGACTTCTCCAAGCTAGAGCTCTGGCTGGCGGTCTGGATTTCTTGCTCGAAGTCGAGCGCAACGTAGCAAAGCTTCTCCTTCATATCACGTACGATCTCGCGCTCAGCAGTAGTCGAGAACGGGTATCCGCGCTCAGCCAGAATCTTCATCAAATAGTCTGTCAAGTCACGACCAGCCATATCGATACGGGAGATGGCGTGGGGCAGGGCGAAACCTTCGTAGATGGGGACAACGTGGGTGACACCATCACCAGAATCCAACACGATACCAGTAGTGCGCCCGGAAGCATAAAGAGAAAGCACGGCCTGGATGGAGACATAGAAAGCCGGGGCATTGAAGGTTTCGAAGACAATCTGTGTCATCTTTTCGCGGTTGGACTTCGGGTTGATCGGGGCTTCTGTAAGGAGGACGGGGTGCTCCTCTGGTGCAACACGCAGCTCGTTGTAGAAAGTGTGATGCCAGATCTTCTCCATGTCGTCCCAATTTGTGACGACACCGTGCTCGATAGGGTATCGGAGCGTCAGGATACCACGTTTGGATTGTGCCTCATCGCCAACGTAGGAATCCTTCTGACCCATACCAATCATAATACTATCGCCACATCAGTAAACACGTTGCCGGAGAAGGTGGCTCTCGGGATCTGTACCCATGGTGACGAGGTCGACCGACAATGGAAGCTATGCATCGTCAGTGCTCTGGTCTTTGGGCAATTGTGGTAGCGCATGTGCTACACTCGGAGAAGGCAACTCACGAAAGACTGCTCTTGGAGCATCGTCACCGGCGAAACCGGCCTTGCACATTCCCGACCTGCCTCATCATCAGCTTTATCCTCCCGGGAGCTGGTATAGAAGGGCTGAGAGCAAGCCAACGCCTGGAGAAGCGCGACTATTCCTGGAGGCCACTGTTCCCTGCGCGCTCGAGCTGGAGCCATACGTACCCATTGTCGATAACGAGGGCTGCAACTTCTTCTGTAGGCGTGACAATGGTATTAGCATGCTATCGACGTGTGGCGGAGATGGATTTGTGCAGATTGTGGAGGAACAGCTTACCCTCCATGGCGATGGGTTGTGAGGTTCGAAAGAGCGGTTTAGAACGCCTGAGATTGCAGGAGAGAGCTGTAGGATGGAGACGCAGCTGAGAGAGATGGATGGAGGCTGGATGTGGGTAGTGCTGTTCACTGTCCTTGAGAGGGAGGTAGGTGCAGTGCGAGCGGTAGTCTGGCTGTTGGCCTCCTTGTGGGTCTAGCGGCAAGCGAGGCTGGCTAAATTTCTAGCTGATCGACAAATAGGAAGGCTCGACCATCAATAACTGGACTCATTCCTGCAATCCACTCTGCTCTTGCTCAGGATAACACCCTTGAATTTACATATGCGTTGCTGCCTTCACAAGAATCGATCCTTCACGGCTTACGCAACACACTGCCACGATCGTTAGGCACCGAGGTTTCTACTCCTCCAACGCGCGTCAAATCAACCCAGAATCACTCTGATAACGAGCTCCCGAAGTTCCGCTGTATCCTTCTGGCACCCGTGCCTCACGCTATCAAGTATTCATGTTCTACGAGGGGCGCAGCAACAGTCAAGTCGATGATGGTGTCTCCACCGCCTCTTCCCAGGCGCTGGGTCAACCAGAAATGAGATGGCGGGGACAGCGGGGTGGAATGCCGCTAAGCCATGGTCTTGGCGTCCCGTGCGGGCCCTTGATCTTCCGCTGGTAAACCCCGCCATGCCCGCCGAAGAACCAGACTTTTTCCAGGCCAGCAACAACAAGTGCAAGGCGTGACATACTGCAGAGAAAGTAGATTTGTCAATATCTGGACCTTTGCCCTTCCATCTCTTTGGTCTCCAAAGCCCCACGGTAGGACCGCATTCTCCTTAATCAAGGCGTGGAACGTGCGGGAAGACGCTCGAAGGCCGCCAGCATATCCGCCAGGGGCTGAATCTCTGCAGTCGCAACGGCACTTTGGCATCAAAGTACGGTCGAATCTTTCCTCCACACAACGGCTCCAGTTCTCTAGTCCGATTCTGCATCTTTTACCCTAATCTTACTCGAACTTCTCCACATGGACCCAAACCTCAACCACCTCCTGAAATGGAGCATCGAAAACTCCGAAGCCTCACGCAACGATCCGGCCTCAACCAACGCCGAAACAGAGAGAGACGACTCACCCGCCGGCCGTTCCCTCAATGCTGAAGCCCTCAAAGCCCTCATGGGCGGTCCATCCGATGCACAGCTGATGCAAGAGTCAATGAAGGCCATACGTTCCCCAGATATTTCGCTAGACAACAAGCTTGTCGCATTCGACAACCTCGAGCAATTGATTGAAAACATCGACAATGCGAACAACATGGAGTCATTGGGGTTGTGGACACCGCTGATGGGCCAATTGGACAGTGAAGAGGCGGACATGCGGAGAATGGCAGCTTGGTGTTTAGGGACCGCTGTGCAGAATAACGTCAAGGCCCAAGAAAGGGTACGTCTTCTGTCAAATACTGGTGCCAGTGGCGGTTACTGAAGAATTGGCAGATGCTGGCCGTGGGCGCTATACCAAGACTCGTACGGCTGGCTGTGAATGATCCCAGCGAACCAGTAAGGCGGAAAGCCATATACGCTCTTTCCAGCGAAATGAGGAATTATCAGCCTGGGCTGGACGAGGCTCTCAAGTCACTACCCGAGGATGTACGACCAAGTCGAGAGGTCGATGCGGGCGATATGGATGCGATAGACCAGATCATTGATAAGCTGAGGGAGGACTCGAAGAATAAGGCTTCATGAGAAAAGTCTTGCGCATAGAAGCTAAAGATAATTAGATCATCTGGTGCATGTAAGATATTCGAATTGATCCTGCATAGATGTTGGGTATATGCCAATCGGAATTTCAAGAATGCACCTTATCATTATGCCGAAACGCTCAAACCATCAGATTTCGTGCTGTAGAACTACACCCATTGACACCGTCCATGCAATTCCCAAAATCCCGTGCGTCTCACAGAAATACTATCTCACCTCCGGAGCCGCTGCCGCCGCAATCTCATGGTTGATCGGCGTCGTTCCGGTATCCTGCGGTCGTCCCTCAAAGAGCCTCCTCCACCACGAAGGCGGATCTAAAGGTCTCTGGCCGTTGTGTAGAGAGGGGTAAACGTCGCAGAAGAAGTACCATACTGCACCTCAAGTCAGTCTTTCCAGTTTTCGCCAATATTTTCATGGAACAGAGCATACCATGTCCCACAATAACGCCACAGATCTCATCCTTCGGCACGCTCCCATGCAGCACCAAACTAAACGCCATCAACACCCACGGCAGGTACGGCGCCGTGAACACCAGCAGCCCCAAGAAGCTCAATCTCGTCTCCGGGTTGCGCCGCGACCAGATATAGACCAGTGAGCTGCTGAGAGCCGAGCCGAGGAAGGGCATCGAGAGCATGGGGGAGAGGCAGAGGAGGATGCTGGTGGCGTAGAGGAGTAGCCAGGAGAAGTGCGCGGGGGAGCGGCCGGAGGATTCTTCGAGGAGGCGGGAGTAGCGCTGGAGGAAGAAGACGTGGAAGAGGAGGTCGAGGGAGAGGGGGCCGAAGTAGAGGAAGGTGGTTAGGAGGCGCCAGTACTATAGCACAATACACTGTTAGCCTCTGCCTGCTGTGGCCCTTTGAGAGTCTCGCGGTGCGCCTAAGCATAAATCGAGATGCCTGCTGCTGCTTACCTGGCTTTTGACGAACACGGCGCGGAAGCTGTAGAACAACTGGAAGGGGGTGATGATGTGACATTGGACCAGTATCGAGGTTGCAACTGTGGCGACCGTCCACCATCTTGTACAGATGGGCATCTCGTAGAACCATTGCTCCAGAGGGAATTGTCCGATTGCGCCTCCTCCACCTCCGCCTAACATGTTGTCCATATCCATTCTGAGAGGATCCCGAGTCGAGAGAGGGAGTGCAAGGTCAAGGTAATGGAGAGGTGAACTCGAAGTTGATCGGCAGACCGCCCCTGATTTTATCAGCACAATAGTATAGGAGTCTGAAAGTGCAGAGAGGTGGTTGAAGCCAAGCCATGTATCAAAGATCTGTATCTGGCCACAGCCTCGGTGTGATAGAAATAGGACAGTTGGCGTATACCTAGCCGCTCTAGCCGCTAATAATCGGCGCCCCGGCCCCCTTACCGTTTCAGATACTTCCAGTTTTGGACTGGTACAATTCGCGCGGGCGGTTCACCGACATTTCGAGGGAACGAACATAGATGTCGACAGGTCTTTTGCTATGGCATCCCATAGACAATAATCGCACTTGTTGAAGCAGTTCCAGCCATGGTAGGGACTGCGCCGTCAATGCACTTTCTGTAAGAGTTCAGCTTAGAGGACTAGCAAATCCTTGGGGGACTTGCAATTCGATGGTGATAATAGATATATCAGTTGTCAGCTAATTTGAATCCGTGCCAAATGGGTTTTACGGTTCCCTACAGCTTCCCGAAGATCAGTTACGCCTTGTGGTTCATTTCTGCTAGCCTTTTCCTTACATCACTGCCGACTTCTCTCACTTTGCTATTTTGATTGAACATTGTGACTCTCCAGGGGCGATCACCATGTCCATCCATCATGTGGTTCGCTGGCTCGTTGCTTTGGGGAGGTAGCTAAGGAGGTGGTTCCTGTGGAGTGCCAATTGAAGGCTGCTTCACTTCTTTACGGGGATACTTGCTCGGACCTTCAGAGACAACGGAAGTAGGCACCCGTCTCTACCTCTTGCGCCATAACCACTTGTCACGCTAGGCATCAATACGGAGACGCATGCAAAACGCAGTAATCTCATACAGCTTATTCCGTTCTTACTGTGGTTCGCCTAGCTCTATTCGCTTCGAAGAATGTGATGATACTATCTACAGCAATCATACAACATCCCTTCGTCGTATATGCTAGGTCCCATCCGAGTGGCTACCAACCGGATTCTCTTGAACTTAGTTCACTTGCCGTTCTGTGTTTGCTTCCCATCCCTGCCACAGACGGGAGAGTGCAAAAAGACTTGGAGTAGCTATTCGCCGTCTTCCCAATGGCTTTTCTGACATTGCTTGTCTCTACCGACGACAGCAGAGATTCACTCACGTCCTATGGAGAAGTTGGAGTCTCAGGAACCGGTTACGGCAATGGAAAGCAATGCAGGTGACGGCAGCTTCGCGGACTCCAGTCTACTTGAGACCATCGACAAGCTGTTCGAGCTCAACGTCGGTGACTATGTCGCACTTCCTCAGGTGGGTCTCCCAACCTACTGAATGATGTAGTAGAAAGACTGACTCCACAATCAGCTACTCGTCGTGGGAGACCAGTCTAGGTTGGCTCTGGAATTCATCTGGCTGTATTCGACTGACCATTGAGTCAGTGGAAAAAGTTCCGTACTCGAAGGGCTTACGAACCTGCCCTTCCCACGCGACAGCGGCCTCTGTACTAGGTTTGCCACGCAAATAACGTTCACCAGAAAGTCAGTGGACAAGACCTCCATTTCCATTATACCAGCAGAGAGTGCTGCTCCCGAACATGCTGAGAAACTCCGACGTTGGAAAAGTCAAAAGCTGCAACTCTTGAGCCGCGACACGTTTGGAGAGGTACTCTCTCAGGTATTTGCCCCTAATACCATGTTCACAACACATGCAAGAGGCTACAGTACTGCGCTAATGCCATTTAAGGTTCACGATCTTATGGGCCTCGGTGCAGGTCAGAAAACGTTCTCGGACGACGTACTAAAGATCGAGATTTGTGGACCCAAGCGAGATCATTTGAGCGTAGTTGATGTACCGGGAATCTTCAAGAAGGTCACCGAAGGCGTTACAACAAAAACTGATATCGGCATGGTACGCAATATGGTCACATCTTATATGAAGAACCCAAGATCCGTAATCCTCGCTGTCATACCAGCAAATGTCGACATCGCGACGCAGGAGATCCTCGACATGGCAGCCGAATATGACGAAAAGGGGGAAAGAACCTTGGGTGTTCTGACGAAGCCAGACCTTGTCGATAAAGGTGCGGAGCAGAACGTCATCGACTTGCTGGATGGTAAAAGCCACAGGCTTAACCTGGGTTGGAACATCGTTCGGAACCTTGGACAGGGACAGCTCGGGGATATATCAGCTGACAGACATCTCAACGAGAGCATGTTCTTCAGCACACAAAGCCCCTGGTCCAAGCTCAGTAAAGACAAAGTTGGAGTCAAAGCTCTACGCTCTCGGCTGACGGATGTTCTGACCGAGATTGTTCGTCGGAAGTTTCCAAACGTAATTAAGAATCCACCCGCTCCTTGAACTCCATTGAGTCTAATTCCTATGCAGGTTAAAGCCGACATCAACAGAAGGCTCAAGGATTGCAAGCGTCAGCTGAACGAACTGGGGCCCTCCCGAGAGGGTAGAGATCACCAGCATAGGTATCTGCTGGACCTGGCAATGCGCTATCAGAGTTTGACGTCCCTTGCCCTCAAGGCTCAATATGGCGGCGCCGATATCTTCGACGACTCACCCAGCCTAAAGCTTGCAACCGTCGTTGTCAATCGAAACGTAATTTTCTCGGATGATGTTGAACGCTATGGTCACACGAAGGAGTTCGCTAAGGAAGGGAACAATTCCTCTGAATCCGACGTCGGGGAGTCGCGGCTCTCGAGACTGAGTCTCGAAGATAGGGAAGAAGTCAGAGCTGAAATCTACGTCAAGGCCCATCCTGAGCTCGAGGATATTCTGGATCTCGACACTCATCTGGGCGAGCTACCGCAGTCAGGCATCTTGGCGTGGCTCGAAGGTGAATACAGACGCTCTCGGGGCTTTGAACTGGGTACATTTGACGCTTCGCTTCTTACCATCATGTGGAGGAAGCAATCGGCGAATTGGGACAGATTGACTAAAGGCTATATCAACGACATAATCTGCCTCGTCCACGCGTTCACGATGGACCTGTTGTCGATTATCTGCCCTGATCATCGAGTCCGCAGTGGGCTGACTTCGGTACTCATCGACCCGTTACTGGAACGCTATCAACAAGCGATCAATCACGGCGACTTTGTCATGTAAGTTGAGCGGGTTGGGAATCCTCTCACGTTGAATCACTACTTTGCGGACAACCTGCAGGAAAGGTAGTTTCATCTCGGCTTTACATACACTGAACTGGCTTACTAAGACTGGTTAGTCGCCAGAAACGGATCAGAGCTCATATGCAGAGCCAGGTACTCGACTCCGACGAGCACGGCCAGATTGTCAAGCTTGACAGCATAGTGGAATCGTCGCGGGCGAGCAACCTCGAGCATACAGTCCAGGACATCCATGACATCCTCCATTCGTACTACATGGTAGCACGCAAACGATTCGTCGACGTCGTCTGCATGCAGGCTGCGGACTATCACTTGGTTACTGGACCCATGAGCCCAGTGAAATTGTTTTCTCCAAGCTTTGTAAGCGAGCTCACGCAGCAGCAGCTCGAATTCATTGCAGGAGAAGATGCATCAACTCGTAGGAAACGAGCAGAGCTGGACCGGGAGATTGCCAACCTGGACAAGGGAAAGAAGATCTTAATCTGATGGCTGCCTACGCCCACTCCCTATGGCGATATAACTGCCCATCGCTCTGTGGTCTTCTGTCGAGGCAGCTGAGTTAGCCAGCGTAATGACTAAAGCGAATTTATTGCTCTGATCCCAGTAAGCTAAGCGCCAAGAAAGGCAGCTTTGATAGACCCTTCCATCTCAATCACCTTCTTATAGTGAGCAACGAATTTGATTGAGTAAAGTCATTGAGTGGTGGATCGTGAAATCCTAATGATAGCCAGGTCTCTAGTGTTCATCTATCACTATCTGAGACCTTTGGAATAAGCCAGAGACATGCGAACATGTTGAAGTCCTGTCTTCCAACCTCTAGAGTGTCTAAAGTGTGATGATCAGGTCCTTCGGGTGAACACGGCTCCACGGGTAGCTTCGGGGTGAAGTAGATCAGAATAGACGCCATGATTAGACGCCATAGCCGCAAACGATAGACCCAATGCTGTGTTCTTCAAGTGCAATTCGAACCAAAGCATCTTTGTTGTTCGACCCATCATGGCTCCGTATATATCTCAAAAGGGGCTGGTAAAGTAGCCAGGAAGGCCAGTATACTCTATATAATCAGTTTATGATTTCGGGTTTCTCCTCAAGTTTTGACACTCTACGTTTCGTCAAGTTATGACAGGAGCCTCCGATCGTGGTCCAAAAAGTGGATCACGGAATGTTGCTAGCATGCGGCTGCAGAAACTTGCGAGCATACGGCTGCCCATGATTGTAATGCCATGAGAATACTCTCCAGCTGTTTGGAAACATAAGGGTAAGGAGCAAATCGATGGTCTTCCTTTCGAGAAAGGGGAAATGGATCATCTTCTCCAAGGAAACGAGAGTCGACAACCAAGGAGGCTCTCGGAAACGGCTCCTGTTAGCGTGAGAGCCAGGTACTTGGACCCACCGACCTCATTCCGGTCATGGCTCGGCTACTTCACAAACCCTTCCTTCAAGCGCGCCTTTCGCACAGCCAGAATTTTTGATCTCACAGTTCGGATCCCGGACCTCTCGCTGCGCATCATCTGTTGAAACCTCATCTCCTCACACAAGCTCCGCTGAACCATCCGACCCGTGTGACCATGGCTACGATAAAAGCCCTCAGCTCCGAGATCGTGATCGAGATATTGAAAGCGATCCCCGACTTGAACTCCCTCCACGAGGCCGTCCATGCCTCTCCAATATTTTACCGCGTATACACAGCGTCTGCCGCCGATATCTACAACGCCGTCACCATGCAGCACCTAAGAGACTTCCCGACCACTGCATATTACTACAATCCCAATGGGTGGTTCCCGATACATCTCGCCGCCGCGCCGAGGAGCAATTTCGTTGCTATCCCGGGCTTCAAAGCGTATCAGAAGCGCAGCGTAAAGACTTGCGTATCAACAACTGCATACAGACTTTGAACTACGTGGAAAATAGTATGTCTTACCTTGGCACGACCTTTCTTCTACTCGGACTCCTCTAATTGCTGGAAGGTAACGCCATGAGGACTATAGCCGCTCCGTTCGGGCCGTGCTCGCATTTCTAGTTGACGCGCTGCGCTGGCCACAAGGGCATTAAGGGAGCGAAGCTAAAAGGGGCACCAAGCCTGCGCGCACGACGATCGAACGATCAGGTTGAACGAGGTACGAAGAGTTTACACTTCCCGTGGTGTCTATCATTGGGTATTTCAGCTGACGAAGCAATAGGATCTGACGGTTCGCTTCTCTAGCACTGCACTTCTACTGGCAAATTTTCCCAACAGCTTTCCGCTCTAGAGGTCTGTAACGAAGATAAATGCTTGTTCGCTAGGCAAGCCCCTGAAATCTATCTTTACCACGTCAAAAGCCTGGCAGTATTGATCAATAGCTTGAAAGATGCGTGGCAAGTGAGGCAAGCGAAGCAAATATCACAGATCTTTCCGCGAATGCATTCATGAGTATCGACTGAAAGCGATCGTTCAGATTGACTCTAGGATCTTCTCAGCTTTCCCCTGCAAAGCGCCGCGATTTGCTGAATGCTGCCACTCTCATTTTCATGGTGGGTTCAGCTCCGGCGGCAATGTCCTGGCTATGTAGAGTATATTGTCATTGTTTTGTACGACGTGACAGTCGATATCAGGACAGAACTTTAGTAGTGAAAAACCCACCAACCACCTGCGTAGGCGAATTTCACCGGTACCTGCATAACAGGCTCAACATGTGCAAGATTGTGCCGGTGAATAATTCCAGTGTTCATGATGCGATTCCAGGCCTCAAAGCATCCTCAAAAGCCCCGGTCATTGATTGTTCTCAATTTAGTAAGCCGATCAGGTCAGAACGAGGTTAGCAGCAACGGCTTTGACAGAAATGGCAGCAGCAAGAGGTGACGTCGATTAGACCTCGGTTGCACTTGCGCCACGCTAAGAATAATCTTAAAGGACGGGAGTTTCAAAACATGTACTGGACCCCTGCAACATCACAGACGCGACCCCTAACCTAAGGTAACGCTTTGTTGCTCCACCGCATCAAGCACCGCTGCACCTGCCAACAACCACCGCGACCTAGTAACCGACCTTGACGATTGCCTCTTCATACACTACAAATGCTTTCCCTAGATCCCTATAACGCGGAGTTTTCGTGGTGAATACCTACTACTGAACAACTCCTTCTTCGACCATGGCGCCAGGGTAAGTTTGTTGCCCCTATAACTTCGCATTGTGAAGCTGTCAGCTGACTGGTGATAATTGAAGGCTTGGGGCATCTTGGCGCACGTTCTGGCATACTTTGACCTCAGTAAGCATGCGCGCGTTTGATTTCACCTGCTAAGAATACCTGAACAATCAATTCAGGCAATGTGTACTGGGAGGAGAAATCCCGAGCACATCGCCGGGCCGATACTACATCCTTGGTAAAGTCAATGCTAATTTGTTCGTCTCAACAGAATGATCGTCATGCTTCCCACGACTCTCCGTACCGGACAGGCGCACATATGCCGCTTAATCAGAGCCGGCACGCTCCTCTCACTTCTATCGCAACCAGTGCTGTTGACTCTCAAGCCGATCTAAGCTCTCCTTACCTCGAAAACGGTCCTCGCTCTTCCACACCATTGCAGAATGGCACTGCCGGCTGGAGTGGCACGCCGGGTGTCGGTTCGATGCAATCCCCTAATTCTCCCTATTCACCAGGTATGAGATCAGCCATGCAACGGCAACAGCTCGGTGACCAAAATGCCTTCGAGAACGCAACTCCGGGCGAGATTCAGATGCAGAGCTTCCAGGAAGGGCTGCCCCCTCCTCCCCCAGTTGCCCATTCGTGGAAAAGGATCGATCGATGGACAGAAGATAATTACACTGAACTCTGGGACCAATTGTCCGAGGGATGCACTCAAAATGATGTCAATGAACTAGAACACGAATTGGACTGTACGTTACCCATGGAGGTTCGAGAATCCTTGCAGATCCATGACGGACAGGAGCGGGGTGGCCGACCCACAGGCATAATCTTCGGCTGCATGCTACTGGACTGTGAAGAGATAGTTCAGGAATTGAAGAACTGGAAAGTTGTCAACGAGGAATACCTCACGACCACTGCAAGTCGCGACAGCCTTCACAAGGCTTTCGGCGGCGCGCCCTCAACTGCTTCACAAACATCGTCTCAAACAGCTACAAACCCCTTCTGGCGCCAAGAGCTCCTTGAGCGACAAGACTCACAGCCGCCTAGGGCAATTCAGAAGGCGTACGCGCACCCTGGCTGGATTCCGCTCGCTCGAGACTGGGGTGGAAACAACATAGCCGTCGATCTTACGCCCGGTCCTGTTGGAAAATGGGGTCAGATCATCATCTTCGGCCGAGACTATGATTGCAAGTATGTTATCGCTCGGTCTTGGGCAGCATTTCTCGCCACGGTTGCAGATGATATGAGTAGCGAGAAGGTTTTCGTGGATGACGAATCGCAAGAATTGAAGCTTCGCGAATTCCGTGCCGCTGGGGTAGAGCCGGCATACCTGGACATACTGCGTTGGCGAATGGATCAAAAGTACGGTCGCCCGTTGCCAAAGAGGAAGCAAAGTCCTGGTCTGGCGACTAATACGCAGCGGCCCGGTAGTTCTTCCAATAGAGGCTCTCCATACGGTAGTCCGATTGAAGAAAGAGGACGCTCGCCGCAGCGACTGCCTAGCCGAGGACACTTGTCGTCGAGTCCGCGAGGCGTAAAGGCCAAACCAAGCCCTCTTGCCCAAGTCTCTGAAGTACCGGCACCAAAGCCCATTTACACCGGGGGACGAAAAGATACGTTTACTGGGGAGGACTTCACAAACGATTCCGACGTCAAGCTGGTAGAAGTTGCAACGCCCATTTCAGAGCGATTCGACATAGCACCTGGCAGCCGCCCCGAAAGTCTTTACAAGCCTACCGAGGCTGTTACGCTGGAAGATGAAGTTAACGGCGAGAACAAGAGCAAGTCTGCGACAACAGGTCTAGGGGTAGACGGCCTTGATGGTATGAAGAGTGTGGATATATGAGCCCTTCCAGATAGTACCATCAACACCCGTTCGACCCTCACGCAGACACACCAACGATCTCTGCACGCCATCATATCACACCGATTCATCAGCAAAGCGGCCTGATACGGGACATCGGGCGTTGAGCAATGCTTCTCCGGCCTTGCAATCTCCTACAGCCGCGGCAGATACCCTCCACGCTTCCTGCACGCGCTACGATATTCCATTTTTTGTAATTCAAGCACACATGGCTTTGAGTTGGGCTGGTAGCATGCGTTCATGGCTCAGCGGCTGATTTACACTTCGGTTGGGGAAGCAAGCGTACTATCAGTGTCACAGCATACGTGATGAAGTACAAATCGAATATTTCTTAATGCATCTCTTGTTTCCCCCGATTGGCGGAGCCTCTTCTGCTGCCAGACAAAGCTATTGAGACCCTGTGATCGCCAAGCATCCACCTCTTATGTTATATTGAATCCGTCTCGTAATCTTTCAGGCTCAGCTTGCTAATAGTCCAACTGTTTCATCAGTCCCATTCGTCATCGTCGTCGCCGTCATTGCACTCTTTCCACCGCGGCTGTCTCATGCTTGTGTCTCCGTTGCCTAGAACCTTTGCTCTCAGGAGAACTCCAGCTTGTAGTAGCCTTGCTTCAAGGTCCTTGGCTGTAATGGTGTCGGAGCTATAACCAAGCCCCTCGAAACCGATAATACGGTCCACGCTCACTCCGTCTACAAAAGCCAGTACACAAGGCAGGACTTGTATCTTCAGGCGCGTGACCAAGAATGGCGCGTTCTCAACGTTCATCCTCAAGAAGCGAGTATCGTAATGCTTCGGCGCCAGCATCTACCATTCTCCCTACTGCATCAGCCCTGTGCTTTCTAATTCCCAACTCTTGACAGCCCTATGTGCACCACACCCACCTCAAGCATTGAGTCCATGACTCCGCATTTTCCGAAATCCGGCTTGAAGAAGTGTACCACGCACCATTTCGTGCTTGTCGTGATGTCCATCAGCGCCTTCTCATCCTTGATTTCAGTGTAATGGCCATATTCCTGGCTTTGAAGATGCTTTGCGCGCGTAAGCTCGGCGTGGAGCTGCTGAAGGCGTTGCTCGCGGAGACTGTCGAAGGCGGGATCGTTGTCCAAGGAATCAAGAAGGGCATCCTCGTCGATGTCATCGGCGTTGTGGGAGGAGAGATGCGAGTCAAGAGTGGAAGCGACGGTGGGGTCTAAGGGCGCCATGGAAGGAGGAGGCGCACGATGCGCATGAGGATGGAGCAATACTGGAAGAGGTAGGATTCGTGTTATCAACGCTGCGCATGCTGAGGTTGAAATAGCATCCTTCAAGAGTTCAACATTGCTGGTCGTACCCGTGTTCTTCGTTACAGCCTTTAAACGAGGCCTCCCGCATCCGCCAAGACAACGCCATCCTCCTTTGGGCATTAGGGAGGTATCCCAAATAGATGAAGAGTGGCAGCTGGGATCTTCTTACCCATATTGTTCAATACATCCGAGACCGAGTTTATGCCACTGGGTTCTTCATAAGACCGCTGCTCTCATCAGCTTCTCTATGCTGGGCGGAGATTGATCATCGACGCTCGTTTACTGCCCTGTTTGGAAGTCGCCCAATTTGACCGCGCGTTCCGACTTCGAGATTGCGATACCCCCTTCTATACGATACTCCGCCTGTGTAACCTCCCGCCATGGCAGACGACAAAAAGCGAGACGACATCACGCTTGAGTTGGGCGAGCGGAGAGGCACCGGTTTCGAGTCACCCATCATATCACCGCGCCCTGCGCCGGCTGCTCCCATGGCTTCAGCAGTTAACAACCCCATATTTCCAGTACTCAGCTACTGCGGTTCCTCAATCTTGATGACCGTAACCAACAAGTTCGTCCTTTCTGGAACAGGCTTCAACCTAAACTTCTTCTTGCTCGCTGTGCAGGTACGTTAAGGGCTGGATGGGGGGGAATGGACATCAGCAACTGATCAGGATTCAGTCGATTGTTTGTGTAATAGCCATACAGTCTTGCAAAACCTCCGGCGTAATTACCTACAGAGATTTCAACTCAGACGAGGCAAGGAAATGTATGCCCAAGCTTGCCCTCAGACCAGCGCCTTTAGTCGGCTGATCGGACTTCTCTAGGGTTTCCCGTCTCACTGCTTTTGATCGGTACGATCTACACCAGCACCAAGGCGCTCCAGTTCCTCTCAATTCCAGTCTACACAATATTCAAGAATCTGACCATCATTCTGATCGCATACGGAGAGGTGCTATGGTTCGGTGGATCCGTCACAGGAATGGCGCTGTTTTCTTTCGGCTTAATGGTGCTTAGTTCCGTCATTGCAGCATGGGCAGATGTGCAGCATGCGTTGCAACGCTTTGGGCACGCATCAGAAGAGGCGTCTGCCAAAGTCTCAACCCTCAATGCTGGTTACATGTGGATGATGTTCAACTGCATCTGCAGCGCCGCCTACGTGTTGGGCATGCGGAAGCGGATAAAGTTAACGAACTTCAAGGACTTTGACAGTGAGTGCGATGAGCTGTATCTCCGAAGACCAGGGCGCTAATTCCTTCGTTTTAGCCATGTTCTACAATAATGTACTTTCGATTCCGATTCTCCTAGCCTGCACCGTATTCTTGGAGAATTGGTCGTCCGAGAATCTCAACGCAAATTTCCCGGTAGACCGTCGCAACAACCTGATCATTGCAATGGTCTTTTCCGGTCTCTCCTCCGTCTTTATCTCTTACACCTCGGCGTGGTGTGTCCGTGTCACTTCCTCTACCACGTATTCCATGGTCGGCGCCCTCAATAAACTACCGATTGCGCTGAGCGGGCTGATCTTCTTCGACGCCCCCGTCACCCTTCCTAGCGTGTCCGCTATCGGCGTTGGTTTCGTTAGTGGGATAGTGTATGCTCTTGCCAAGGTCAAGCAGGGCTCGAAACCAAAGACTGGCGTTCTGCCAACAACAAACCAACCGATGAGCGCTAGTAGCCAAAGCGCACGGGATTCCTTGAAGTCATAGCAGCTTTTAAAAGATGACCATAACTGGTTCAGCCGCACATTGACCGCGTACACCATACCAGAGAATGCTCTCTAAAGGGAGCAAGGCGTTTTGGGGAGCACAATGAAGGATTTCCATGTACCCGCTGGATGGCTAGCTTACTTTCGACGTAAGAAACCATTCTTCCATCAGCTCTGGTTGGGGAGAACGGAAGTTGCATCTGGGTAGATGAGTAGCGTCTGTTGCAGGATAGGATGTTGCTACGGCGGTCCATCTTCTTTCACTTTTACTGTATCTATACTCAGTCTACGGACGAGTGCTGCATGTCAAGTTTTCTTCCAAAATAGAGGTATGGTAGCCAAAATAATGACAAACTTCAAATAATCAGGATTGATAAACAGGGATCCCATAGTGATTCATAACAGCCGGCTACCAGCAAACTTGGTCTGGCTGACGCCCCAACTTAAAAAAGACATCACGCCTTATATAAAGGGGTTTGTGGTGGTAGATCGAATTCAGCGGCATGTGACGGGAAGTCCGCAAAGCGGCTGTTCTTGAGGAACTGCAGTGATTGCACTTCACCCTCATAGGGAACTTCACATGGAAGCCATGGGATTCAGTCTATGGAGGCCTTTGAAACATCGATAGTATGAATATCCTCAAAGCACCCTATAGGCAAATCACCGTAGCATGCCATCTGAGGTGCCTCCAGCGCAGCACTCCACGTATTGAGACCCTACCGCCCATTGCTGGGTCTTTCTGCTTACTTACTTCCAGGCTTTCGTTCACCCAAGGCTTCTTACTCGGTCAGCTGTCCGTCGTAATCCTCATTGGGGCATTCATCAAATTCTTCATCTTTGGCGAGCCTCCCTCCGCGGACACTACCGCCGCCAACCGGGCACTTGCTCGCAGCAACCGTGCTTCCGGACACAGACGCTCCTTTTCTATCAACTCTGCCTCTGCAGCCTCGAAGAAACACGATGGCAAGAGGTCGTCCTCCAACGTTATTCGCAACCCTCAGCGTCTGACCACCAACACCATACTTTCCAAGACTTACTACAACGTCAACTCACATCAACCCGAGTCCTTGGACTGGTTCAACGTCTTGATCGCACAGACTATAGCTCAGTTCCGCAAGGATGCTCAGCAAGACGAGGCCATCCTCACCTCCTTGACAGATGTCCTGAATGGCCCGCAGAAGCCCGACTTCCTCTCCGCCATAAAGGTCACTGAGATAGATCTGGGTGAGGACTTTCCCATCCTGAGCAATTGCCGGGTACATCCCGTGGAAGATGATGGCAGCGGTCCAGAAGGCGGACGTTTACAGGCACACATGGACGTGGATCTCAGCGATTTCGTCACGCTAGCAGTGGAGACGAAGATTATACTGAACTACCCTAAAGCTATGACTGCAATTCTGCCCATTGCGCTTTCGGTATCCGTCGTCCGCTTTTCAGGCACACTATCGATATCCTTCCTCCCTTCCACGACCCACCCTGCTTCAGCGGAGAACGCCTCTTCTATCCCTCCTCAGCCATCATCTACGACGCCAACAACACTGGCATTCTGCTTCCTTCCAGACTACCGTCTCGATTTGTCGGTGCGCTCTCTCGTGGGTTCGAGGTCTCGCCTCCAGGATATTCCCAAGATTGCGCAGCTAGTTGAGAGCCGACTACATTCGTGGATCGATGAGAGATGCGTAGAGCCGCGAGTACAGCAAGTCGCCTTGCCAAGCTTGTGGCCTAAAAAGCAGAATACACATGGACCGCCTACGGATGAAGAGGAAAACGTTGCGCCTGTGAACAGCAGTGACGTGAGGGATGTTAGAGAAGAAGCTCGAAGGGAAGTGGAGGAGGATCGCAGAAGGCAGCGTGAGAATACGAGGCTAGATGAAGGTCTTAGAAGGAGGGGCGGAGCTTTCGAGATGCCTGGAGCAATGCCTGGTATGACGATGACCTGATGGTGGTTTACTCCTCAAATCCCTTGAATCTCTTCTCTTCATATACACCTTAGAAGCTGTTCTCTGAGCGCCTGCGATTTTGCCACCGAACCCAAGTCTGGGTTGGCATAGTAGACTCAAGAGTCAAGGAGATAGAAATCATTGCTGACAAGGTCCATGAAGAGCAGCTCCATCAACGGTCAGTATTGCATCACATACTTTCCCATAAGCTCATCATTCTACTCGCTACTTACGACAATCGCGGATATCCCTCTCCCACGGTGCACTTCTCAAGAGTTCATCAGATCACCAGGCTAATCGAGTGCGCCCCTTTGATTCGCTCAAGTGAGGCAAATGCTTCCACGATTTCCCTCTTTCGCTATGAGTCTTCACTGATGATCCCACCCATCGATATTCCCTCCTTGTTTTGCTTTCACAGACACCAAGGATCGAGTGCACCATATCACACCAACACAGAGCACAATTAGAAGACGCGGGATGGCGGTCCTCAGTACTATCCTTCGCTTCTGCAAGGAATCAACATCAAATTCAATATATCTGCCCAAGACTTGCTCTAGGAGGGGCGAAGATGCGGCTTCTTAGAGCGTGGTCTTCGCAGGAAGTGACATACCCGTCGTAAGGGACCTGGCTGTGGATCGCATTGGAAGGTATTAGCAGCAACACTCTCAGAGTTCTATTGCTAGTTTGGGCGAAGGGATCTGGGTCCAAGCGTGAGCAGCTTCAGAGTTGGTGCAGTGTAGATAAGCGTTGGTGGTTCATGGGCCTCTTGAAAAAAGCAAGATCTATGCACTCCGAATGCGTCAGGATGAGAGGTAACTGGAGACAGGGTATGACCAGGATCTGGGCGGCATTCGGAAGTTGGAGTTGTGGGGTTCCAGCCTCCAGGCGATCGGTCCTGTCCTGTATCTCTTGCGTTTGGCAAGGGAATCATTGCAGGGGCTGGTGGAAATCAAGGACCACTTCCTTTACACTCAGATAGCAGCGGATTGAACAACCAGTGAGGGCTTATTCCGACAGGCCGTTGTAGAGAATTAGTAGCATGTTCGAGGAGACCCGGGGGAAGCAGCAGGAGAACACAAACGCATAGCCTAGGTCATATAGTCTCCATAAGATAACGATCCCGCAACTGAGCTTCAGCCTCTCCATACTCCTGGAATTAACGTCATGTCCAACCTCCTCCTCCTTCCTCGATCCTCCCACTTCAGGATATACCTATCTCAGTCAGGGCCAACGGTATCATCGCGAACTCCCAGCCATAGACACGAGGATCAAACAGAGGAGCTGCGGGAGGGAAACAGCATGAGAGCGGATGCTTCCGTTACGCACCCCTCCCACACTTCTAATCTCACTGGCCTCTATGCTTGGAGTCTTGCGAGCGCCTCAACCCCAGCCGGGGGAATCCAAACGATTGGCTCATTGTTCAGTGTTGTCACAAGCAACGTCCGGAACGTATCATTTGAAAGACCTGGAAGTCTCTCCTCTCGCATCGGCGGAGCGATACTCCTCCCGTCATGGAGAATCCTTCAAGCCGCTTCTCAAGAAGCAAGTGCTAAGACTTTGATCCCTTACCGTCCCTGGTATCCGGTCAAGGGTCGAGAAGGTATACGTCTCTGGTCTGCGGCTATCTTCCTATCTGTATCATCGCGTTCTCTGATCAGGAACCTTGCGTTAGAAGGTAGACAAAGTGACCAGAGCAGCTGGAATGATCATGGGAAGCAGGGGTAATGGAGGATGGCAAGCTGCGCCCTTTTCACATGCATAATGCACCGCCCCATCAGTTTCATCGTTGGCCAGGTCTGTCATAAAACATAAATTCGCGACGCGCTCTCTGCTCCCCGCAGATTCCTCCCGTCTTATCCTGTCACCATTCACATCCGAGAACATACATCCCTACGAACAATCAACACCTCGACAATGCCCCCTCCGAAGCCGACTCTGGTCCTCATCCACGGAGGCTGGCACACCCCAAGCACCTACTCCAAGCTCACCAGCTCCCTCCAGTCCGCCGGCTACGAAGTGCATGTCCCCAGCCTTCCGTCCATGAACGGTGCGAGGCCTCCCACCGCCGATCTAGCCACCGACACGGCACTGGTCCGAAGGTACGTGGAGAGCCTCATCGACGCGGGCCATACCGTCATCGCCATCATGCATTCCTACGGAGGGCAAGTCGGCACCAACGCTCTCCACGGTCTGAGTCTCCAGCGCCGCCAGCAGCCCAGCGGCGTGGCAAGCCTCATCTACATGTGTGCCTTCGCCCTTCCCGAAGGCGTTTCCATGATTGACAAGGTCCGGGAATTCGGCCACGAGCACCTCATCCCCCTAGCCTTCGACTTTGCCGAGGACGACAGCTGCGTGGATCGCGACCCGAAGGCGCTGCTGGTGGGTCCCGGGGTCGAGGACGCTGAGGCTGAGGACTATGTCTCGTCCATGGGGCGTTGGAATGGGAGATGCATGTACCAGGAGGTGGTACAGTGCGCGTGGCGGGAGATCCCGGTGACGTATATTTACACGAGTCAGGATATGACTGTGCCGCTTGAGTATCAGAAGTCTATGGTGAACCTGATGAAAGCGGAGGGTCGGGAGGTGCAGACGTTCGAGCTGGAGACTGGGCATTGCCCAAATCTGACTAAGACCGTGGAGGTGGTGGATATTGTCAATGAGGTTGTGGCTGGCCTGACCAGATAGGACCGGGAAGGAGAACCATCGGGAGGTTCGAGAGGCTTTTCCATAAGGCATGGAAATTTGCAGCGGCTATCCTCTATCCTACTGTGGCCTGTGCACACGCTTTTGGGACTGCCTCGCATTCTCGAAGGTGCGGCCGTGTTCAGGTCATTCGGATGGCATATGAAACGGGGCGCTAGAGCTTGTGGCACCACAATATCACGGCGGAGATTCAATCAGGAAGTGATACTCGTACCTAACCACCGCCGCCGCAGTATCGTGCGGAGCAGCATCCTTGGCCACATAAGAGATCTATTCGAAATCTATCTCTCAAATTCCTGAAACTTTTGGTCAAAGACTGGAATCTTACGCTCTGGTCCAATCTTGAAGATCTTTGCAAAACAGTTCAAACATGAACACAAGTTGTAGAGCATTGATGTGCGTGGTCAAGAAGACTGCCAATCATCGAGCCCGCTTCAAGGATTAAGAAAAGGGTACTTTAGATCCAGGCTTGCGGCAAAGAAATCTTCTCCAATAGGCATCCAGCCTCATGCTCATAAAGTTCTTTAGCGAACGCTATGCGGCAAGCATGGCTGGAGCCATCGTCCAAATGGGCAAGGATGTGCGGTAGTGTCCACACAGCGCAATTACCCGCATGTACATCGTAAAGTAAGTTCACATGGAAGACAGGGAGTGGGCTGGAACCGCTCGTCCGAACATCGTAAGGATGCACAGTAAAGTAGGATTCGATGGAGGGACATAGGCCATATGCATGAGCTGGCGGTAAGCATTATACGACAAGATCAAACAGTGCTTTCGGAGACTTTGCTGATCCCACGGCGCATCGCAGGGATGTGCTTGCGTGATCTTGATGCTACTGTAGGATGAGCTGTGTAGCCTGTTCACCCAGGATGTTGGGCTTCCTCCCAATGAGGGTCCACCTAGGGAACGTCCGGCACGATGCATCCCAGGTCTCCGTTGCGATCTCCGGCATGAACCCCGCTGGGATCCGTGGCTAGAGCCTCATTGTGTGTCGTGCGGGCGTTTAGCTTGAGGAGTGAGTCATGCATTGCAAGAGCAGCATGTGGCACCGTGTCACGGACATTGGAAAGGACATCCCTGAGAGCACCCGCTTCGAAGAGGGTAGCAACGGTAGGGAACCATGTCGGGCTCAGCCTCGCATCTTGCCCCCTGGCGAGAGCTTCAATAGCTGTCTCAATGCGTCGGTCTTGTTTCAAGGGTTTGTCTTCTCGATCCGAAACGAGGCAACGTCGGGTTCCGCCTCCTGGACATAGCCGCCTGGCTCTATAGGAATGACCGTGTTTCGCATTATGAGCCGGAGAGAGAGAGTGCAATGACTAGGGAAGAACCATACGAATCAGCTTGATGAGATGATCAAGAACACTAAGGACGCCGTCAATTTGCAGGACGAGAGCAAAGTTGCGAATAGGCACAATCTCGTAGAGGGCGACGAGATCGTCGGGGACATTCGTTATCATGTTTCCATGACGCAGATTTGAAATAGGAGGAAGCCATGACAGCGGTGGTGTGGCATTGAACGAAACGTCCAACCCATCGAGTTGAACCGATTTGGCTAGCTGGCCACCCAAGTCTGTAGGCCAAAGATCCCGACAGATTGTAAGGTTGAGCTCGCCATGTCAAATATGCAGTGCGAACCCTGTGCCTATGCCGACGTCTGCTACCTTCAGACGCGGATCTTCAATTGATAGATTGGGGTGAACATGGTGCCCATAGATGCTCGCCCCAGGAGAAGTGTTCCAAGTTGATGCTGTTCAGAAAACCGTAGGGTCAGCTACAAGTGGCTCAACATACAAATAAGAGAAGCTTGAGGTATGGCAGAAACACACCGATTGTTATCATCGTAATCGCCAGTGTAACCATAATCGGGTGCCGAGGTCATTATTGCAGTTGGCCTTCTCAATGTTATCTCGTAGTAAGATATGAGATCACAGAGCCAGATGCTGTAGTATTGGACCTGATGGTGCGACGGTAAATCGTAAAATAGCGTATAAGGCAAATCAAGGGCACAGAAAGCACGGGATATCTTAGTCCCGCTAGTGGCACGAATTGAGTCCTAGTCCCCCATTTCATGGCGCGAACGCACCGCTCCTGATCTGCAATACGCTGGCATCCATCTTCTTGGAAAGCGGGCTTCTTGATTGCCATTAAGCTATCGTTTGGAGAATCAACATCTCGCCGACCTGTTTCGGAATGCCTTGAGTATCCACAGAGCTCGACGCTGCTGCATTGACCGGCCTGATATCCCACTCGACGTTCTTCGAGCATGAACTATAGGGTCTCGCATAGTATCAAGTGAGATCATGTGATGGAGTCAGCCATAGTATGCCGCTCGGCCGCAGGTTGATTTTGGGCCATAGACTTGAAAGCAGGCCCGCGTTCCAAAAGCGTGACCTGGCTCGGACTTGGAGTTGCGTCGGTCTGACAAGAATCGAAGGCGCTGCGCCCAAGCTGACACAAATCCCTGGAGCGAGAAGGGGGAAATGGACGATAAGAGAAAGGTTTGCGAATATTGTTCATCCCAAGCACGACTACAGCGTTCATTGCGTCGAACGCACCGAGAGTGTAAGACATACTGGTGCGCACCATATCGCCATATCTGGTACGTAGGTCGTGAAGGACTTCGCAGTTCTCAGATGGTGCCATGTCGCACACGTGGGTCAATTTTGTCAAGCGGAGGCGGAGTGGACCTGGGATGCGCGATAATGGCGAAAAGAACAACTGGAAGATCGTGTTGCTGCCGAACAATGCCACTATATACGCTATGCCAATAGCAACGCCATTCTTAACAGCTTACTGAGCTGGTTGGTCTTCCAGGACATATTTTGTTATTGGAATGAGAATGCCAGCGAGGACATAGACACGAGCGATAATTGCTGCCGCCAGGTCTTGCTCTCCAGGCACATAGGCGTTAGGGGTAGAATCAGGCGTCCAGCGCGAATTCTAAGGCTTCAGTTCGCTTTATATCTGCGCTTCTATTATTCATCTACTATTGTCCAGTATCTAATACTCGCACGACTTAGCTCTGGAGAAGCCTGAGGCATTGATTAATGAAGAGGCTGAGAAGCTTGTCGAGCTGCTTCGGAGCTAGGAAGAGGACGATGTCGATATGTCGGCCTAGCTTGAACACTACACCTTATTTGAGGGGCAGGGTCGATTTGACCGTAGACTTCAACAATCTTTCCAGGGGCGAACCACACCCTATTCTTGCACTCTATCATATGGCCCACAGGAGGCTCGGACCACTTGCAGCTACACCGTAGATCAAGCACCTGCTCATGAATATTCCTGAGTCAAAGAGATCGATACATCATCGATAGTACTTTGACTGGTTGCTGCCGAGCTTGACAGAAATATTAAAGTAAGACAGAGTGTTCGCAGAGATTCAAGGTAAGTGGACAGCTCACAGACCTTATCAGCCATGCAATAATAAAAAGGCCATGGGCAATGTCATCGGATACGTCCGCAACAAAGCGATGGACCCTCGCGGCGGTCTTATGGCTGAAGACACGCATACCCCTAGTGGTACTTCCAGTGTAGTGCCTTAATGCAGTCTCATGAGAGGTGAAATTCCCGATTATACTAGAAAAAAGATGGACCAATGCTCACGTGTTGTCCGATGAAAGTAACTTCGTAGATCCAGATGAGTGGACCCCTCAAAGGTTCACCAGCCAGCCCTGTGATCGTCGACAAACCTTCATTTTCACCGTGGAGTGCTGGTGAGTACCATTGATGCCTCGTTCTCACCTGCAAAGAATGCATTTAGCGAGAAAGTCTGGCATTGGCCTGTAGGAAAAGAATATGGAGATCCGGATTGCCACCGCTCTGCTACTGACAACATCTGAAAACCACCTCGCCCTAGGCGAAGATGGAGAACGGATATTTGCAGAAGCTCGCGATTACTTTACAATACCTCTGGACCACTCGAGCTTGCTCGAAGGGACTACGTAAGGAATCGCAGTCGCGGCTACTGTATCTATATAAAGAGCTTCCCTACAACAGACTACCCCAGTAGGTCTTATCCGCTACGGGACGGATGTGGTTGCGATAGGTATTGTCATCCACACCGAACGTGCAGCTAATCGATATACAGACCGGTGTTGATCGCGCGGAGGTTTTTTGGACATCATGACCGTATTTGCTATCCCATGGGAAACAATGCGGTCTTGAAGTGGCACCCTTGATGTTCACCACTGGAAGGAGGACTGACGCTGACAAGCTTGGTTTGAAAGCTCAGAGCGCGTCATTGTCAGCCTACAACTGTCTGAAAAGTGACTAGAGCGAAAACTGGGACGGAGATTGTGTTCACACGCTGAAATCGATGGCTGACCGGTACCTGCTAATTAGTGGTAAGAGAAGGTGGTTCAAAGTCAGGCCGTTGGGAAGTATGAAGGTAATCCGTACATAAGTAGACAGCCGTTATCTGAAAGCTTAAAAAGCTCCTGGTTCACATACAGTGGATTTCGTTCTGGCAAACGGCGCAGCAGCATCGGGAGAGAAGAGATCGCCAGTATTCGACGTCCATAGAGTTTCGATCATGAATCCTTCGTGTTT
>JAABUS010000492.1_pt1 | contig 99884 bp, 100 predicted proteins | sample 5560161 | NCBI WGS metagenome assembly JAABUS01 (sample SAMN10711885, study PRJNA513376) | rock metagenome | isolation source: Antarctica rocks | place: Antarctica: Victoria Land, Trio Nunatak nord | collected 2016-01-04
GCCAGGTGGCGGCCCGACCGAGCTCTCGACCGAGGCGGCCGCGCGGCTGCTCAACCGGATCCGGCCCAAGACCGCGGTCGACCTCGAGCGCAAGGGGATGGCTCGTGCGCTGGTCGCCGACTTGCGAAGGGCCGACCGGGCCCTCGTCGAGAACCGGGCTCGGTGCGCCGCGGCAGTCGCCGCGAGCGGCACCACGCTCACGACCGTCTTCGGCATCAGCGACGTCCTGGCGGCCAAGATCCTTGGCCATGTCGGTGACATCAGCCGCTTCGGGTCGGCCGATCGCTTCGCGAGCTACTCCGGCACGGCGCCGATCGAGGTCTCGAGTGGCGAGGTCACCCGGCACCGCCTGTCCCGGAACGGCAACCGCGCGCTCAACAACGCGCTCCACCTGGCGGCCCGCGTCCAGACGATGCACCCTGGTCCGGGGCGCGACCACTACGAGCGCAAGCTCACCGAGCACAAGTCGTCCCGTGAGGCGCTCCGCAGCCTCAAGCGCCAACTCGCCAAGGTCGTCTACCGCCATCTGGTTACCGATCAGGCTCATCGTCGCGCGCTCGCCTCTTGACATAGAGGCGCTATGAGGCCACGGCCGGTCCGCTCGCTCCGGGGACGAGGGCACTTGTCAAGAGACGAGCCATCCCCCGTGGGCACTCTGGTATCCGGGCCAACCCGTCCCCAGTTGCGAGCACCTTCCCACGCCGAGGAAGGCCGCCGTCAGTTACGCACACTGGATCAGGCGCCTTCGGCCATGAGGCTGACCTACGCACCCTCGATCGGTATCCGAGTATGTCTGGCGCCCGCGCGCTCAAATCCTGTCGGGCGCGCTCAACTCCCTATTCCGGCGTGCGACCTTCGCGCCGCGACAGCCATGGCGGTTCGGCCCGGCAAGGACCGCGGCGAGATCGGCCTCGTCGTCCCAGCCCTCGTCGCGCGCGCGGTTTCAGCGTGGGGCCCTCGCCAGCGATTGGATTCTCGCGGCGATGCTCCGCCGACTCGACAAGCTCGATGCTCCACCGCCGCGGTCGTGACCGAGATCTTCGAATTCAGCTCGCGACGAGGACCGGCCGACGCCGCTGTGTGCCGGGACGCTCAATCATGTCTCGCGCTGCGGGTCTTGGCACGTACTCTCGGCAGGGCCGCGCCGCGCTTGACCCGATCTTGCCCTCCTGTGGGCTCGGAAAGAATCGCCCGTGCCGCATGTTCGTCAGTGACCAGGATCTTGACGATGCCGGTGGCGAGGGCGCCCCGGATAGCGTCGGCTTTTGGCGCACCTCCGGCGACGGCCATCACCCGTGGGACCCGCCTGAGCTGCTCGACGGCGATCGCCACGGCACGACTCGCGACCGAGGCTGCAACAAACCGTCCGTCGAGTGCGAACGGGTACAGGATCAGGTCGCCGACGGCTCCCTCCTCGCGCATCATGCGAACGTCCTCGGGCCCGAGGACACCCGAGGCGATCAGCGCGGATCGGTGCTCGCCTGAACTCCCGGTGCCGTAGGCGCCTATCCCGACGACCGCGAGGGTGATGCGGTCGAACAAGGCGATCGTCTCGCGAAGGTCGGGTTCCCGAACAAGGGCGTCCCGCAAGTCCACGGACTCGACGAACGCTGGCGCGTACAGCGGGTGATAGGCCGCACCCAGCCGATCGGCCAACCGTCGGGCGACTTCGCTCGGATTCTCATCGCGGGCGATCCGCATCGAACCACCCGAGAGCTGAACGACGCGGACAGCCGGCGCCTGATGAGGGACCATGCTTGCTGCCAGGCCCGCGATGGTCGATCCCCACGCGACGCCGAGGACTTCGTCCTGGCGGAGCAGATCTGCGAGAACGAGCGAGGCTACCCTGGCGAGCTCGAGCCTGTCAGCGCCGGACGTCGACGCGGCCTTGGCAACCACGCATAGATCGAGACCGAAGCGGAGCTCCAGCGCGCGCGCAAGTTCGGGCTCAAGGGCCATGGTGTCGCGGAAGTGGATTTCTACGAGACCCGCGGTCAGGGCCTCGTCGATCATCCGAGCGACCCGGAACCGGGACATGCCGAGTCGGCGGGCGATCTCGACCTTCGTCAGCTGACTCTGGAAGAAGAGCCGGGCGACCTGGGACGTCAGGACCCCCGGCTCGGCGACGGGTTCGACAATCGCCATCAACCAGCCCGCACGTTGGCCACCATCGCCCGCCTCGTCGGACCATCTGCCCGGGCGATGGCCGATCCGATACCGACCGCGATCGCTCCCGCGTCGAGGAACGATCGGGCGTTGGCTGCGTCGACGCCGCCGGTCACGATCAGCTCGATCTCGGGCAACGGGCCTCCGATCTCGCGGATGTGTTGCGGGCCGGCCGACGAGCCCGGGAAGACCTTGACGAATGTCGCCCCCTGCCGCCAGGCCACGTCGACCTCGGTCGGGCTGAAGGCGCCGGGGAAGAACGGGATACGCAGCTCCAGAGCGGCCGCCAACACCCGGGGATCGAGCACGGGCGAGACCGCGAAGTCCGCTCCGAGATCTCGTCCTTGCTGGAGCTGCGCAACGGTCCGGACCGTTCCAGCACCGAGGACGAAGGACCGCTCGTGCATTCGCTGATCTAGTTGCCGACGGGCGGCGGCAAGGTCCTCCGGCGCCGTTGGTCCATCAAGGGTGATCTCGAACGCCACGACACCGGCCTCGACCAAGTCGTCGACGAGCCGGAGCAGGCGAGCTTGGGGCGCGACCCGTCGCAGGACGGCGATCAGGCGTGCCTCCCGGATGCGCCCCGCCACGGGCCCCTGTCGCATCTCTTCCGCAATCCTTGCCTGCGTCATGAGAATGGCGCCACGGCCCCGGCCGCGGCGAGTGGCTCGAACAGCGCGCCGTCTGCCGCCAGCCGTTCTCGAAGCGTTGCAACGTCGAGTTCGCGCGGGGTCCTTCGGAGCTGCGCCGCCAGGGCTGCGGCGGTGCCAGCCGCCTGTCCCATGGCCATACACGTTCCCATGGAACGCGCGGAGGCGTGGGCGTCGTGGGTCGCCGAGAAGCAGCGTCCGGCGACGAGCAGCCCTTCCACGCCGCGCGGCAAGAGGCAGCGGTACGGAATGCCGTAGACACCCTTTCCCCCGACGTACTGCCAGCGCGTGTCGGCCCCGGCGTGATGGTCCTCCACCGGAGCACCGCACAGCGCGATCTCGTCGTCGAACCGCCGGGCCATCAGGACATCGTCACGGGTCAGCTGATGATCGCCGTGGACCCGTCGACTTTCGCGGATGCCGATCGCGGGACTCGTAGAGGTCAGTACGGCGGACTCGAAGCCCGGGATCTGCTCGCGCAAGAATCGATAGTACTCGAAGGCTTGGCGACGGCCGTCGATCTCGGCGCGGGTGAGTTGAACCGGATCGGTGGCGTCCACGTTGGGCACGCGGGTCATGAGAGCCATCACCACCCCCGCATGTGGGGTGCGGTGCCACGAGCCCTCGATCCGGGGCAGTCGGTATTGGCCGCTCGCGGCGCCTGCCGCCATCGCTGCCCACATCTCCGATTTGGGGACCGCGCTGGCTCGAGCAACATCGACGTTGGCCAGGCGGAAGACGGTCGACAGCGACTGGATCTGCTCGCTGCTGGCAGGATCGTCATACTGGACGCCGGCCATGGCGCAGATGTCGGCATCCCCGGAGGCGTCGACGATGACTTCCCCGTCGACCCAGCTCTCACCGCCCTTGTTCCATAGGCGGACTCCCCTGATCGCTTCATCCTTGAGTCTGACCCCGGTCGCCCATGTGTGAAGCAGCACAGCCACGCCAGCCTCGTCAGCCAGCTGCTCCCAGGTGACCTTGAGCACCTCCGGGTCATAGGTGATGCCGGCGCCGGCGCCGTACGTATTCGGTCGCTCGAAAGCGGCGCCGGCGGCCATCAGGCCCTGGACGACCTCGTAGCCCAGACCGCCCACCACCCGGCGCGGATCCTCGCCGGGCGTGTAGAAGGCGTAGAACGTGTCGAGAACGGCGGTCGAGATGCCTCCCATGAAGCCCATCCGGTCGACGAGCAGAGTGCGGGCTCCCAGACGTGCCGCCGAGATGGCGGCTGACGATCCCGCCGACCCGGAGCCGATCACGACGACGTCGAACCTTGCGCTCACTCCGGTGCCTCGAGCGCCCGTCGCCAGACAAAGGCGCGACGCGGATTCTCTACCAGGATCCGCTCGACGCCGGACTGTCCGATGAGCCGTTCGAGTCGTGGCACAAAAACCGCCATCAGGTACGCAATGCCTGGGCCGCCGCCGTAGGCACGGAAGTAGTCGCGCCGCCCAAGATCCATTCCGACGAGGAGCTGCCCGAGGTGGCCCGCCGTGACCATCGACTCGATCAGCGTGAGAAGCTGGCTGTCAGGGCGGTACTTGATTCGACCCACCGTGTCGTATTCGAGGAACGGCCCACGCGCGGCGATCTCGGCGTGCAATTGTGGGTCTGGGTTTCGGTCAAGGTGCGACAGGATCACGCGGTCGAGCGGAATGCTGAGCGCCTCCAGGCGGTCCAGGATCTGGTGCGCCGCCGTGCCGATCTCACAGTGGATGAGGATCGGGGCTCCGGTCCGTCGAACGGCGACGGCCCCAGCCTCGAGTCGACGATCCTCGCCTGCCGAGATGTGATGGTAGGAGGCGCCCGCCTTGACGACGCCGGCGCGAGCCAGATCGGGGACCGCATCAGGTCCGGACCAGTCGTCGGAGTCGATGCCGTCGATCAGGTCGCGTGTGATCCTATCGGCGAGCCGTTTGGTGGTCGCAGTCCGGACCCAGTGGTCCGCGGGGTAGTGCGCGTCCCTGTGGTAGCCGCTCGCAGCGACGACGTGAAGACCCGCACGAGTCGCCAGCTCGCGAAGGGCGCTCGGTCGGCGTCCGCACCCAATGGGCGTCATGTCAACGATCGTGGACAGGCCGGACGCCGCAGCGAGCTCGGCTTCTTCGATGGAGCGTTCGAGCTCGTCGATCTCCTGGCCCGCCAAAACGGGTGTACGCAAGAACAAATGGTCGTGGGCGTCGGTCGGGCCGATCGCCGCGGGGGCGACCGGCCCCAGGACTGTCACGACCATTCCTTCATTGCTCACCGAGCGACCTCATAGCCCAACCGCCTGCGCATGACGACCATCGATCCGCCTCCCTACCCGCTTCTTCGGCGCCAGGACCGCCATACTAGCCAGCGCTCATCTGAGATGCAAGCGCTCATATGTTGACACGCCACGGCGCGCCGTGTAGGTTTCGCGGGCCAGCCGTGTGAAGTGTGGAGACCATGCCCTCAGGCGACCTCGTCATCGGGATCGACGTCGGAACTAGCGCCATCAAATGCGCGGCGTTCGAGCTCGATGGCCTCAACGAGCCGATCCGCGTACAGCGGCGGGACGCGGTAACGGCGACGCCAAGACCGGGGTGGTCAGAGGCAGACCCGTCCGCCGTGGAGGCGGCCGTGCTCGACGCACTTCGAGCCCTTCTGGAGGACGTGGGCCCGGCGCGCGTCGAGGCGGTCGGCATCAGCGCAACTGCCTGTGGGGCATGGCTCGTGGATGGCTCGCTGGAGCCGGTTCGCCCGGCCATCCTCTGGAATGACGGTCGGGCCGCAGAGCTGACGGCCCAATGGCAGTCAGACGGGCGCCTCGAGAGGATCTTCGACATCTCGGGCAACGTCGTCTACCCGGGCTACACACTTCCCGTCCTCGCCTGGCTGCTGAGAGAGGAACCCGGTTCGCTCGCGCGAGCGAGCAGCGTCCTGCTCTGCAAGGATTGGCTGAGAGCCCGAATAACCGGCGTGGTCGGTACTGATGAAAGCGACGCCTCGTACGTACCCTTCGACATCGTTCGAAGACGCTGGAGCGATGAACTCCTCGAGCTGACGAGCACGACCTCCTGCCGGAACCTCCTCCCCGACGTGCTCCCAGCCGCGGGAACGGCCGGGGTCACCGAGGCTGGCGCTCGGAGATCAGGGCTCCGCTCGGGCACGCCGGTATCTCTTGGCGCGGCCGACATTGTGGCGGGTCTGGTCGGCGCTGGGGTCACTCGGGCCGGACGTGCGGCGACGATCCTCGGCACCAGCGCCGTCTCGACCGTGATCGCCGACGTGGCCCCGTTCGAGCCGCGCACCGTCGGCATCATGGCCGCAAGTCCAGGTGGCCGCTATGCGCGATCCCTCGTCAACACCTCGGGATCCGCCACCCTCGATTGGGCGGCTCAGCTATTGACCGGCGGTGTCGTGACACGGCTGTTGACGCTCGCCGCGGAGGCGCCGGAGGGTTCTGACGGACTCCTCTTCCTGCCGTATCTGAGCCCGACAGGGACCGTGTCCCCGCGTGTCGACCCCCACGCAACGGGCACATTGACGGGACTGCGCGACCACCATGGCCCTGCCCACGTCGCGCGTGCGGCCGTCGAGGGACTCGCTCTAGCCGTGGCGGACTGCTTCGCAGCGATGCCGCTGCCTGTCTCGGAGATCGTCGCTGTCGGCGGGGCCGCGCGGTCAGATCTCCTGCTCCAGGCCATCGCCGATGCGACCGGCAAGCGCGTTGTCCGGCCGATCGGCGAGGAGTTCGGGACACGCGGGGTTGCATTGCTTGCTGCGTGGTCGATCGGGGCGGTGTCCGATCTCGACGACGCGGCTGCAGCGCTTGATCGCGAGCGGGAGTTCCTGCCTCGGCCGGGCACACCGCTGCCGCAGGCCCTCCTACGGTATCAAGCGGTCGCCACGGAACAACATTCCAAGGCGGGGCTCGCGTGACCGAGACGCCGGCCGTCCGGGCGCCGCAATCACGTTCTGCGGGGTGGGTCAGTTCGGGCATCCGGGGTGCCGGAGTGTGGCTCGCGCTCGCCGCGGCACTCCTGGTCGGTCTGCTGCTTTCGCCAGAGATCGTCGCGTCGGAGCAGCTGACGGTCATCGCCCGTCAGGCCGCCCCGCTCGGGCTCCTGGCGCTCGGCCAGGCCGTCGTCGTCATCGGCCGCGGCTTCGACCTCTCGGTCGGCGGTGTGGTGGCGATCGTCAATGTCCTTGCGGCAGGTCTGGTTGTCGGGCCGGGGGGTGCGACCGTCGTGGTCGCGGCGTGTCTGCTCGTGGGAGCCGCCGTTGGGGCAGTCAACGGGATCGGAGTCGTCCTTGGCCGGATCTCGCCGCTGATCATGACCCTCGGAATGACGTTCGTCCTTTCGGGCGCGGTCCTGATCTTCACGGGTGGCGCACCAACCGGGAACGTACCCACCGAGATCCGGGCGCTCTCGTCCGCGCGGCTGGCGGGCATCCCGGTCGCCGTCCTGATTTGGTTGTCGGTGGCCATCATCCTCGCCGTCGTGCTGCGTGGAAGCCGCCCTGGGCGCTATCTCTACGCCCGGGGCAGCAGCCCTGTCGCGGCCCGACTCTCCGGTGTCCCCGTGGCCCGCGTCGAACTTCTGAGCTACGTCGTTTCCGGCGTGTGCGCCGCGCTCGGCGGCGTTCTTCTGGCCGGCTTCGTCGGTAGCGGCAGCCTCGGCGCAGGGCAGGACCTCATGTTGCAGTCGCTAGCCGCCGTCGTCATCGGCGGCATCACGTTCGTGGGTGGTAAAGGAGGAGTCACTGGAAGTGTCGGTGGAGCGCTGTTCCTGACGCTCGTTGGAGCCCTGTTGACTGGGCTCGGGGCAGGAAAGGCAGGAAATCTCGTCGCGCAGGGCGTCGTCCTGGCGGCTGCGGCCGCGTTGTACCGAAACGGCCGTGTCGGCCAGTAGTCGAATGAAGGTTGAGGAGTCGTCGATGTTTGGACTAAGAATCAAGCCCCAGCGAAGAGCCCTCGCGTTCGTGCTTGGGGGTGTGTTGACTGTCGTGGGCTGCGGAGCGCCTGGTTCCTCGCCCAGTACGGCGGCCGGAACGGCGCCCCCGGCCAGTTCGGCCGAGTCGAGCTCGCCGCCGGCGAGCCCGGCCATCGTGGTCGAGCTCTTCAAGGACACGACCCCGGCCGAGGGCGCGGCCCAGGTCGACACGGCCGGCTTCAGGAAGGATGGACCGTACACAATCGGTTTCTCCGACATCTCGCTCGCCAACAGCTGGCGCGTTCAGGCTCGGAAGAGCGCCGAGATCATCGCTCAGGAGCTCGGCGTCGAGCTGAAGGTCACCGACGCGGGCGGCGACGCCAACAAGCAGATCGCCGACGTCGAAAGCCTGCTGGGCCAGGGCATCGACGCCCTCGTCATCACGCCCACGTCGTCCGAAGCACTCGGCCCGGTGATCGAGCGCGCGGCTGACTCCGGGATCCCGGTCATCGTCTGGTCGTCGGCGCCGGGCACCGAGAAGTACACGTCGAGGGTCTTCGTCGAGGACGTCGATTTCGGGGTCGCTGGGATGGAGCAGCTCGCCAAGGACATGGGCGGGAAAGGGAAACTGATCGCGCTGCGCGGCATCGCCGGGATCAGCGTCGAGACGGACCGCTACAACGGCATGGTCGAGGTGCTCAAGAAGTACCCCGACATCGAACTGGTCGGCGAGGACTACGGCGACTGGGCCGAGGACAAGGGCAAGGCCGTCGCGCAGAACCTCCTGGCGGCCCACCCGCAGATTGACGGGGTCTGGTCGTCCGGGGCGGCGATGACGAAGGGCGCCATCGCGGCATTCCAGGAGGCAGACCGACCGCTCGTCCCGATGAGCGGCGAGCATCTCAACGGCTTCCTGAAGCTCTGGAAGGAGCTCGGACTCAAGAGCGTTGGCCCGGTGTATCCCAGTTGGCAAGGCGCGGAAGCGGTGAAGCTCGCCGTCCTCGCCTTGCAGGGTCAGCCAATCGCACGGGACTATCTCCTGACGCCCGCACCGATCACCAATGCGGACCTCGACGCGGCGGTCAAACCCGACCTCTCGGACGACTACTGGGTCGAGGGCTACCTGACCGACGAGCAGCTGAAGCAGCTGTTCCCGTAGTTCGTGATGGACGCACCCGGAGTGCCCAGCCCCGTCCTCCAGCTCACCGCGATCGTCAAGAGCTTCGGCGGTGTTCCTGCGCTCCGGGACGTCTCCTTCGCCGCTCACGCTGGCCGGATCCACGCAATCATCGGCGAGAACGGCGCCGGCAAGTCAACGCTCGTCAACATCATGAGTGGCGTCCTTGCGCCGGATGGCGGCGAGGTTGTCCTCGACGGATCACCGGTGACGTTCCACGCGCCAATCGATGCGGCGCGACGCGGCGTGCACCTCGTTCACCAGGAGCTGGCCCTACTGCCCGAGTCATCGGTAGTCGAGAACGTCTTTCTCGGTGCTGAGGTAACGGGCCGGGGCGGTACGCTCGACTGGCCGGCGATGCGTCAGGCGTCGCGAACGATCCTGGAGCGGCTGGGCAACCCGATCGACCCGGCAGGTCGGGTAGCGAGCCTATCCGTGGCGCGGCGACAGTTCGTCGAGATCGCCCGAGCGCTCGCGCGCCACTCGCGCGTCCTGATCCTTGACGAGCCGACAGCGGCTCTCTCGCCCGGCGAGGCCCTGACCCTCCATGGGGTCCTGCGCCAGCTCCGCGACGACGGAGCCGCCATTGTTTACATCAGCCATCGCCTTGACGAGGTCCTGGCTCTGGCGGACGAGGTGACCATCCTGAAAGACGGACAACATGTGGCCAACCGTTCCTGCGCCGGACTCCATCCCGATGAGCTCGTCCGCCTCATGGTTGGTCGCCCAATCGAAGACCTTTTCCCGGCCCGCCTGGACGGCCAGCCCCCGGCTCGGGACACTGGAAACCTCCTTCTCGAGGTCGAGCACCTCATCGACCCGCCGAGACTGCGCGGCGTGGACCTCTCCCTGCGATCGGGCGAGATCGTCGGCATCGCCGGTCTCGAAGGGCACGGTCAGGACGAGTTGCTGGCGTGCCTCGCGGGCGAACGGCGCCCGCTGCGTGGTCGCTTGCGCCTCGACGGGAAGGAGACCGCCTGGGGTGATGTCAAGGATGCTGTACTGCGGGGGATCGCACTCGTCCCGGAGGATCGCAAGACCCAGGGCCTCCTGCTCGATCTGTCCGCCGAGCGGAATCTGACGCTGCCGGCGCTCAAGATACTCAGCCGGCTCGGCTGGATCCGGCGCGGGCCCGAGCGGCAGTTGGCGTCGCGAGCGGCTGCCTCAGTCGCCGTTCGTGGAGATCTCCGGCGGGCTGTCCGATCGTTGTCGGGCGGTAACCAACAGAAGGTGGTCCTCGGCAAGTGGCTCGCCCTTGACGCCGGCATCCTGCTGCTTAACCAGCCAACGCGCGGCGTGGATGTAGGAGCCAAGTCCGAGATCTACACGCTCCTCCGCTCGTTCGCTGATTCTGGCGGAGCCGTTCTGTTGACGAGCCGAGAGCTGCCTGAGGTCATCGGCCTCGCCGACCGAATCCTCGTCATGCGCGATGGCCGAATTGTCGGGGAGTTCGCCGCAGGCGCGAGCGAGGAGGCACTGATGACCGCTGCGGTGAACGGGTGACTGCCCTGACTCGGCGACTACCAATGGACTCTGGGGCGTTCCCGGCGCTTGCATTCTTCGTGGCGCTCGTGGCGGTCGGGACGGCCATCAATCCAACGTTCGTGGCGCCCTTCAACGTGGCCAACGTGCTCACCCAGGTGACACCTCTCATACTCATTGCGATCGGCCAGAGCTTTGTGGTCGGGTCGCGAGGCCTCGATCTCTCAGTTGGAGCCACGGCAACATTGAGTGCCGCCCTCGTGGCCACAACGTTCGAGCCGCTCGGGCCGCTCGCCGTTCCGGTAGCGCTCCTGGGAGCGCTTGCAGTTGGTCTTGTCAATGGGATCGGCGTGGCTGGCGGCCTCCACCCGTTCCTGATGACGCTGGCCTCGCTCTCCGTGGTTCAGGGGGTCGTGTTCTTGTTCCGAGCCGCCCCAGGCGGCTTCGTTCCTTCGGCGTTCGCAGAGATCGCCGGGTACTGGGGCCCCGTGCCGCGTGCTCTTCCGCTGGCGCTGGGAGTCGCCCTCCTGGCCGTTTTCACGTTGCGCCGCACTCGGCTGGGGCTCCACATCCTGGCGATCGGCGGCGACCCTATCGTGGCCCGGCTCTCAGGAGTGAGGGTGGCGAGGACGCAGATCGCGGCCTACGTGCTCTGTGCGGCAACGGCTGGGCTCGCTGGGCTGTTCTTGGCCGCACGTACAAGGACGGGAGACCCGCTGATCGGTCAGGGATTCACCCTTGACTCACTTGCGGCTGTCGTACTCGGTGGAACGCTGCTGGCGGGCGGCCGGGTGACGATCATGGGGACGGTGATGGGCGCGCTCTGCCTCGGCACCCTCGCCACCGTTATCAACTTCTCAGGCATCCCGACGTACTACCAACTGCCCGTGAAGGGTGCGCTCCTGATTGCGGCGGTCCTTACGCCCTCGTTGGCGGTCCGTCTGCGCGAGCATCGCCAGCGAGAACGACTCGCTGCGGCGATCGGGTGATCCAGGCCCTGACCTCCAATCGCTGACCTCCAATCGCTGACACCTGGAGGTCGGCAGGCGCGACTACCGCACTAGACAAGGCAGACGGCGGCGACGGCTTTTGATCGGTCGGGGCACCCCCCGATGCCAGCCTGAGCGTCCAACTCCCCGGGAGGGTTCTACGCGCTCTCCCGTGCCGCCGAGCGCCAATCGTCGGCTCCCTCGATCGGGATCTGCCTGAATCCCGAGTGGGTATGCGCACGTTCGAATCCTGTCGGGCGCGCCATTCCCGCCCTCCTCGTGCACCTGGGCATCGCACGGAGCTGTCCAGGCGACGAGCCTTAACCCTGCCTGTAAAGTCACAACGGCGTCCCACGCCGTCGGGCGGCAGCGAGCCAGACAGACGCCGGTTCGCCACCGACGCCTGGAGTGAACGCCGGGAAGATCTCGCGCCACGGCTGGATCAAGCCCAGCGTCAGAACGGAGCCAGCCAGGAAGAGCCCGCCGAGGAGCGCCTCACCGCCGCGAACCCTCAGGTCATCGTTGTCGAGCCGCACGGTCGGCACGCCCAGCGGGATGCACCCGTCATCGATCGACGAGACCCCTTGGTCAAGCTTCCCGAAGATCTCCGGTATCTTGAAGCCGGCCAGGCCCGGGGGAAAGTCGTCATCACCCGTGTAAGGCGCGACCGCGACCCGGAGGTGGCTGCATGGCCGACGACGACCGGCGGAGCGAGCTCGACCGGCCTCCACCCTCGCCTGCTGTGTGGCCCGAGCCCGTCCCGCCGGGGAGGCTGGTCGACGCTCGGGCGAAGCTGCGCCCCGTGCTCGTCGCGTCGTACGTCACGACCGGGCTGCGAATGGCCCGCCGCGGACTCCTCGGGCCGACTCGATTCCGGGGAGACGCGGCGGAGATCTGCCGATCGGTCGTCGGCGCATGCTGGAACGGCCGCTACTTCGCGGCGAGCGGCGGGCACTTCCGTCAGTTCTGGACGCGCGATCTCGCCTTCAGCGCACCGGCGCTGATCCGGCTCGGGCAACGCGAGCGGGTCCTGGCGAGCCTCGCCTGGGCACTCAGGATCTGGCGTCGAGCCGGGGCCGTGACGACGACGATCTTCCCCGGTCGCCGACCGCTCGACGTCCACACGCTCGGGGTCGACTCCCTGCCGCTGCTGCTCCAGGCACTCAGGGACGCCGGCGCCGAGCGGCTCGTGGCGGCGCATGCCGGCTGGCTGGGACCCGCCGTCGCGCGCTGGCCGGCTGAGGTCCTCGACCCGGCGACCGGCCTCGTCCGCGACGACCGGGCCTTTGCCACGCACCGTGACGTCGTCGTCACCCGCTCCAATGCGACCGCCAACACGATGACCGCCGTCCTGTCCGGCGTCCTTCGCGAGACCGGCTGGTTTCCGGATCCCGTTCCGCCCGGCGCCGCGGAGCGGCTCGTGGACCGGTTCTGGCGTGACGGGGCCTTCGTGGACGACCCGAGGACAGGTGTCGTCGCCGGCGATGCGACGATCTTCCCGTTCTGGTTTCGCGTCGTGCCCGACGACCTTGGGCTCGCCGGCGCCCTGGCACGGCTGCGGGAAGAGGGCCTCGCCGACCCGCTCCCGCTGCGCTACGTCGCCCGGCGCGACCCCGACGTCGAGGACCCCCAGGCCAGCTGGCTCGTCCCGAACTACCAGGGGACGGCGATCTGGTCGTCGCTCGGGGCGATGTACCTCACGCTGCTGCGACGGGTCGACCCCGCGGCGGCGGAGCGAGGCGTGGCGGCGTGGGCGCGGCGGATCGAGGCCGACGGGACAGTCTGGGAGGTGTTCGATGACGCGCTGCGCCCGTACGTCGGGCGGTTCCGACTGTTCCGGGCCGACGAGTCGATGCTCTGGGCGTCGCTCTTCCTGGACGTTCTCCGGCGTCGCGAGCCACGCTTGGCGGAGTCGGCCGACGGGCCGGACGAGGCCCGGTAGCGGCCAGTCCGGGCCCCGCCTCCCCGGACCCCATAACAGGGGGCCGCTCCGAGTTTTCTGGCGAAACCGCTTGCGTGACGAGCGAATCGGATATACCATGTGCCGATAGAGACCGCTCGTGCACCAAGCGAATGACCCTCCACCTAACATACGCGTCCGACATGGCCATCCGGGAAAGGCTCGACCGGTGGGAGAACGCCGTCCGGCGGGATGCCGAGCTCGGACCGGGGAGTTGGCGGATGCTGGCCGTCTGGCCCGCGGCCCGCGATGCGGCCGTATCTGGCAGCACGGGGATCGAGGGGAATCCGCTCGGTCCTGCCGAGGTCGAAGCGGTTCTGGCGGGCGCGGCGATCGATGCCGACGCGGGTCACATTCGCGAAGTCGAGAACTACAACCGCGCCCTGAACCTCGCCCGCGACGCCGCCGCGCGCCCGGGATTTGCCTGGTCGCACGAAGTGATCCACCTCATCAGCGCGACGATCATGGAGGGACTTCCTCGCGATACTCACGGCAACTATCGCGGGCCAGGCGAGGATGCCTTCGTCGGGATCTTCACGGGTACGAGCCCGCTCCTCGTCCAGACCCTCATGGACGAGCTCATCGAGTGGCTGACACGACGGGATCAGCCCCCGCCCCTCATCCGGTCAGCGCTGCTCCACCTCAACATCGTCGCGATCCATCCGTTCAACGATGGCAACGGCCGTATGGCGCGGATCCTCGCCGCCATGGAACTCGTTCGCGACGGCGTCCGATCGCCCGAGCTCATCAGCATCGAGGCTTATCTCCGTCGGAACCGAGACGAATACATCGACGCGTTACGGACCACTCTGGGCCCAACCTATGACCCAGAAAACCACCCGGTCACCGAATGGCTCGATTACTACACTCGGATCTCACTCGATCGGCTGGACGCGCGGAACCGCATCCTCGACGCGCTGCCGACGGATATCGGGATCCTGGTGTCCGCGCTTGCCGATGCCAGGGAGCCGCTCGAGTGGGGCTCGACGCTGCTCGCCGCGCGAGTCAGCCGACTCCGCACGGCAGCGCTCGCCGAACTGACCGGGCGATCGATGCCGGCCGCTCGGGCTGAGCTCGGTCGCATCACGCGGGCCGGTTGGCTCGAGCCGCGTGGCGCGACGCGGGGCCGATGGTATGCGCCATCCGAACGACTGAACGCCGTGCCGCTTCACATACCGGAGCTGATGAGGCTTCTGGCCGCCGGCGAGCAACTGAGTTTGTTCGACGAAGCTCTGGCGGGATAGCTGTTCGATGCCGCTGACGATCACGCCCCCACCCAGTGCCGCGAGAAACGGCAGCTGATCGAGCCCTAGAGACCCGGACCGCGCCCGCAACGACGATCATGCTGCGAGCGGTCGCAATGGCAGGTCATTCAGGGCGGCTCTGCTCAGGCAATTTTGCCTGCGATCCTACGATCCGAGGCGCCCTCGATCGGGATCCGAAAATCCTGGCGGGCGCGCCAATGCCCAACTTTTTCGCGGCCGGCCACGAGTGTCGGACAACGATCTCCCCATACGCCACGGCGGCGCGACGACGGTGGCAGTCGAGTACCCCACCGCGTCTCGACCGCAAGCGTGGGCTGCCGGGGCACCCCTCCTGGCAATCAGAACGATCCTCGGGCTCGACTCGGAAGGCGGTCAGGTGACGTTGAACCCGTCCCTACCACCAGCGATTCGTCACCTGCGAGTTCGACCAGGTTATCCGGGCGCCAGCTGACGTGTTCGCGGGCGCGTAATGTGCGGTTTGGCGCCGGACCCAACGTGATGAAGCTCCGCCGGAGGCTCGAGACTGACGCCGGCGGCGTGTTCAGATCCCGAAGACCACCCGGATGCTCTCCCACTTGTCGGCCAGGTCGAGGACCGCGACAACGATCAGCAGCAGACCGGCCAGGATCTCCACTGGTTCCTCCTACGGTTGCAACTCAGGCGAAGTCAGCGGGCCGTCGATAACGACTCGATGACGTGCGATCCAGGCGGCCGTGCGAGGCGCCCAGCGGCCATCCGTGTCGAGCTGGCGGGCGAGAGTGCGAAGGTCGGCGAGGGTGTCGACGTCCGGCCATGAGGCGACGGTCGAGACGCGCCAGCCGGCCTCGCCAAGCGCCCGCTGCGTAGCGTCGAGCGCCGACGCCCCGCCCATTGCGACGCTGCCGAAGGCGGTTTCGAGTCGGCGCGCGAGCCGCTCCCGCTCCTGCCGCCGGAGCGGGCGCGGCCACCATCTCGGGGCGGATCGCCAGCGCAGGCCCACGAGGTGGTACCCGCCGTCGCTGCTCGGCCCGATGACGGCGGAGCGAGCGCCACCGTCCAGAGCCGCCAGGGCAATCTCGATCCGAGAGGGCGGCAGTGCGGGCACGTCGCCGGCCACGGCCACGGCCCGATCGGCGCCGCGATCGAAGGCAGCCAGGAACACGTCTGCGAGGGCCGCCGATAGGCCGGGGCGGCGCTGGACGATCGGGGTCCAGCCAGGCCCGACGATCCGGCCGATCGGGTCGACGTCAGCCACCCGGGCAAGCATCACGATCGGACTGGCGCGTCCCTCCCGGGAAGCTGCGCGGACGGTCTCGGCGACATCGGCCAGACAGGCCGTCCAGAGAGCCGCGGTGTGCTCCTCGCCGAGCTCGACCGCCAGGCGGGTCTTCGCGTGACCTGGTCCGGGCGCCTTCGCCATCAGGCCGATGACGGGTCGCGGCCGCGTCTCCCGGACGGCAACCGCGATCATCGCCCGGCCTGCCCGGAGCGAGGTCTTCCATGAGCCCGAGACCTTGCTCACGCCGCCGCGTCGGACGCGGAAGGCGACGGGGACTTCGCGCACCCGAATGGACGGCTCGACGAGGGCCCGCGCGACGAGTTGCACCGTCCAGCCGTATCCCTCGTCGTCCAGCTCAAGTCGTTCCAGCGTCGCGCACCCGAGCACCTTGAACGGCGGAAGGTCGTGCACCGCCCGCCCGGACCGCGCCGCGACGATCGCGGCAACTAGACGGTTGCCGAGCCGCGCGTGCCAGGGCATGGCCCCGGCGTCGACCAGATGTCCCGGCCGCCGGCCCAGGGCGACGTCGGCGTCGCGGAGGGCGGCGATGAGCCTCGGCAGGTCGGCTGGGTCGCACGATCCGTCGCCGTCGAGGAACGCGATGACGTCGTGAAGATGACCGTCCGGTCCTGGGCGGAGAGCCCGCTCGGCACCGGTCACACAGGCCCGTCCGTAGCCGCGTCGCGGCTCGTGGACGATCGCTGCGCCTGCGGCAGCCGCGGCGTCGCGGGTGCCGTCCCGTGAGCCCCCGTCGACCACCAGGACGCAGCAGGCCCCCGCCCCCCGGAGCCCGTCGACGACTTCGCCGATCGCCTCGAGTTCGTCGATGGCCGGCACCACCGCCGCGACCCGCTCGTTCACGGCACGCCCCCACCGGGCTGTGGGCCCCACAGCACGAACCGGCCGTCGTCGGCGAGGATCGGTCGAGCGCTCGACTTGAGCACCTCGAGGATCCGCCCTCGTCGCTGCGCCTCCCGCTTGCCCGACGACCATGCGTCGCGGTCAACGAGCACGTAGGCGTCTCGCGACGGGAATCCGCCCGCGACCAGCGAGCGAATCGCGGCGCGGTCCGCCAGCGGCGCGACCAGCGCTACGTCGACGGTCAGCCGTGCCGTCTTGGGTAGGCCGCTCGCCACGCGCCGGAGCCGATCGACCGCGGCTGGTCGCTCGAGGAAGGTCGGATCACTGTGGTCGAACGGGGGCAGCGAGCCCAGGTCGTACGGCGTCGCCGACAGGCCGTCGACCCGACCGATGAGCAGCATCGCCACCCAGCCGGTCGCAGCTAGTCCGGCCATGACAGACAGGAGAGCCGGCCAACTCGCTGCGGAGACGCCCATCCAAGGACCGATCCGCGCAGCGATCCCGGCTCGCTCGACGTCGCGGGCCGGCAGGGCGACCGAGAAGTGAGGCTCGGTCATCCCAACGTCGAACCCACCGCGACGAGCGACGCCGCACGACGCTCAGCCGCGGTCAGCAGCGGCCGTCGGGAGCTGCGGTATCTCGCCGCGATGCCCAGCGCCGCCGCGCGGACGGCCCCCTCGGCGGTCATGCTCGGCCGCCAACCGAGCGACCGCAATGCGGTCGTGTCGAATTCGACGTGGGCCGTGTCACCCGGCCAACCGCCGCCACCCACGGTGGCATTACCAGTGAAGGCGCACTCCACGGATGCGATCGAGAGGTCGAGCGCCGCGGTGACGATCTCGGCGACGTCGCGCACCGGCAGCGTGCCCTCCGGGCCGACGTTCAAGACGGTCATCGGGCGCGCAGGAGCGACCGCCGCGGCGTGGCGCATCCCGGCCACGACGTCCCGCACCGCCACGTATGGCTTGGCCTGGGATCCGTCACCGAGGATCTCGAGCCGTCGCGGGTCCCGGAGCAGCTTGACCACGAAGTCGTGCACGACCCCGTGATCCGAGCGCGAGCCGACGGTGTTGCCGAAGCGGAAGGCGAACGCACGCCAGCCGTAGAGGTGGGCGAAACCCGAGACGATCGCCTCGCCGGCGAGCTTGGCCGCGGCGTAATGCGACTCGGGCAGCAGCGGGCCGTCGCCCTCCGCGGACGGGATCCTGGGCGGGCGCCCGTAGACGACGCCGGACGATGCGTACCAGAGCTCGCGGATGTCGAGCTGCCGCATGGCGGCGCAGACGGCCTCGGTGGCCACGACCCCCGCGACGAAGTCCCGCTCGGGATGCCCGAAGCCGCCTGCGATATCCGTGCCGGAGGCGAGGTGGACGACGCGGTCATGTCCCGGCAAAGCAGCCGCGAGGGCGGTCGGATCCGCGGCGTCACCGCGGACGAACGTGAGGCGCGGCTCGTCGATGAACGGCGCCGACCAATCGGGGTCGGCGGTCGAGAGGTCGTCGAACACCGTGACCTCGCCACCGTCCGCCAGCAGCAAAGCCAGGAGCTCGCCTCCGATGAATCCTGCGCCACCGGTGACGAACGTCCGCGCGGGCGGGAGCCGGATGCTCATCCGAACCATCTGGCGCGGGTCGCGGCGAAGCGGGCGTCAAGCCCATGCCAGCGACCCGCTCGAAACGCCGCCAGGCAGAGCAACGGCAGCCACTCGACCGAGTACTCGTAGATCCACTTGTCGTTCCAGAGGGTCGCGAACTGGAGGTGGAGCACCATACCGGCGGCGATCAGCGCGGCCAGCGGCGTCAGAAAGCCGACGATCAGCAGGATCCCGACGGAGGTTTCGAGCGCACCTATCCCGAACACGAACGGACCGAAGTTGGGCAGCACGACGTTCTCGACGAGCGCCCGGTACGGCTCGACCGGATGCTGCTGGGTGATCACCTCGAACTCGAGGATCGAACGCGCACTCCGGTTCCCCTCGGCGTTGATGACGAACCCGAGCGGGGTGTCCGGCCAGAGGTTGGGCACGGCCGGCAGCAGCTTGGCGATGCCGTTGTGGAGGAACAGGACACCGAAGTAGATCCGGAGGGCCGCCATCGCCCGGCCGAACCACGGGCTGTCGATGGCACGAGCGATCGCCTCGGACCGCGGGACTGTCGTGGCCTGGGTCATCTCTGCCTCCTTCGCTTCGGGCACCGGCGGGTCAGCCGCAGGTGCTGGCGTCGGCCCAGTCCGTGCGCGCGCGACCCTTGCGAACGTAGAGGAACCGCCATCCGGGCCGATCCTGATCCGGTACGACCGTCAAGAGCGCGTGGCCGGTCGCGATCTCGAACGTCCGCAGGTCGGCGGCGACGGAGTCGAGCGGGCTCGCGACCCGCAAAATCTGCCCGTCGTGGAGCCCGAGGAGGGCGGCCTGGAGGCGAACGAGCAGGCCAGAATCGAAGTCCGCCCGTGGATCCTCGAGGATCGCGTGGGCCGGCAGCGGCCGACCGCCACCATATCCCGGAGCAGCCATCGATGAGACCACGGCCACACCCTATGGCCCGCCCGTGACGAAGCTGTGACGGGACGCTCTGGACGGCGCTCACGCAGTGAGAGTCACAGCTCGATCGCGGGAGCCCAGCCGTGAATCGGAGCGAGGCGTCAAGGAGGAGGCCCATGGCAGCATCGAGCCGGCAATTCCCCGAGCCACGACTGATCCCCCACCGCCCACGGCGCCGTCCGGAGGCCGACGTGCTCGAGCGAGGGCGAAGCTTCTTCGGTGAGATGGACGAGAGGCGCAGCGTTCGAATGTTCTCGTCCGATCCGGTCCCGCGGGAGGCGATCGAGCTCGCGATCATGACGGCCTCGACTGCGCCCTCGGGCGCCCATCAACAACCCTGGACGTTCGTGGCGATCGGGGATCCTGGGCTGAAGCACCAGATCCGGATCGCGGTGGAGGAGGAAGAGCGCCGGAGCTACGAAGGCGGCCGGATGCCGGCCGAGTGGCTGGCGGCCCTGGCGCCCCTTGGCACGGACTGGCACAAGCCGTTTCTCGAAACCGTGCCGTGGATCGTGGTCATATTCGAACAGGTCCATGGTTGGTTCCCGGATGGCTCGGTGCGGAAGCATTACCACGCTCGCGAGAGCGTCGGGATCGCATGCGGGCTATTCATCGCTGCGGTCCACCGGATGGGGCTGGTCACGTTGACCCACACCCCATCGCCGATAGGATTCCTGGGCACGATCCTTGGCCGGCCAAGGAACGAGCGACCGTTCGTCCTGATGCCGGTCGGCTATCGGGCGGACGACTGCGAAGTCCCTGATCTCCGGCGGAAGTCCCTCGACGAGGTTGCATCATTCCTGGAGTAGCGCCGGCCCGTCGGGTCTGCACGAGCGAGCGGATGGTGGAGTAGACGGTGGACGCAAGACGCCGCCTGGAGGCGGACCTCGGGGCAGCTGGCAGGGAGTGATCGGGCGACCCGCGGACTCTGCCCTGCGCCCGCTGGCGGCCGCGATCGTGGGCGCGATCTCGCTCGTTGTCTACGTACGAACGCTGCTGCCGGGCATCGCATTCGGCGACTGGGGCGAGATGCAGACCGTCCCGCACGTCCTGGGCGTCGCCCACCCGACGGGCTACCCCACCTACATCCTCCTGTCCTGGCTCGCCCAGCTCGTCCCGGTCGGATCGATCGCGTTCCGGGCCAATCTCCTGTCGGCCGTGCTGGTCTCCGGCTCCCTGGCGGTCACCGCCGCGATCCTCCTCCGGTCGGGTACCCGCCCGATGATCGCCGTTGCCGCGGCCCTGGCCCTGGGAGCGGTGCCGACGGTCTGGGCCGCGGCCACCGTGGCGGAGGTGAACCCGCTGCACCTGTTGTTCGTCGCGCTGCTCCTGCACCGCGCCCTCGTCTGGGAGGAAAGCCGGCGGACCCGTGATCTCCGGATCGGTGCGCTGCTGCTCGGATTGGCGCTCGGCAACCATCTGCTGATCGTGTTCGTGGCCCCGTTCGTCACGCTGTTCGTGCTGTGGGTCGGGCGGCGCGAGATCAGGGCAAGGCCGTGGATCCTGGCCGCCGCTGCCGGCGTGGGACTCCTCGGCCTTGCCAGTTACCTGTACATCCCGATCGCGGCCTCCCAGTCGCCGCCGCTCCCGTACAACCACCCGGTGACGCTCGACGCCGTCCTGTGGCTCGTCGGCGGAACCCAGTTCCGGGACCAGTTCGGGTTCCTCTCGTCGAGCGGGCTGGCGGACTTCACCGGATCCCTGGGCGCGCTCTGGCTGCTGCTCGCGGGGCGGGCCACGCCGGTCGTGCCGATCGTCGGCCTGATCGGCCTGACCGTGCTCGTCCGCCGACGGCCGGCATTCGGCCTGATGTGCGCTGGGACCCTGCTCGCGAACGTCTACATCTGGGCGACGTACCAGCGGCTCGAGCACTACCTGCTCGTGCCCTGGCTGGTGCTGGCGATCGGCGCGGGCGTCGCCCTGGAGCGCGTTGCGCGGGGGCTCGCGGCTTGGCCATCCTGGCAGCGGGGGTTCCACCCGAGCCGGCTTGTCGGCGCGGCGGGAGTGGCGTTCGCTGTGGGACTCGCGGTGATGAACTGGCAGGCGGCTGACCGAAGCGCCGACCGAACTGGCGAGGTATTCGTCGACACGGTCCTCGACGCCCTTCCCGAGGACGCGGCGATCCTGTCGGAATGGGACGCCTCGACGCCGCTGTGGCACGCCCGCTACGTGCTCGATCGCCGCCCCGACGTCCTGATCGTCGACGACACCAACATCGTCTACGAGGGCTGGGTCACGCGCGAACGACGGATCGCCTCGCTGATCTGCGAACGGCCGATATTCATCCTGCGGCTCGGCGACGCCGATCTGCAGCCGACGCGGGCGGCCTTCCGGATCGAACCGTTCCTCGGCGTCCAGGTCGCCGTGGGCGGACCATCCGCCGTGGTCGCACGACAGGTGTTCCGAGTCGAGCCCCTCGATCCGACCGGATGCGGCCGGTAGTCGGCGAGGCGCCTGGTAGCGGTCGTCACCTGTTCGGACACGAGCGGGATACTGTGGCGCGATTGAGTCCATATGCCCACCCCAGCGACGAGGACATCCGATGACCGACCCGCTCAGGCAGTTCGCCACGATGCCGGCCACCCTCGAGGCGACGACCGGCCGCTCGCTCGCGTCATGGCAGGAGACCGTCCGCGGTCTCGGACTCGACAAGCACGGCCAGATCGTCGCCGCCCTGAAGCGGGACCACGGCCTGAGCCACGGTTACGCCAACATGCTGGCGCTCCTGCACACCGGCTACGGCAAGGCGGCCGAGGACGAGCTCGTTGCCGGCCTGTTCAGCGGCCCGAAGGCCGCCCTGCGCCCGATCTACGATCGTCTCCTCGTGGTCGTCGAGGCGCTCGGCCAGGATGTCGTGATCGCCCCGAAGAAGACGATGGTCAGCTTCCGCCGATCGAAGCAGTTCGCCTGCTTCACGCCGTCGTCGGCGAAGCGGGCGGAGCTCGGCGTTGCCCTCCGCGGTGATCCGCCAACCGAGCGGCTGCGGTTGACCAATGGGATGACGAGCCATGCAGTGTGGATCGCCGACCCGGCCGAGATCGACGCCGAGGTCGTCGCCTGGGTTCGGGCAGCCTACGAGCGGTCGTGACGGTGGTATCGAATGCCGTACCCGTCAGCGGCCTCATCTTCGATCAAGCGCCGTGGCTGTATGACCGGCATCGCCCGGGATATCCAGCGGCCGCGGTTGATGCCCTTTTGGAGCTGGCCAAGCTCCGGCCCGGGTCGCGCGCGCTCGAGGTTGGTGCGGGAACTGGCCAGCTGACCATCCCGCTGGCGCGTCGCGGCCTGGTCATCACCGCATTGGAACCCGGGCCCCGCATGGCGGCATTCCTGGCGGGCAAGCTCGAGGCGTACCCAGGAGTCCGCGTCGTTTCCGCTCGGTTCGAGAAGGCGAACGTCGCCCCATCGTCGTTCGACGTCGTAGTCTCGGCAACGGCTTTCCATTGGGTCGATGCCGCTGTGCGATACCGGCTGGCGGCGAGGGCGCTTCGTCCCGATGGAACCCTCGCCCTCGTCCGGAACGACCATGTCCTCGGACCGAGCAACGTCGACTACTACCGCGCCGTCAGCGACACCTATCGGCGCCGCGCGCCAGAGCTAGGGCCGCCGTACATGCCGCCAGAAGAATCCGAGCTGGCCGGGCTCCGGACCGAGATGGCCGAGAGCGGGCAGTTCGACGTTGTCGATGAGCGACGATTCAGCTGGGAGCAGCCTTACACGGCATCGGAACTGGTCGGCCTCCTCCGTACGTACTCAAACCACAGGGCCCTCAGGGCTGGCACGAGGGCGGCTCTGCTGAGCGACATCAGAACGGTCGTTGAAACCGACCTCGGCGGAAGGTTCGTCGATCGCTACGTCACAACGGTCTGTGTCGGTCGGCTCGTGGCTTGAATCCGCCGCGAGAATGAATGACACGTCGCTGGTGAGGGCCTACCACCCTTCCTTCGACGATCGATCGTTGCGACCTTCACCCTGCACGGGTGCTCCGTCGGCCCGACGAGCCCCGGACCTCGTCGCTGAGGCCACATGCCCCAGGCCGTCGAACCGGCACCTTGCTCATGCCGTCCGTCCTGCGGCCACCCGCCATTCGTGGTCGGTGGAGGCGCCAGCCCGCGTTGCCTCGAGAACCCCCTGGATCTCCGCATCGGTGAGCTCACTGACCAGGCAGAACTCGTTACCGAACGGGTCCTGCATGACGGCCCAGTCGATGACCGGTGGTTCGTCGCCGTGGGATCCCGGCCTCGGATAGAGCGAGGGTGGCTTCTTGACCGCTCCGCCGAGGGCGATGATCCGCTCGATCGCTCGGTCCATCCCCTCGTTCGGCGTGAGGTCGATGTGGACCCGGTTCGCCGGCTCACCCTTGGCCGTGTCAACCACGTGCAGGATGAAGTCGTGCTTCCACGGGTCCTTGTGGCCCAGATAGCCGAAGCGGCCGTGCCAGCCACCGGGGGTCCTGCCGATGATCTCCAGCCCGGTGACTTCGGACCAGAACCGATAGCCCACGTCCAGATCGGTGACGTCGATGACGGTGCAGCGGTAGATCCCGACTCCGACTCGCTCCCCCATCAGCCTCCGACCTTCAGCTTCGCGTGCTCGCTGAACTGCCGCATCGGCTCCACGGGACCGAACTCCACGAAGACTGCGTCCTCGTCCGTCCAGGCGGTGTGTCCCGCCGGCCAGTGATAGAGCTGGCCGGCGCGGGTGGTCTCCTCCGTGCCGTCGGCGTGGCGAAGGTGAATCGAGCCCTTCAGCACGATCCCCCAGTGGGGACTCGGGCACCGGTCATCCGGGAGGCCTTCGAGGATGGGCGACATGTCGGCGCCGGCAGGGACCTGCGCATGGCGAACCGCCATCGCACCCCACTCGGCATAGCGGAGCTTCAGCTCACCGGCCTCCAATTCGACCGGCAGGTCGTCGACGGCGCTTTGCATGCGGATCTTCCCTCTCTCGGCTGCGATCGTGGCTCGCTCCAAGGATCTGCTCTCCTTGCGAGCAGAGACTACTCGCCTTGCGAGTAAGCGTCAACCGTCAGACGTTTTGCCGCTCCGCCGCTCCCGGATCCTCGTGAGCCGATTCCTCGTCAGCGGCGTGAGGCGCACGTCCGTCGTGGACCGCCAGCCCCGAGCTTCCTCGCTCGCCGACCTCAGTGATGCCTCGATGTCGGCCAGGAGCGCGGTCGTGACATCGAGCACGAGGGCCACGACATGGAGCCGCGCCGGGAACTGGAGGCGGCCGTGGAACACGCCGGACTCCTGGCCACCGCCTTCGAGTTCCGATTCGAGCATCGCGAGCGGCCCGCCTGGCTCGAGGTACTCGTCGACAAATCCGAGCAGCGTGTCGAGCATCGAGCGCGCCATCCGGCTCGTCGCGTCCATCGACCGGACCATGTCCTCGACGCTGCCCTGATCGCCGTAGAACATCCGGATCAGCCCCTCGATCTCGAGTCGAGGTTCGGCCGGCTCGGTGCGGAGCCACTCGCGCAGCGCGCTCCTGCCTGCCGGTGTGATCGTGTACCGGTTTCTGTGACGCTTCCCGACCGGCTCACGCGTGACGCTCGCCCAGCCCAGGTCGATCAGGCGCTTCTGCTCACGGTAGAGGTGTCCCTCGGACGACGGCCAGACGAACCGCAGGCTCCGACGGAGCTGACTGGTGAGCTCGTAGCCGGTCCACGACCTGACGCCAAGAAGACCCAACAGGGCGTAGGTCGTGGGAGACACCGGTTGCACGGGAGCGATCATACTCGCAATGCGAGTACGCGGGCTCATCGCGGATGCGGGGCCCCAGACTTGGCGCCAGTTGATGTTGTTCGCTGCCGGGCGGGGCGCTCAGCTCTTCTGTGGCGATCCCGACCGCACGAACGCCAGCGCCTCCGCCGCCAGTGCGTCGAGCCGATCTGCCGAGTCCGGGAGCACCGCCACCCACTCCCGCATCACCCGGCCAGGACCGGAATCAAAGCGTTCGCCCTCGCCCTCGGCGACCAGCGCCTCAACTCTCGTCCGGGGCAACTTCAGGACGAGTCGGCCGTTGACCAACATCGCGAAGATCCGGCCATCGACCTTGAGCGCGTCGGCCCCGAATCCTCGCCGGCCGCCGTCCGCGCCGGGCAGCGTCACCCCTGGCTCTCCCGCGAACCGCTCGGCGAGCTCAGCGTAACGAGCCTCCACGGCGTCGCCGGGATCATTCATCGGGGTGAATCGCGCTTCTGGAGTTGCCGGATAACAAACCGGAGCGGCTCCCGAAGGAGCCGCTCCGTTGCTGTCCCGGTGAAAGCAACCGCCGAGGCGGAAACTTCTGCCATCGCGGCAAGGGCATCTATCACGTCGGCTGCACCGACTACCCTGACCCTACCTACCCATGACCTTGTCGCTGGGGCAGCGACTGCATAAAGCAGCCGCCTAACTGTAGCGGGGCGTCTCCGATACGCCAAGGGCTTCGACGCACCGGGCGATGAAAGTTCCTTCACATTCCGGACAAAACCATATACACGGCATAACCGTCGCCGGAGCGCTGAGCGTCGGCTGGTTCACTCCTCCTGGATTGTCACCGAGGTGATCGCGACCGGGTCGTCCGGGAGGTCGCGGGCATTCCGCGGGGCGGACACGATCGCGTCGACGACGTCCATTCCCTTGGTGACCTGTCCGAACAGCGTGTAGTTCCTGGGCAGCTTGCCGGTCAGGTCCTGGTGGCAGATGAAGAACTGGCTGCCGTTGGTGTTCGGTCCGGCATTCGCCATGGCCAGCGCGCCACGGACATAGTCGCCCTTGATCGGCTCGTCCTCGAAGGTGTAGCCGGGACCGCCCGTCCCGACCCTGCCGCGCTCAAGCGCGGACTTCTTGCCGAACTGCCCGTCGCCCACCTGGATGACGAAGCCCGGGATCACGCGGTGAAAGACGACGTCGTCATAGAAGCCTTTGTTCGCCAGATCGACGAAGTTCTGCGTGGCCTTGGGCGCGTCCTGCGCATAGAGCTGGACCTCGATGTCGCCCTTCTCGGTAGCGATCGTGGCGCGGGTCATGGCCTACCTCCGGTCTGGTGTCTCAGGGCGTGGCGACGCTGACATCGGTCATCGCGACGGGGTCACTGGGCTTCTCGGCGTCGGCGGCCTGGGCGATCTTGTCGACGGTTTCCATGCCCTCGTCCACCTCGCCGAAGATCGCATAGGTGTTCGCGCTGGCGAGGCTCCCGGCGGCCTCATCGTCGAGGACGATGAAGAACTGCGATCCCTGCGAGTTGGGTCGGGGTGAGCGGGCCATCGCCACCGTGCCCCGACGATAGGTCGCCGTGACCGGCTCGTCCTGGATCGTGTAGCCGGGCCCACCGCCGCCGGTGCCGGTCGGGTCGCCGCCCTGGATGACGAACCCCGGCACCACCCGGTGAAACACGACGCCGTCGTAGTAGCCGCATGACGCAAGCGCCACGAAGTTGCCGGCGGCGATCGGCGACAGGTCGGCGCTGACCGTGATCCGGATCGCGCCAAGCTCCGTCTCGATGGTGACGAGCCGCTCCTCGCCGGCGGGGAGGGGATCTGGCTGGGCGGTTGGGCAGCCGCTGGCGGCCCGTGGGCTGCCTGCCGCTCCGGAGCCCGCCCCCGGGCCAGCGGCCACGCAAGCGGTCAGCGCCACGCACAGGGCGACGGACGTCGGCAGCAGGGCAGTCAGCCGTGGGGGGCGCGGGCGACGGATCATGCGGCGGCCTCCAGGGCGGCGGGAAAGTCGATCGCGCCGGAGAGGAGCGCCTCGCCGAGCACCACGCCGGTCACCCCGGCGTCCCGGAGGCGGCGGATGCCTCCGACGTCCGATGCGCCACCGGCGACCAGAACTTCCACATCGTAGGCGCGGACGAGCGAATGGAGCAGATCGACGTCCGGCTGCACCCCGCCGTGGGCGAGGACGACGCGCCGAACCCCGAGTCCGGCGAGCTCTCCGACGAGCTCCGGCAGGGTTGGAATGGCGGGCCGTCGCCAGGGGAACGCCGCCAGTCGCTCCGGCCGCGGATCGAGCCCCACCGCCAGCCAGTCACCTGCCACCTCGACGCACTCCCGCACGATCGCCGGCTGGTCCACCACGTCCATGCCCAGCACCGCCCGCGTGGCGCCCGCCGCGAAGACCAGCCGGACCGCGTCAGCCGATTCGAGACCCCCCGCCACCTGGAGCGGGACGGCCACCCGGCTGGCGATCGCCGCGATGGCGTCGACGGCGGCCGGCGCCCCTCGCCGGGCGCCCTCGAAGTCGACGAGGTGGATCATCGCCGCGCCCTGCTCGACGAACCGGACGGCGATGACGTCGGGCCGGTCCGTGGGCGCGCCCACGCCGGCCGATGCGCCGGGCCAGAAGACGACGCGCGACCGTCCACGCTCCAGATCGATCGCCGGGATGACCAGCACTCCGGGGTCAGCTGGCGTGGGAGCCGTTCGCCGAGGCCAGCAGCCGCCGATGGAAGCTGATCGGCAGCGAGCCGTTCCGGAGCAGGGCGTCGTGGAACGCCCGGAGGCTGAACCGGTCGCCGAGCCGGCGCTGCTCGTCGGCCCGCAGCTGGAGCAGCAGCACCTTGCCGAGCAGGTACGACAGCTGGTAGGTGGGGGTGTAGGTATAGCGGTGGACCTCCGCGCGCGCGTTGGCCTCCTCGAACGAGGTGTGCTCGACCATGAAGCGGATCGCCTCCTCGACCCCGACCTCGCCACGGTGCATCCGGATGTCGAGGATGATCCGCACCGCCCGCCAGATCGCGTCCGTGTACATGTTCAGGCGGAAGTTGGCATCGTCGTCGAAGCCCTGCTCGCGCATCATCTGCTCGGAGTACATCCCCCACCCCTCGACGAACTCCGGCGCGTCGGCAATCAGCCGGGTCAGGCTCGGGTGGCGGCTCGAGACCGACAGCTGCAGGTGGTGCCCGGGATACGCCTCGTGGATGCTGGTGTTGCTGATCGAGCTGCGGTTGTGCTCGCGCATCGCGGTCGGGTTGTCACCGACGCCCGGCGTGACGATGTAGATCCCGGAGGGGTCGCGATCGAACTTGGGCGGCTCGAAGTAGGCCGCGAACGGGATCACGTTGCGCAGGTATTCCGGGGTCGGGACGACGGCCAGCCGCTCGTCATCGGGCACGGTCACGATGTCGCGCTCGATCAGGTGCGCTCGTGCCCGGACCATGACCTCGCGGTACGCGTCGAGGGCGCTCTCGAACGTCGGCGGGTGGTCCGACTTGATCCGGTCGATGACGGTTGCCTCGTCCACGTCCGGATCGATCTCGCGCGCCGTTGCCGCCCGCGCCGCCCGGTTCTCCGCGAGCTGCTGCCAGCCGATGGCCAGGACCGCGTCGGAGTCGAGCCCGTCGAACGCGCGCAGCCCAACGAGCTCGTCGTACCGCTGGCGCCCGAGCGCCCACTCGTCCGTGCCCTTCTCGAGCGACTCGGTCAGCCACCGGCCGTACTCGCCGATCGCGGCGCGAGCCGCCTCCGAGGCGCGCGCGAGGCGCCGCCGGTCGGACTCACGGAGACCCGTCGCCGCGGCGCCGATCTCGTCGAGGAACGAGGGCAGTTCCCCCGCCGACTCGATCTCGAGCTGCTGCCACAGCCGCACCTGCGGCACCACCGCTCGCGTCCGGTGCTGGTCGAGGAAGGCCGGCACGGCCTCGAGGCGTCCCGCGATCGAGGCAAGGCGCTCGGGCAGGGGGGCGAAATCGCGGGCGAACAGCAGGAACAGGCCGTCGCCCACCGTGTCAAGCGCGGTTGACCGTCGCTCCCAGATCCGGAGGACCTCCCCGTCGAAGATGGTCCGTCGGACGTTGTGAACCTCGAGGTCACGCTCGACCAGCGCCTCGGCCGACAGACCCTCCGGATCTAGCGCCTCGATCTCAACAACGTGCCGTCGGTCCGCGTCGATCTCACCCAGGAGAGCGTCTCGCGTGCCGTCCCCCAGCCGCCCGTCGTCCGTGTGGATGCCCAGGTACGTGGCCGTCACCGGGCTGTCGCGGACGAGCCGCCGGAAGCGCGCCTCCACGAGCTCGTAGAGCCGCTCGTCGAGCGGGCCGGGGTCGGCCGCGGGATCGGGGCGCGTCAGCGCCACCTCGGGGCTGGGTGCGGTCACGTGCACTCCTCTCGCGGCCCGCACTGGGGCAGGATGGCGGTCCGCCGGCGCGCGGCACGATGGATCAGGCGGGAGTGGCCTCGGCGATGCGGCGGGTCGCCGTCTCGTGAAGCGCCGCCGCCGTGGCGGCGATGACCCGGTCGACGTCGGAGGCCTCGATGCCATGGTGGGTCACGGCACGGACCTGACCGTGGCTGTAATCGATCATCAGCACGCCGCGCGCCCGGAGCGCCTCCAGAAACGCTGCCCGGTCCCGCGCGACACGGAACAGGACGAAGTTCGTGCGCACCCGGTCGGGGTCGAGCCGACCGGGCTCCGGCTGCGCGATGCCGCCGGCGGACTCGGTGCCGTCGAGGTCGGCGAGCGCCTCCGCGAGGCGTCGGGCGTTCGCGTGGTCCTCGGCGAGGCGCTCGATCATCCCGTCCGCGCCGTCCTGCAGGGCCACGAGCCCGGCCGCGGCGAGCACACCGACCTGGCGCATCCCGCCGCCCACCAGCTTCCGGCCGCGGCGCGCGCGCCGGATGAGCTCACGCGATCCGACGAGGACGGAACCGATCGGGCAGGCGAGCCCCTTCGACAGGCAGAACGTGACCGAGTCGGCGGGCGCGGCCAGGTCGCGTCCGGAAACCTCCAGCGCGACGGCGGCGTTCCAGAGGCGGGCGCCGTCGACGTGCAGCGGAACGCCGTGCTCGTGGGCGATCGCCGCGACCCGGGCCGTGTAGGCAGGGGTGATCGGCTGCCCCATCGAATGGGCGTGGGTGTTCTCCATGGCCACGAGGCCGGTCTCGGGGTGGTGCTCGTCGAGCGGATCCCGGAAGGCGCCGCGCAGCTCGTCGAGATCGAGCGTCCCATCGGGGCGCTCGGCGAGCTGGCGGATGCTCGTGCCCGCCACGACCGCATGCCCGGCGGCCTCGTCCAGCACGATGTGGTGCTCGCGTCCGGCGATGGTCTCCTGCCCGCGCCCGAGGTGCGCCAGCTGCGCGACGAGGTTGCCCATCGTGCCGCTCGGGACGAAGAGCCCGGCCTCCTTGCCGAGCAGCTCCGCCGCCCGCTCCTCGAGCGCGATGACCGTCGGGTCGTCGCCGAACACGTCGTCGCCCACCTCGGCCATGGCCATGGCGCGGCGCATCTCCGGCGTGGGCCTGGTGACGGTGTCGGAGCGGAGATCGATGATCGGGGCCATGGGCCGGGAGTGTAGCGCCCCGTCCCGTGATGCCAGAACCGGCCCATTGCAGGAGGGCCGCCGGCCCGGCGGATCGACGACAACGCCGGGCGCACCTGCTATCCTCCGCACTCGCCGCACGGACCCGTGGTGTAGCGGCCCAACATGCCAGCCTGTCACGCTGGAGATCGCCGGTTCGAATCCGGTCGGGTCCGCCACCGATGCACACTCCTACGCCCCGTTCGCCCGCCCGAACGGGGCGTTCTCCTATCTCGCGTACCCTCTTGCCCGTGACGGTCCGCAACCCCGGCTATCGGCCGCGCCGATCCCATCGGCGCCCCGCGTCGACCGCCGCGCTATCGATCGGCGGCGTGCTGCTGGCGGTGCTTGGCCTGACGCTCGCGGGCGTCCTGACGGCCGGGCGCGTTCCGGCGCCAAGCGGCGCGGCGGTGGCTCCGGGAACCCCGGTGAGTGGCCGCTCGGACGCCCCGGCGTCGCCGACCGGCGCTGCCGGGGCGACGGATCCGGCCAATTCGGTCGAGCCTGCCCCGCCGACCGGCTCGCCGACGGCCTCCGCGCCCGGTGCCTCGGCCCCCGGAACGGTCGAGCGCGTCGCCGTGGTGCCCGTCACGCAGTTCCGATCGCCGCTCGACTCGACCTCGCTGGCCGAGGTGCAGGCAGTGCTCACGGGCACCAGCGACCGGTATGCGGCGCTTGCGCTGGTCGAGGCGGACGCGGACGCGATCCTGGCCACCCTCGGCGTTGCCCGCCCCGCGGACCCAGCCCGCCTGGTCGTCGAGCCGGACGCCGCCGCGCTGGCCATGGGGCTTGCCGAAGACCGCAAGCGTCTGGCGTTCCTTCGGGCCGACCAGGTGGACCCCAGCGTCCGGGCGCTGGCCTGGGGTCGCCACGCGCTGTTCGGCGTCGATCGGGTGTCCGGCCTCGACGCATGGACGCTCTTCGCGGAGCTCCCGGTCGATGGCGCCACCGAGCGCTACGACCCGGCCACGGCGTGGACCCTCGTCGCGGGCGGCGACATCCTGCTCGACCGCGGTGTCTACAAGACGGTCAAGATCGACGGCAAGGGCGTGGACTTCCCGTTCGACGGCGGCACGGCCGAGATCACCTCGCGCTACTGCTGCTCATCGCGCGGCTGGGAGCTGCCGCGCACCGAACGGACCGGCAATGCCGGCGCGATGCGGGCGCTGCTCCAGGGCGCGGACCTTGCCATCGCGAACTTCGAGAACCCGGCGCCCAACGACTTCAGCTTTCACACCCGCGGGACGTCCTTCACCGCGGACCCGTCGCTGATCGACGGGCTCGCGCGGGCCGGCCTCGACTGGGTCTCGCTGGCCAACAATCACATCCGGGACGCCGGCGGCCAGGGGATCCTCGAGACGATCGACAATCTCGAGGCGCGAGGACTACGGCACGGCGGCGCCGGCGCGGACCTCGACGCGGCCCGGGAGCCGTCACTTCTGGACGCCGGCGGCACGACGGTCGCCATCCTCGCCTACGACGCCATCGCCGCGGACTACGCCGCCGCCCCGGATCGCGCGGGCAGCGCGCCGCTGAGCGCCTCGGCCTGCCAGGCGGACGCGCGCGCCGCCTTGGCCGCCGGGGCCGAGGTCGTGATCGTGTTTCCCCACTGGGGGGTGGAGTACGACGCGACGCCGTTCGATCAGCAGCAGGGCCTCGCCCGGGCCTGCCTCGATGCCGGGGCGGACATGATCATCGGCAACCATGCCCACTGGGCGGGGGCGCTCGAGATCCACGACGGGAAGCCGATCTGGTACGCGCTCGGCAACTTCGTGTTCGACCAGACCTGGTCGGAGCCGACCATGGAGGGCATCACGGTCGAGCTCACCTTCCAGGCCGCCGAGCTTCGCCAGGCCCGCATGCGCCCGCACATCATCCTGGACAAAGCCCAGCCAAACTTCCTCGAGCCGAACGGCGATGGGGCCGTGGTCATGGGCCAGATCTTCGAGGCGTCCGAGGGTCTGCTCGACTGGTAGGCGGCTGGCCGCGCGGGTTCGGCAGCTGGCCCTTACGCGATCCCGGCGAACAGGTCCGTCTCGGGGATCGCCGTTTCGACCCGTGCCTCGCGAAGCACGAACGCCTCGAACGGCCAGAACTCGCGCCAGCCCTCGACGCCGAAGACCAGGAACGGGTGGTCCGTGGACATCTGGGTCACGTGCCGCAGGAGGGCCGCGAACTTGCGGTCCAGGTATGGCCCCACGTCGACCTTCGTCGTGATCTGCTCGTCGTGGATCAGCATCCGCGCCATGCGCACCTCGAACTCGGCGCGCTCCTCGTCCGTCGCGCCCTCCGGCGGCTCGCCCCACGTCCGGCCGAGCTCCCGCAGCCGGTCCCGCATGGCGGACCGGACGGAGGCGGGAATCGCCTGCTCGTAGAGCTTGAGCGGCGCCCACGGCTCGAGGCCCCCATCGGCCAGCTGTTGCGGATACCAGGCCGGATCGCCCGAGCGCTCCCACGCGCCGACCGCCACCAGGTGCGTCCGGATGTGGTCGGGATGCCCGTATCCGCCGAAGTCGTTGTAGGTCGTGATCACGTGTGGCCGGTAGCGCCGGACGAGCCACACCAGCCGCCCGATCGCCTCGTCCATGTCGGCCTGCCAGAAGCTGCGCGGATCGAGGTTGCCCGCCCGGCCCATCATGTCCGAGTCGCGGTAGCCGAGGTTCTCCCACTCGGTGACCCCCAGCTCGGCCATGGCCGCCTCGAGCTCGAGGACACGGGTGGCCGCCAGCCGGCGGTGCTCCTCCGGCGTGTCGCGATCGGCAATGACGATCTCCCCGAGGGCGCCGTCCGTGCAGGTCGCGAGCACGACCCGCCGCCCGGCGTCGACGGCCGCCGCCATGACCCCGCCAGTCCCGATCGTCTCGTCGTCGGGGTGGGCGTGGACGGTCATGAGGGTCAGGGGTTCGTCGGGCATCATCGGATGCTAGCGTGGCTCGAGGACCACCACCGGGATGGGCCGGGCCGTGCCTCGCTGGTAGTCGGCGTAGGACGGGTTGGCGGCGAGGAGGCGAGGCCACAGCCGAGCACGCTCGCTGGCGGTCGCTTCGCGGGCGCGCACAGCGCGTCGACTGCCGGGCAGCTCCACCTCTGCGTCCGGGAGGGCCTGGAGGTTCGACCACCACGCCGGATCCTTCGGGGCGCCGGCGTTGGATGCCACGACGATCAGGTTCGGGCCGTCCTCGAGGTAGAAGATTCCGTTTCGGCGGACGATCCGGGACTGGCGGCCTCGCGCGAGCAGGAACAGGGTGCCCACCCGCCGCTCGCTCGGCGGCCGCGTCCCGATCCGGCCGCCGGACAGCCGGGAGACGGCCTTGTGGAGGGCCCAGGCAGAGCGGAACACCCAGCGTGGCGGGACCATGGACCGCAGGATACCGGCGCTACCATCGCGGTCATGTCCCAGGACCCGCCGACCGGCCCGCTTGCCGGCCTGCTCGTCGCTGACCTGTCGACCGTGCTGGCCGGTCCGCTGTGCACGATGCTGCTCGGGGACCTTGGCGCCGAGGTGATCAAGGTTGAGCCGCCGGACGGCGATCCGACGCGCAGCTGGGGGCCGCCATGGGTCGGGTCAGACTCGGACGGGACGCGGACCGCTGCCTACTTCCTGGCCGTCAACCGGAACAAGCGCAGCATCCGCCTGGACCTCCGTCAGGAGGATGGCCGCCGGGTCCTGAACCGGCTGCTCGAGCGGGCAGACGTGCTGGTCGAGAACCTTCGACCCGCGGCCCGGACGAGGCTCCGCCTCGACGACGCCTCGCTCCGGGCGCTCAACGAGCGGCTCGTCCACCTCGCGGTCAGCGGCTTCGGCGCGGACGGCCCCGAGGCAGATCGCCCGGGCTATGACTTCGCCGTCCAGGCCGTCGCCGGACTGATGTCCGTCACGGGCTTTCCGGACGCGGCGGGCGGCCATCCGACGAAGGTCGGCGTCGCGATCAGCGACGTCGCGACCGGATTGTTCGGGGCGGTGGGGGTCCTCGCCGCACTTCTCGCCCGGCGCGGCGGCCCCGGCAATGCGGCGAGGGGCGATGAGCACGCCGGCGAGCGGGGAACGGGCGCGGGTCAGCGGGTCGACGTCTCGATCCTCGAGTCAACCCTCGCCATCCTCGTCAACCAGGCGCAGAACGCGTTCGTGACGGGAGACGCGCCGGGCCGCCTGGGCAACGCTCATCCGAACATCGTGCCGTACGAGACCTTTCCGACCGCCGACGGCGAGATCGTCGTCGCCGTCGGCAGCGAGCGCCAGTGGCATCGGCTGTGCGAGGCGCTCGCCCTCGGCGCGCTGGCGGAGGATCCCCGCTTCGCGACCAACGGCGCCCGCGTCGAGCATCGGGAGGCGCTCCGGGCCCTGCTCGGAGACCGGTTCGCCGACCGTTCCTCGGCCGCGTGGCTCCGTGCCCTCGACGCCGCTGAGATCCCCGCTGCGCCGATCAACGACATCCCGGCCGCGTTCGCCAGCGCCCAGGCGATGGCACGCCAGATGCGCGTCGCCATCGAGCACCCGCGGCTCGGCGTGGTCGACCAGATCGGGCTGCCGATCGGGCTGGCCGGGAGCCCAGCCTCCATCCGGTCAGCGCCGCCGCTGCTGGGCCAGGACACGGATGACATCCTCGAGGAGCTCGGGTTCGCCCCCAGCGTCGTCCGCCGGCTGCGCGAGCACGGCGTGGTGTGAAGCGCCGAGGACCGCACCGCGAGCGAGCAACGCGGATCGGCGGGGGCCCTACCATCTCGTACGGGGCGGCTCCATCCTGGCGGCCGCCCGCACCGCCACGAGGCCCGCCATGCGCGCCACATCGCTGCTCGTCGCCGTCCTCGCGGGCGTGCTCGGCGCTGCCTGCCAGCCCCCGGCAGCGGAGGAGCTCACCAACCCGCGGGAGATCCTCGGCCGCACGATCGTCGCGACCGCGGGCCTCCGGACGGCGACTCTCAGGGCCGAGTTGCAGATCCGTGACCCGAATGCTCCGGGTCTCGGGCCGGGTGGCGTGAGCGGCGGCGTGCTCGAGGCCCAGATCGACCTGCCGCGATCGGCGTTGACGGCCCGCGTCGTCGACGGGCAGGGACCCGAGCTCGGCCGCGCGATCGTCGCTGACGGCCGCATCTTCATGTCCGGCCAGAACGGCCGGTGGCAGGCACTCCCGGGCGACGCCGGGGCAATGCTCAACCCCGCCGGAATGTTCCTGGGAATGCCGGGCGCGGCCCCGCCGGACTACCCGGCCATCCTCGGCAGCGCCCTGGTGGACCCGGCCATCAGGATCGAGCTGGTCGGCGTGGAGGACTGCCCGAGCGGCCGTTGCTACCGAACGATCGTGGAGATCCCCCGCGAGGCCGTCTGGTCGCTGGCGATGAAGCTCTCCGGCATGGACCAGATGCGCGGCTTCCAGGAGCCCGCCCCGCCCGCGGCAGACCTCCCGACGATCGGCCTGGCCGTCCTGTCGGACACGGCCAGCTTCCGGATGGTCGACCTTGCCGCGTCCGGCACGCTGAACGGCGTCGCGGCCCAGCTGCGCGTCCAGCTGACGGACCCGAACGGCGCGGTGTCGATCCAGGCACCGCCGCCGGAGCTCGTCGACCGGCCGGACATCGAGGGCATCCTCGACGAGGTGGGCCAGGAGCTCGAGTCCGGGGGCGTGGCTGAGCCGGCGCCGGCACCGCCGGTTCCGCCGTCGCCGTGACCGGCATCCGTCCCCCGGCTGACCCCGAGACGCCGGCGGAAAGCCGGCGCCCGCCCGGCCCGCTGCTAGACTCGGCCTGCGGTCGCGGCTCCCACCTCGGATGCTGGGCGGCCCGCCAGGAGGGCCCGATGACCGACGATCGCGAGCGCTGGGCGCTCATCCTCGGCGCCTCGAGCGGGATGGGGGAGGCGAGCGCGCTGGCGCTGGCCCAGGCCGGCTACCGGGTCTGCGGCATCCACCTCGACTTCCGGGCGGGTCTGCAGCACGTCGAGGAGCTCAAGGCCCGGTTGGCGGAGCTCGGCGCCGAGCCGCTCTACATCAACATGAATGCCGCGGACGACGAGAAGCGGGCGACCGCGCTCGAGACGCTCCGGCAGCGCTTCGACGAGTCCCGTGCGGCAGGCCGGCGCCCGTACGTCCGGGTCGTGCTGCACTCGCTGGCCTTCGGCTCGCTCGTGCCCTTCATCGCCGACGATCCCAAGGCGGCCGTCGACCGCAAGAAGATGGAGATGACCCTCGACGTGATGGCCAACAGCCTCGTCTACTGGGTTCAGGACCTCCTCCGCTGGGGCTTCCTCGATCGGGGCTCGAAGATCTACGCGCTCACCTCGGAGGGCTCGACGCGGGTCATCCCCTCCTACGGCGTCGTGTCGGCGGCCAAGGCGGCGCTCGAGTCGCACTGCCGACAGCTGGCGATGGAGCTGGCCCGCGCGGACACGGGGATCGCGGTCAACGCGATCCGCGCCGGCGCCACGGACACGCCCGCCCTCCGGCGCATCCCGGAGGCGGCCCGGATGGTCGAGATCACCGAGGCCCGCAACCCGCACGGACGCCTGACCACGACGGCCGAGGTGGCCGAGGCGGTCGTCCGCCTCTCGGAGAGCGATTCGGACTGGATCAGCGGCAACGTCATCGGCGTCGACGGGGCCGAGTACGTCAGCGGCTAGCGGCCGATTGCCCGGCCGCATGCCCGGCCGGGTGATCGTCGTCGGCTCGGTCAACGTGGATCTCGTGGTCACGGCGCCGCGGCTGCCGTCCGCGGGCGAGACCGTGATCGGCGGCGCCTTCGCTCGCCACCACGGCGGCAAGGGAGGGAACCAGGCGGTCGCGTCCGCCCGGCTGGGAGCGCCCACGAGCCTCGTTGGCGCGGTGGGCGACGACGCCTTCGGGGCCGAGGCGCGCGCCGCGCTCGCCGCGGACGGCGTGGACGTCGCCGAGCTGGCGACGATCCCCGGCGAGGCGACCGGAGTGGCGCTGATCGTGGTGGGCGCGGGCGGCGACAACCAGATCGCGGTGGCCTCCGGAGCGAACCAGGCCGTGACCCCGGAGCAGGTCCGGCAGGCGCTCGCGCGGCTTCGACCCGTCCCTGGCGACGTCGTGCTCGTCGGCCACGAGATGCCGACGACGTCGGCACGCGAGGCGCTCCGGCTGGCGCGGGAAGCCGGCGCGACGGCAGTGCTCAACCCGGCGCCCGCCGGGGGCCTCGACCGGGCGACCTTCGGGGTGGCCGACGTGTTGACCCCGAACCGCGGCGAGCTGGCGGCCCTCGTCGGGGCCGAGGACCAGCGGATCGGCAGGCCGTCCTCCCCATCGGGCGACACGGCCCGCGCCGCCCGCTCGCTGGTGGAGGGCAACGCGGAGGGGAGCGGCGTCCCGGCGGTCCTCGTGTCGCTGGGGGCCGGCGGGGCGCTGCTCGTGCGTGCCGGCGAGCCGCCGCTCGAGATCCCGGCCCCGCCGGTGGCCGTGGTCGACACGACGGGCGCGGGCGACACGCTCAATGGCTCGCTGGCGGCGGGGATCGCGGCCGGCCTCGACCTCGAAACCGCGGCGCGGCGCGCGGTGCTCGCGGCATCCCTGGCGACGGCCGTCGCCGGTGCTCGGGACGGCATGCCGGTGCCGGAGGCGCTCGCGTCCGTCGGCCGCTGACCGGCGACCGTCCGGTCAGACCGTAGCTCAGACCGTCGCGCGGCGCCGCGCGGCGAGGGCCCCGGTCCGCGGGCCGAGGACGAGGGCGGCGAGGAACAGCGCGCTCTCGACCAGGACGATCGTCGCGCCGCTGGCGGCGTCGAGCCAGAACGATGCGTACAGACCGATGACCGATCCGCCGATGCCGACCGCAACGGCGATCCCCATCATGGCCGTGAAGCGCGAGGCAAGCAGCTGGGCGGTGGCCGCGGGGGTGACGAGCATGGCCACCACCAGGACGATCCCCACCGCCTGCAGGCTGATCGTGATGGTCAGGGCGACGAGCGCGAGGAACAGGGATTCGAACCGGTCGACGCGGAGCCCGGAGGAGGCGGCTCCGAGCGGGTCGAAGGTCGAGTACAGCAGCTCCTTCCAGAGCACGCCGACGACGCCGAGGACGCCCCCGCCCAGCAGCGCCAGCCCGGCCAGCTCCTCGGCGCTGGTCGCCAGCAGGTAGCCGAACAGGAAGCCGAACAGGTCACCGACGTACCCGTCGATCGTGCTGAACAGGAAGATCCCGAGCGCGAAGGTCCCGGCGAACATCACGCCGATCGCCGTATCGGCCCGGATCCGGGCGCGCCGCGTGACCCAGCCGATGGCGAGCGCCGTCGACACGGCCGCAACGCCGGCTCCCAACAGGAACGGGCCCTTGACCATGTAGGCGACGACCACGCCCGGGAACGCTGCGTGGCTGACAGCGTCGCCGATGAAGGACAGGCCCTTCAGGACGACATAGGTACCGACGACGGCGCAGACGGTGCCGACGATCGCCGCCGCCAGCATGGCGCGGACGAAGAACGGGTGACCGAGCGGCTCGAGCAGCACGTCCATCAGGACCCCGGCCGGCTGCGCCGCCCGCTGCCCGGTGCGCCCCGGCCGTGATCACCGCTCTCATGGAAGTGCCGCTCGCCGGGCTGGGCGTCGTCGTGGTGATGTGCATCGTCGAGGACCACCGAGCGGCCCTCGACGACCAGCAGGTGCCCCCCGTAGGTGCGGGCGAGCACCTCCGGATCAAGCACGAGCGAGGACGGGCCGTGGGCGATCACCGTCCTGTTGATGGCCAGCACGCGGTGAAACCGCTGCGAGGCGCAGGCCAGATCGTGGGTCGTGGCGACGACGGTCCGTCCCCGTTGTGCCTCGAGCTCGAGGATGTCCATCAGGTCCTCCTGGGTCGCGGCGTCGACCCCGGTGACCGGCTCGTCCAGGAGATACAGGTCCGGCTGCGCTGCCAAGGCGCGGGCAAGGAAGACCCGGCGCCGCTGCCCGCCGGAGAGCGCCCCGATCTGCGTCCCCGTCCACTCCGCCATCCCCACCTGGCCGAGCGCCTCGCGGACCGCACGACGGTCCGCCGCGCCCGGGCGTCGCAGGACGCCAAGCGCCGGGTAGCGGCCCATCATCACGACGTCCGCCACGGTCACCGGAAACGCCCAGTCGACGAGCTCCGCCTGGGGCACGTACGCCACCCGCCGGGCCTGCTGGCCGGCCGGGTGACCGAGGATCTCCACCCGCCCGGACCACGGGCGGAGGAGGCCGGTCATCACCTTGAGCAGCGTGCTCTTGCCGGCCCCGTTCGGGCCGACGACGGCCAGCAGCGACCCGGCCTCGATCGCGATGCTCACACCCTCGATCGCCGGCCGGCCGTCGTAGCCGGTCGACACGTCCGACAGCCAGACATCGGCGTGGGCCCGGGCATGCCCGGAGTCGATCCCGGCATCGACGGTCGCGAGCCGCCGGTCACGTGGCCGCGCGTGTGTGTCCACGCTCCCGTCCGGCGCCGGCTCGGTGCTCATACCCCGGGCATCGTCACGCGGCGTGGAGGGCGTGCTGCGGTTCATCGCAGGGCCGCCTCGATCCGTTCGGCGTTGAGTTCCATCATGCCGAGGTAGGAGTCGGCAGGCGGGTCGCCGAGCGAATCGTTGTACAGACCTGTCTCGACCTCGACGTCCGCTTCCTCGGCGATCGCCCGGGCAAGGCGCGGATCGAATTGCGCCTCGCCGAACACGGCGCGGGCGCCGGACGCACGGATCGCATCGACCAGGGCGGCGATCTCGCCGGCGGACGGATCCTGGCCGGGGACCTCGACGACGACCCCGACGATCTCGAGATCGTACGCGGCGGCGAAGTACGGGAACGCCTCGTGGAACGACACGATCCGGCGGTTCTCGGCCGGGATCGCGGCCAGCCGATCGCGGACCGACCGGTCCAGCTCGGCGAGCCTGGCGTCGTAGCCCTCGGCCTCGGAACGGAAGGCCGCGGCCCCGTCGGGGTCCGCCTCGACCAGCGTCTCGACGATCCGCGCCGCGTACAGGCGCGCGTAGGCGACGTTCAACCAGAGATGCGGGTTGGCGCCATCGCCGTGGCCGTCCTCGTGCTCGCCGCCCTCGAGGTAGTCGACGCCTTCGAGGTCCTCTGCCAGCTCGACGACACGCGCCGTCGTACCCGAGTCCTCGATGAGGTCCACGGCCCATTCGTCGAGCCCCAGGCCGTTCATCACGATCAGGTCCGCCTGCGCGACCGCCGCCACGTCACTGGGGCTGGGGTCGAAGGTCTCCACGACGCCGCCGGCCGGGACGAGGCTCGAGACCACCGCTCGCGACCCGGCAACGTTCGCGACGAGGTCGGCGAGGACCGTCGTGGTCGCGACTACCCGGATCGGGGCCGGTTCCGCCGTCGATGGGCCTGGCTCACGGCCGGCCGACCCGCCGCAGGCCGTCATCGCGAAGGCGGAGAGCGACACCAGCAGGACCGACCGCAGGAGGCTGCCAGGGAGATCGAGTCTCAGCCGGGATGACGGGATCATTGCACATCCTCTCGAAGCGGCGGATCAGGCGTCCGAGCGCCTGGACCGACAGGCGGGGCAGAGCCCGAACAGCTCGAGCCGGTGGGCGTCGATGGCGTAGCCGGTTCGTGCGCCGACCTCGTCGACGAACGTGCGGAGGCCGGCATCGCCGATCTCACTCGTCCGGCCGCAGCGCGAGCAGACGACATGGTGGTGATGGGCGGGCTCGCATCCGACGTAGGCGTGCTCGCCGGTCGGCAGATCCAGGCGTTCGACGGCCCTGAGGTCGAGCAGGAGCTCGAGCGCGCGGAAGATCGTCGCGCGGCCGACGGCGACGCGGCGGCGCCGGGCGTCGGCCGCCAGGTCGGCGGCGGTGAAGTGGCCGTCGCGGTCGGCGATGAGCTGGGCGACGGCCCGGCGCGGCGCCGTGACCCGATGACCTGCGCGGTCCAGGGCGGCGAGGAGGGGGGCGGGATCTCCCATGACCCGGCGATGATACTCAGTCTCACGCCGCTCGTCGAGCGATGCCTTTCCGGCGCCACCGGCCATCAGCCGGGGATTGCCATACCGTAGCCCGTCAGCTCGACGTACGCCTCGCCGCCGAGCGGCTGCCCGGCTCGGGTCGCCCGCACCCGCTGCGACCCCTCCCAGTACACCACCCCGGTGGTGGCGCGGGTGTCGAGCTCCTGGTCCGCGACGGTCGGGGCGAGGTCGATCGCGAGGTTCTCGGCCGGCAGCTCGATGCGCCAGCCGGCCGGGTAGTCGAAGCCCGTCTCGGGGCTCGTCCATCGATCGGTGACCTCGACCGAGAACGCGTCGGCGGGGAGGTGGCGCACCCGCCCGTCGGGCGAGACCAGCGTCCCGTAGACGAGCGGGTAGGACCCGTCCCGGTCACGGACCAGCGACAGCGTCAGGTCCGTCCCGTCGTCGAGGTTGATCGCGAACCAGTCCCAGCCGCCCCCGCCGACCGCGATGAAATCGCCCCACTGGTGGTCGAACCAGGCGAGGCCCTCGACTTCGAGCGAGCGGCCGTCGACGGCGAGCGAGCCCGTCGCCTCCATCCGCGTCCGCGAGTAGTAGTAGGAGCCGCCGGCCGGTCCGAAGTCGATCCAGCCGTCGCGGTCGTGAAGCGCGGCCGGCGCCGACCCGCGCAGCTCGAGATCCACCGCCAGGCCGGACGGATCGCCCTGCGTCTCGGCGGCCTCGACGCTCGCCTGCAGCCGGTCCGTCCCACCGGAGCCGGACATGCGCCAGGGGTCGCGCTCCGTCGTCTCCGGACGGGTCGGGTCAAACCCGGTGATCGCGAAGTCGAAGGCGCCGTCCGCACCGCCCGCCCGGTCGACCTGCGGCCCGATCTCGCTCCGCTGCGCGTAGGTGAACCGTCCGCCGGTCTCGTCGGTCAGGGCCAGGTGGGATGCCCACGAGACCGGGAACCCGCCGCGCTCCGCCCGGAAGACGACGTACTCGAAGCCCCACCGGCCGCCGCCCTGGTCCCGGAGGTGGCCCGTGTAGTACCACCACTCGGTCAGCCGCTCGTGGGGCGCGTCGTCGCGCGGCAGCACGACCGGTACCGGATCGGCCGCGACCGGGATCGTCGGCTCGGCGGCGGGAGCCTGGACCGGCCGCTGGGCGGGCGGATTGGCCAGCACCGGGCCGCTACAGCCGGCGACGACCAGCAGGAGGACCGCGATGAGGCGCCTCATCGCACCGCCGCCTCGATCTCCGCCTCGGACGGCAGCCGCGAGGCGACGAACCGTTCGAGCGGCCGCGGGATCCACCAGTTCCAGCGCCCCAGCAGCCGCATCGTCGCCGGCACGAGGAGCGCCCGGACCACCGTCGCGTCGAGCGCCACTGCCACCGCCACCCCGATGCCGAGCGCCTTGATGAGCACCACCTCGGCGAAGGCGAACGAGCCCGCCACGACGATCACGATCAGCGCCGCGGAGGTGACGATCCGGCCGCTCCGCTCGAGGCCGCGCGCCACGGCCTCCGTGTTGTCGCCGGTCCGGTCCCAGACCTCCTTCATCCGCGACAGCAGAAACACCTCGTAGTCCATCGACAGACCGAACAGCACGCAGAAGAGGATCACCGGCTGGGTCGTTTCGACGAAGCCCAGCGGCTGGAACCCGAGCGGGGCGGACAGGTTGCCGTCCTGGAAGATCCAGACGAGCGCGCCGAACGAGGCGGCGATCGAGAGGGTGTTCATGACCAGCGCCTTGGCCGGCAGGATCACGGAGCGCAGGAGGAGGAACAGCACGGCGTACGTGCTGACCAGGATGAACAGGGCCGTCCGGGGGAAGTCGGCGCCGATCCGGGCCACGACGTCGGACACCTCCGCCGCACCGCCCCCCACCTGGACCGTCAGCCCGGCCGGCGGCGCGAGCGCGCCGGCGGGGTCGCGCAGGTCCGCCACGAGGTCGCGGCCCTCGTCGCGATTCGGGCCGTACGGGGTGAAGACCGTGAACGCGGTCAGGTCGCCGCGCGTCGTGGCTCCGACGGTCGCCTGGACGAAGCGGTCCGGCGGGCCGGAGGGGTCGGACAGCAGGAGCTGGTACTGGTCGAGCCGCAGACGCGGGTCGATGTCGACGAGGCTCTCGACCCGCTCGATCCGCGGGTCCGCCGCCAGGCGCCGGGAGTACTCGTACAGCTGCGCGACGTTCTCCGGGGTGGTCGCCGGGCCATCGGTGCGGACCGCCAGCGACAGCGGCGCGAAGGCGCCCTCGCCGAATTCCTCGACGAGCAGGTCGAACGACGCGCGCGACGGCACCGAGGCCGGCAGGATCGACGCGTCCGGCGCGTTGAACTTGACGTGCAGGAACGGCGTGCCGAGCAGCAGGAGGAGGGCCAGGGTCGGGACGAGGACGGCGACGGGGCGGCGCATCACCCAGCGGGCGATCCGGGCCCACGGCCCGTCGGTCTGGCTGCCGACCTGCACCCGGCGGACGCGCAACGCGTCGATGCGCGGCCCGGCCAGCGTCAGGAGCGCCGGCATCAGCGTGAGCGCGGCGACGACCGCGAGGCCCACGACGACGGCGCCGGCGATGCCGACCGAGCGGAGGATCATGAGCTCGAACAGGACCAGGCCGAGCAGGCCGAGGAGGACCGTCAGCCCGCTGAAGAACACGGCCCGGCCGGCGGTTGCGACGGTGACCCGCACCGCCTCGCCCACTCGATCCGGGCCCGTCCGCACCGCCAGCTCCTCCCGGAAGCGACTGGTCATGAGGAGCGAGTAGTCGACGCCCAGCCCGAGGCCGAGCAGGGTCGCCAGGTTCAGCACGAAGATGCTCATCGGCGTCACCGACGCGACCGCCCAGATGACGGCCAGGGCGACGATCACCGCGGCCCCGCCGACCGCGAGGGGCACCGCCGCCGCGACCACCGAGCCGAACACGAGCAGCAGCGCCAGCCCGGCCAGCGGCAGGGAGATCAGCTCGCTCCGCTGCAGGTCCGACTCCGAAACGTCCTGCACGTCGCCGTAGAAGGCCGGACCACCCGCGATGCCGACGTCGAGGCCCTCGACCTCGGCGATCCGCTCCTCGAGCACCGGCAGCGCGTCGGGCGAGTCGTCCGGGGACAGGTCGAGCAGGACGACGTCGTAGGCCGTCCGTCCGTCGTCGGACACCTGGCGGGGCGCCAGGACGTGCGACAGGTAGCCGGCGACCGGGGAGCCGGTGGCGACCCTGCCGGTCGCCTGCGCCACGGCGGTCTCGAACTCCGGCGTGCCGGCCGTCCAGCGGTCGCTGTGCAGCACGAGCACGACGGCCGACGGCGCGAGCCCCAGCTCGTCGGACAGCACCTGCCGGGCCCGGGCGGACTCGAGGTCGTCGCTGGTGAAGCCACCGGCGCTGAGGACGTCGACGACCCTTGGCGCGAATGGGACGGCGACGAGGAGGACGGCCAGCCAGGCCCCGATCACCCACCGATGCCGCCGGACCACGAAGCGGCCGAGACGATCGAAGAGGCTCACGGCTGTCGTTCGGACGGCGGCACGAGTGCGGATGGGCGCGCAGCGGGAAGTGGGGCTCGGTCGCCGGGGGGCATCGACTCCATCGTAGCCCGACGCGCGCCGGCAGCCGGCACGTCGTCCGGCCGATCGGGTCCGCCCGACGTGGCTGCGGTTTCTTCCGTACCCGCCCGTCTGCTAGATTCGCCCCGTCCCGTCCGCCGTCAGCGAGGCCCAGCGGTGCAGCTGTTCACGATCGCCTTCCAGCGCCCGTTCGAGTTCGGCGTGGCGACCGCGATCACCGTCGCGATGATCTTCATCATGCTGCGCGCCGCCATGTCGGCCGAGGGTGGCCACGGCTGGACGCGCCGGATCACCGGGCCCAACGGGAAGTGGCTGTTCGGGTTGCTGTTCGTGGGCTGGGCCGTGGTGTTCGGGCTCGGGCTTCAGTTCGTCCCTCATGAGGGCGCCAACTCGCCCTACGGCGGCCTCGGCCTGATCGCCATGTTCACCGGCTTCTTCATCATGATGGGCTTCCTCTGGTCCGTGATCGGGGAGTGACCCAGGCCGCAGAGGGACCTCTCCCGGCTCCGCCGTCCTCGGCCTGAGCGATTTCCGCCGCTCGACCACCAGGCGGTCGCTAGACGGCGGTCGGGACGCGGCAGCCCAGATGTCGTGCACGGCTCGTGACGGCACATCTGCCGCTCGACCATCAGGCGGTCCTCGGACGGAACCTCCCGCGGTAACGGCCGCGTGGCGGTCATCCGGTGGAACCGACCGCCGGGCCGGATCGAGAGCGCACCGGGATCCGCGCGACGCTCGCGACGGTTCGCGCCACGATCGAGGCGTGCAACGCGACGCAACCTTCATCCGTGGTTCGGCGTCCCACCCCCGTGCGCCCGGTCATCCCCGTCCTCCTCGCCGCGCTCGTCATCCAGGCGTGCACCGGTGCCCCTCAGGATCTCGGCGCGCCGCCGCTCTCCCAGCAAGCCACGGAGGAGCGGAACGGCCTCCGTGTCTCGCTCCAGCTCGAGTCGGCACCCGTCAGCGGAGCCCGAACCTGGGCGACGGCAACGGTCGAGAACGTTGGAGAGAAGCGCATCCGCTGGGCCGGCGGCGGCTGCGGCGACGCGCTCTGGATCGGCATCGACCTTGGTCCCGCCCTCGACGGCGGGCGGCGATGGACGGGGCTGCTCGGGCGGTTCAAGCAGCTGGCGCTGGGCCCGATGGGCGGTGGAGCGACGAATGGATCATTCGTGCCGGAGGCGCGCCTGCCGCGGGGGGACGGCATCGAGATCGCCTGCCCGGCGAGCCTCTCGATCGAGACGCTGGCACCCGGTGAAACCTCCACCGTTCGGGCGGCCTGGGATGGCGCGATCGCCGCCGGTCCCGCGCCCGCCGGCCCGGGCGTCGTGAAGGCCTCCTTCCCGTACATCGGGGTTGAGGGGGAAGTCGACGACGACGCCATCGACGCCAAGCCCATCGTCGCGGAGCTCGTGACGACGGTCCTCGGCGGTGACGGTGGGGCCGGGATGTCGCCCGCGCTCGCGATCGATGCCGCTCTCGCCGATCCCCAGTTCGCCGCGTTCGTCGAGGCGCAGCCCGAGGCGACGTGGATCAATCCGCACCTGCAGTTCGCGGACGGTCTCTGGGGCATCGGGCTGTTCCGGTTCAACCCCGATGATGCCCAGGGGCTCGAGATGTTCGGCGAGGTCCGGATCGATGCTGGCGGCGCGATCGTGGGCCGCCGCTTCGAGCCGCCGTTCCCCTGACGCGGGCGCCGCGGGCCGCGAGCAGCGCAACGCTCTACGCGTACCGGGCGTCACACGGGGATGCGGCTCCCTTCCGTCATTGCAGGGCTCGTGAGCGTCGTGCTCGCCGGGTGCAGCCCATCGGCTCCGTCTCCGTCGGCGGCCGTCACGACGCCCGTTTCGACCGCCAGTCAGCGGCCGGCCTCGCCGACGTTGACGGAAAGGCCGATCCCCTCGCCGACCCCGAGACCGACGCTCGCGGTCGCCGAGCCCGTCTTCCCGCTGCCGACGTGGGCCCGTCGAGGAGGTTCCGGCTCGCGCGCCCGAGCGGGTCGCCGTCGTGGAGGAGCGCGGGGTGCGCGTGCGGCTCGAGCTCGATGCCAACCCGATGATGGCCGGCGAGCCTGCCTGGGCGACCACCGAGCTGACGAACACCGGCACCGACGAGTTGATCTGGATGACCGACGGCTGTCAGATCCACGTCGGCGTCATCGGCACACTCGTCGATCTCCGCTGGCGGTTCGGCGTGCCACAGCGAGGCATCGCGCAGGACTTCAAGTCGTGGGCGAGTGGCCAGGGTCCCGGGCGGGACGACGGGACCATGCGCCTCGAGTTCACGCCCGAGCCGTTCGTCGGCATGGGCAAGTTCGGCTGCGCTGACCTCGGCGTCGAGCACCGACTGGCGCCGGGCGACAGCGTCCGGTCGCGGGAGCGATGGGACGGCCTGGTGGCACATGCTGGACCATCGCCCACCGCCGCAGCCGAGATCACCGCCCAGGTCGACGGCTGGCGGAGGGAGCACGAGGGGCCGAACCGCCGACGGGAGCTGCGCGTCCGGCTCCCCGCCTGGGTGATGGGTTCCGAGAACGCGCCGACGATGTCCGCATCGCAGGCCGTCGACTTCGCGTTGCGGGATCGCGGGTTCGCGGCCTGGGTGCTTGCCGGGTGGATCGACCGCTGGCAGCCCATCGCCGAGTTCGTCCCGGCCGACCGAGTCTGGTACATCGGCATGGCGACGAAGGACGGCGCGACCCGGATCGCGATCGTCGACATCGAGATGGGAACGACCACCGTCGTGGCGGCCGCCACCGACGGCAGGGGTGAGTACCGGATCACGGGCTCCGCCGACTGAGCAGCGCGCAGCCGCGATCGAGCGGACGGTCCCGGAGCGCGCGAGCGGGCCGGCTCAACTCGGCGGCTGGCGCACCCACAGGTCGATCGGCGGCAGGTCGTGGCGACCGAGCAGCTGCGAGATCTCCCCGGCGTGGAACGCGTCGTGGCTGCACAGCCGGTTGAGCACGGAGGCGCGGTCGTGGCGCTGCGTGACGCCGTCGCGCGTCCGAGCCGCCGCCCGCTCCAGGTCGTCCACGGACCAGCGCTCCAGGCAGTCGCGCACGACCTCCCAGCTCGAATCGAGCGCCCAGGCGAGCTCGTCGCCCGAGCGCGGATGGTCCTCATCGTCCTCCCAGCTCACGCCCGTCAGGGGCGCCGTGAACGGTGTGCGCTCGGCGCCTGGTTCCTCGAACACGCCGCACAGCCAGTACACCCGGCTCCCCGCGACGTGTGCGGCGAGGGCCCAGACCGGGGCGTGCTCGGGCCCGGCTCGCAGGGCCAGCTGGTCCGCGCTCAGGTCCTCGACGGCGTGGCGGATGCGCGCCGCGTACTGCGGCCAGTCCGGGTAGAGGGACGCGACGGAGCGATCCATGCGGCCAGTATGCCTCCGCGCCGGCGCCGTCGGGATGCTTCCGTCGACCTGTCGTGGGCGCGTGGGCTATGATCGGCCGACTTGCAGACTGCATACTTCTTATGCACTCAAGCGCACAGTCGGAGGCACCCCCCAGCGTGGACGCCCAGGAGATCAAGTCCGCGGTCGCGCACCATGACGCCATGGCGACCGGCGCGTCCTTCGTGAACCAGCGAGATCCAGCGCGGCGCCTCGGTCCGGACGGCAGAGCCGCGACCAGCCGCCGCGCGCCCCTGTGGGCGGACGTGCCGGACGAGAAGTGGAACGACTGGCGCTGGCAGCTCAGCCACCGGGTCAACGATCTCGAGGAGATCGAGGGGGTCCTCAACCTGACCGACGAAGAGCGTGACGGCCTGGGCGCGCCGGACAAGTTCCGGGTCGACATCACACCGTACTTCATCAGCCTGATCGACCCGGACGACCCGGACGACCCGATCCGCCGGCAGGTGATCCCGCTCGGGCGCGAGCAGCAGGCCTTCACCGCAATGATGGAGGATTCGCTCGCGGAGGACCGCCACTCGCCGGTCCCTGGCCTCGTCCACCGCTACCCGGACCGCGTGCTCATGCTCGTCACGACCCAGTGCGCGAGCTACTGCCGGTACTGCACCCGGTCGCGGATCGTGGGCGACCCCACCCAGAACTTCAACCGCAAGGATCACGAGGCCCAGCTCGACTACCTGCGCCGCACGCCGCAGGTCCGCGACGTGCTCATCTCCGGCGGCGACGGGCTGACCCTCGCCCCGAAGCTGTTCGAGTCGATCCTGCGCGGCCTGCGCGAGATCCCGCATATCGAGATCATCCGGATCGGGTCACGGGTGCCGGTCTTCCTGCCCCAGCGGATCGACGACGAGCTGTGCGCGATGCTCGAGAAGTACCACCCGCTGTGGATCAACCTGCATTTCAACCATCCGCAGGAGATCACGCCGGAGGTCTCGCGCGCGGTCGACAAGCTGACTCGCGCCGGCCTGCCGGTCGGCAACCAGAGCGTCCTGCTCGCCGGGGTCAACGACTGCGTCAACATCCAGCGCGAGCTCGTCCACAAGCTGGTCGAGAACCGGATCCGGCCCTATTACCTCTACCAGTGCGATCTGGTGGAGGGTTCCGGCCACTTCCGGACGCCGGTCGGCAAGGGCCTCGAGATCATCGAGGGCCTGCGCGGCCACACCTCCGGCTACGCCGTCCCGACCTACGTCGTCGACGCCCCGGGCGGCGGCGGCAAGATCCCGGTCATGCCCAACTACCTGATCAGCTACTCCGATCACAAGATCGTGCTCCGCAACTACGAGGGCTACATCACGACTTACGAGGAGCCGCTCGAGTACAAGCAGCACGACCGGGCGGCCTGCGCGTCGTGCCAGTCAACGCGACCCGAGCCCGGTCAGAGCGGCGTGCACGGGCTGCTCCAGGGCGAGCGGATGTGGATCGAGCCGAAGGGCTTCGAGGAGCTTCACGCCCGGGGCAACCAGGCGGCGCACCGCCTGCAGCGGCCGGACAAGTGGGTGCCGTACGGAGTCGGCGCGATCGAGGGCACGGCACGAGTGGCGCTGACGATGCTGGAGCCCGGGACGGCCGATGGAGCGGAGACCGTCACGGAGCGCGCCGCGAGCGAGGTGAACGCCGGGATCGTCGAGCCGAACGACGTACTGACCGAGGAGCAGCGCGGGAACGGCGCGACGGCAGATGGCCCTCGTGCCGACGTCTACGGGCCCGGCGAGGAACCAAGGCCACGCGAGGGGGAGCCCACCGGGTCGGCCCACGGGGAGCTGCTCTAGGAACTGGGCGGCCAGGGCGCACCTCGCCGCATGCGTTTCCTGACTATCGGTCAGGCGGTGCGCACAAGGATGCCTCTTGCGGCAGCCCGGCCGGTCCCGGAGCCCCAGCCACGCACGCCGGATGTCGGCGAGGCTGCCAACGCGCCATCGGCTGACCGGCTGGCAGGATCGTGGGCCGCCGCGGTGCGCCCTAGGCGCACGCCGTGACCATTTGACACGATCCGGCGGCGGCCGCCTCACGCGAGGCAACGCCTGGGATCAGCCGCCCGCACCGCCGAGCCGGGCGGACCTCGTCTCGGGCGGACGCCCGCCCGGCTGCGTCCCACTGCGCCGGCCGCGCCGGCAGATCCCAGCGCAGGCCCAGCCGCCCGGGCGGGGACGTACCATCCGGCGGTGGCCAGCGTCTCGAGCCCGGTCCTCGTCGGTCGCGACGCGGAGCTGGTGCGCCTCCTCGCGGCCCTGGAGCGAGCGGACCTCGGCCGCCCGCAGCTCGTGGTCGTGTCGGGCGAGGCCGGCATCGGCAAGACCCGGCTGATCTCCGAGCTCGTCGCTCGAGCGCGGGCAGACGGCTCGCGAATCCTCGCCGGCGGATGCCTCGACATCGACGGAACCGGCGTGCCGTACCTGCCGCTGGCGGAGGGACTGCGCGGCCTCGCCCGAGCGACGCCGCCCGCCGAGCTGGAGCGGCTTCTCGGGCCGACACGGGACGACCTCGCCTCGATCGCGCCGGATCTGGTGGCCGGGGACGCGGCGGCTGGCGAGCGGCCGGACCCCGGCTCGATCGGGCAGGCTCGGTTGTTCGAGCGCGTCCTCGAGCTGATCGGCCGGCTGTCCGAACCGCGCCCCGTCATGGTCGTCGTCGAGGACGCCCAGTGGATCGATCGGGCGACCCGCGATCTGATCACGTTCCTCGTCCGCAACGCGACGACGGAACGCGTCGCGGCCTTTGTCACCGTGCGCACGGACGACCTGCCCCGTGGCCATCCGAACCTGGTCTGGCTGGCCGAGCTGAACCGCGCGCCGGGTGGCGACCGGGTCGCGCTCGAGCCGCTCGACCGCAGGGCCGTCCGGGAGCAGCTGACCGCGATCGCGGGCGGCACGCCCGATCCCGCGCTCGTCGACCGCGTCTGGAACCGGAGCGAGGGCAATCCCTTCTTCGCGGAGGAGCTGTTCGCCGCCGACGCCGTGACCGGCGCCGGCGCCACGTCCACGCTGGTGGAGGTCCTCCTTGCGCGGGTCCGGTCGCTCCGGCCCGCCACGCGCGAGGTGGTGACGGCGGTCGCCGTCGCTGGCCGGCCGGTCGAGGAGCGCCTGCTCGCCGCTGTCCTCGAGCGGCCGGTGGAGGCGATCCGGCCTGCGCTGCGGGAAGCCGTCGAGCGGCACGTCGTCGCGGAGGACGAGGGCGGCGCGATCCGGGTGCGCCATGAGCTGCTGCGGGAGGTGGTCGCCCGGGAGCTCCTCACCGGCGAGCGCCGCGGGCTGCACGAGCGGTATGCCACCGTCCTGACCGAGGAACCAGGACTCGCCGATCGAAGCCCGGCTGGCGCGGCCGCCGAGCTGGCTCGGCACTGGGCCGCGGCGGGTAGGGTTGGGCCGGCGTACGAGACCGCCATCCTCGCGGGCCGGGCCGCGGAGGCCGTCCACGCCCACGTCGACGCGCACCGCGAGTTCGAGCGCGCGCGCAAGCTGGAGGCGACGCTCCCGGACGAGGGTCGACCGGACGCGGCCGCCCGCCTGGAGCTCCGCCGCGAGGCGGCCGAGGCGGCGGATCTCGCCGGGGCCCTCGACCGGGCGATCGAGCTCACCCAGGAGGGGATCGAGCTCGCCGTCCAGCTGACCGATCCCATCCTGGCCGGCCTCTTCCACAGCCGGCTCGGCTACCTGCGCTGGGCCACCGGCAACCCCGCCGCCGGCGTGTCCGAGCACCGCCTGGCCGTCTCACTCGTCCCAGCCGATCCGGCCTCGGCCGCCCGGGCGCGCGTGCTCGGCGGGCTCGCGGGCAGCCTGCTGGCGCCCGATGGCTACGAGGAGTCGGCGGCGCTCGCCGAGGCCGCGATCACCTGCGCGCAGGCGGTCGGAGCGGTGGCCGAGGAGGCCAGGGCACGGAACGTGCTCGGGTTCGCTCTCGTGGCGCTGGGACGGCCCGAGACCGGGCTCCAGGAGCTGCGCCGTTCACGGGACCTCGCCGCGCGCGGCGGTCCCCCGGACATGCTCGTGGTCGCCCACTACAACCTCGCGCTCAACCTCGTCGAGGCCGGCCGGCTCGACGAGGCGCTGGCCGAGGCGACGGAGGGCCGCGAGGTGGCGCGGCGGGTCGGGCTCGAGCGGCGGTTCGGCTTCGACCTGGCCGCCATCGCCGGCGACGTGCTCCTTCGCCTCGGCCGCTGGGACGAGGCAGACGGCGTGACGGCAGAGGGCCTGCGGCTCGATCGCGAGGACCGCGGCTCGGCGTTCCTGTCCGCGGTTCGCGGGCGACTAGAGGCGCTTCGCGGGGCGACGGCGTCCGCCGAACGGCGGTTCGCCGTGTCCGATGAGCTCGGCGCTGGCGACGACCCGGACACGGACGCGTACCTCGCTGCTGGCCGGGCGGAGCTCGAGCTCGCTCGTGGGCGGGCCGACGAGGCGCTGGCAGCCGTGGAGCGGACGATGGCGCGTCACGGGGCGTCGCACGCACTCTTCGTGCGCGCCCCGCTGGTGGCCCTCGGCCTGCGTGCCGCCGCGGACCTCGCGCAACGCGCCGCGGCGGGTCGCGACCGCGAGGCCGTCGCTCGCGCCGCTGCCGCAACGACGCGCCTGCGCGAAGCGCTCGACGCCCTGGCCGGCTCCGCAACCGGAGACACGACGCGGGCCACCGTGGCGCTGGGCGCCGCCGAGGCCGCGCGGGCCGCGGGCGATGACGCGAAGGCTCAGGTGCGCTGGCGCGAGCTGGCCGACCGCCTGGACGGGCTTGGTGACCGCTACGGAGCGGCGTACGCGCGCTGGCGTGCGGCAGAGGCGGAGCTTCGGGCGCGCGGCACCCGCGGGGACGCCGGGCAGCTGCTGCGCGAGGCTCATGCCGTCGCCACGGATCTTGGCGCGCGGCCCATGCTGACGGAGGTCGAGGCGCTGGCGCGGCGCGCACGGGTCCCGCTCGAACGGCCGATCGTTGCGCAGCCCGCTGTCGCGCCAGAGACCGGCTCTTCCGAACCCGTCCCCGGGGGGTCCGCGGCCCTGCGTCGCGCCGGCCTGTCCGATCGTGAGATCGAGGTGCTCCGCCTCGTGGCGGCCGGGTGGTCGAACGGTCAGATCGCCGAGCGCCTGTTCATCGCCCGCAAGACCGCCGGCGTCCACGTCACCCACATCCTGGACAAGCTCGGCGTGGCGAACCGGGTGGAGGCCGCGATGGTCGCCGCCCGCCTCGGGCTCGAGCCGGAGATCGAGGACTCGTGACGCGAGCCGCTCAGGCCGATTGCTGGCCGTCCAGGTCGCGGATCGTGGTGACCTGGACCGGTACCAGTCCGTCGTCGCCCTTCACGCCGACGTAGATCTCGTCGATCTTCAGGCCCTTGTCGGTCAGCTCGCCGATCGCTCGTTTCAGGCCCCCCTTCTCATCCGGAATCATGAGCAGCTGAACCCGCACGAGCCGAACGTTTCGGAACCCGCTGTCGCGGAGCATCGTGGCGCAGTCGCCGGTCCGGCCGTGGTCCTTCAGGGCGAAGGTGAACTCGCCGCCGAGCTCGATGGCGTCACCGGCCGCCATGCCGAGGTCGTAGCCCTGCTGGTCGAGCAGCTCGAGCAGCTCGAGGAGCGCGCCGCGCCGGATTTCGAGCGGGTCGATCTCCTCCGCGATGGACGCCATCGCGCCCGTGCCACCCTGGAGCCCGGACTTCCCGAGCCCTGTTCGGATCTGCTGGTGCATGGATCTCCCCCTCCGACCGGCGCGGCCGCCTTCGGCAGCCATCTCGCCGCCATCGTACGACCGCCAGCAACGCGCGCGCGGACACGCGGAACGGCCGGGTCCGCGCCCCCCAGCGCGGGACCCGGCCGCCCGTCCCTTCGGCGAGCGCCTGACGGAGGAGACGTCAGGCGCCGGCGCCGGCGGGAGCACCTCGAAGCGCGTGGCCGAGGCGCAGGAGCGTGCGGTGGAGGCGGCTGCCCAGCGCGACCGCGTCGATCGGGCGGGGACGGTTCCCGGTCGCCGTTCGCGCGAGGCGGTCCGTCGCCGCGTACTGGAGCAGCTCTGCCTGCTTGATGCGGGCAAGCTCGTGGGTCATGGCGGGATGCATCGGTGAGTCCTCGGTGTCCGTGGCGACTGTCTGTCGACCTGCCCTGAAGGTAGGCCTGGCCGGCTGCCGCGCCATCGGGTCGGAGCCCCATTCCCCGAGGCTCGCCTACCTCAAAGTCGACGCAGTCCGGCGACCGGGTGCCTTATGCCAAGCGGCGGCAGCTCCGGCGCCGCCTCGATCGGTTGCGGCACCGCATCGATCCGTCGCGGCGCGCCTCGGTCAGTTGCGGCGACCAGCAAAGATCCCGATCACCTGGCTGACGTCCGTCACGTCGTGGGCCTCCGGGCGCTCGGCGAGGTAGTGACCGAGACAGGTCACCGCCTCGGTGAACCGGCCCATCCGCCCCAGCAGCAGACCGCGGTCCCGGACGTGGTCCGGATCCGTTGGCTCGACGACCGCGAGCAGGTCCACGATCCCCAGCGCGGCAGGCCAGTCGCGCGCGGCAAGGTGCACGGAGCGCAGGTTGCGGAGGACCCGGGCGAGGATCTGACGGCGACCCGTCGGCCGCAGCATCCCCGAGTGGAACAGGACGCCGTCGCCGAGGGCACGGCGGATGAGGGCCTGGCAGTCGTCCGGCCTGAGCGCCCGCCCACCGCCGGCCGGATCGACCAGCACCCCGCCGGGCCCTCCGACGATGAAGTGGCCCGGCAGGCCGATGCCGTGGAGGGCCACGCCCAGCCGCCAGGCAACCTCCAGCTCCACGATCGCGAGGCTGATCGGCAGGCCGATCCGCCGCACCAGCACCTGGTCCAGCTGGCTGTTCCGAGCGTCGTGGAAGGACGCGGCCGTCGGCGGCCGGAAGCTGCCCTCGCGGTACAGGACGTCATGCAGGCGCTGGAGCACCACGGTCGGCGGATCGCCGACGTCGAGCCGGACGCGGACCAATCCCGACAGACGATCGAGCCGCTCGATGCTTGGTCGGGGATCGAGATCCGGCCGGCCATCGGCCGCGATGCACAGCGCGCCCTCCGCGAGGTCGATCTCGCTGTCGGGGTGGGCGACGAGCCGCGCGAACCGCGCCCGGTTGGCGGCTCGGATGGCGTCCGGGCTCATCGGCCGATTGTAAAACCGGCAGGGGACGGCGGGGCCGTCGTGGCGGTCACCGCAGCGGGGCTCCGGTGCTACCCTGTCCGCCCGAATTCCCGGCGATCTACTCGGAGTTCCTGCCTGGTGACCGACGTGCGGACTGCCGCTCCCGGCCTCGGCCCGCTGCGGCCCGCCCCCGAGGGGCTGCCTCCTGCCGACGTCCAGCCGCCGACGATCGCCGAATCCGGCGACCCCTTCAGCACGCTCCGGGTTCTCGACCTGCTGGCACGGATCGAGCGCGGCCGGCCCGTCCTTCTCCGCGACGTCGTCGATCGCCTCAACGCGACGCACCTCGACTGGATCTTCCCGGCGAGCGTCGTGGCGGACGTCGCGCTCCAGCTCCAGTCGAACTGGATGGCGGACTACCGAAACAGCGCCGGGATCGTCGTGGACGACGGCTCGTACGGTGCCACGATCGAGATCGAGGACAGCTCCCGCGTCGACCCCTGGATCGTCCGACAGGCCCAGCGGCAGGCCGCCGCCTGCCGGAAGCAGCTCGCGGAGTTCAGCCGGCGCGACCGCGTCACCGCCGATGGCTGAGCTCGCGTCGATGGCTGATCCCTCGGTCCGGACCCTCCTTCACCCGGCCCGCCTGGGCCGCTGCGCGTGTCCAGGGCGGACGTGCCGGATCGCCGCCCGTCCGCCGCAATGAGCAGCCTCGCCAAGCACGACTGACCATCACGCAGAGGATCCATTCCCATGACCGTCACCGGATACGCCAACGACGTCCTCGTCGACGCCGACTGGGCGCAGGCCCACCTGGACGACCCGACAATCCGCTTCGTCGAGGTCGACGTCGACACCACCGCCTACGAGCAGAGCCACATCCCGGGCGCCGTGGCCTGGAACTGGACCAGCCAGCTCGCCGACGGCGTCCGTCGCGACATCGCGGGCCGCGAGGACTTCAGCCGCCTGCTGTCGCAGAGCGGCATCGGCCCGGACACCACGATCGTTCTGTATGGCGACAACAACAACTGGTTCGCCGCCTGGGCCTACTGGCAGCTCAAGCTGTTCGGCCACGGCGACGTCCGTATCCTCAACGGCGGCCGCAAGTACTGGCTCGACAACGGGCTGCCGCTCTCGACGGACGTACTTTCCACCGAGGAGACCGGCTACCAACTGCCCGAGCCCGACTTCTCCCTCCGGGCGTTCCGCGACGACATCCTGCCGCGGCTCGGCGACGAGAGCCTCGCGCTCGTCGACGTCCGCTCGCCGGCCGAGTTCAACGGTGAGGTGATCGCGCCACCCGGCATGTCCGAGAGCGCGCAGCGCGCCGGGCACATCCCGGGCGCCGCGTCGATCCCGTGGGCCCAGACGGTCCGCGAGGACGGCACGTTCAAGAGTCGCGACGAGCTGGAGCAGCTCTACGCGGCGAAGGGCGTGACGGCGGACAAGGACGTGATCGCCTACTGCCGGATCGGGGAGCGATCGTCGCATTCGTGGTTCGTGCTCCACGAGCTGCTCGGGTTCGAGCGGGTCCGCAACTACGACGGCAGCTGGACCGAGTGGGGCAGCATGGTCGGCATGCCGATCGAGAAGTCCGCCGGGGTCGCGGTCGCCTGATCGGCTCTGGGGCCCGCTCGCGCCGGCCGGGCCCCGGTCGGCTGAGGGTCCGCCCGCTCGCCCCGGCCGGGGCCCCGGTCGGCTGAGGGTCCGCCCGCTCGCCGGCACGCAGACTTCGGGGCCGCGGGAGACCGCGGCCCCGACCTGTCCGGGTTCAGGTACGAGCCGGGTGCGTGGTAGGCCTGATACGCGCACGCCTCGGGCGCCGGCGGGCTCGCACCCGTGCTCAGACGTCGGCAGGGGAGCCGCGAAGTCGCTGCTACCACGAATCACCGTCGTAGGTGATCCGTGGCGAAGGCCGCGCAACGCCTGCGGTGAGCGCGATCGGGCACGCTGGTCGCATGGACGACCGTCGAGTCGGGCGTATCCTCCGGGCGCTTCGTCACCGGAACGACTGCCGTCAGGAGGACGTGGCCGGCCGCGCCGGCCTGAGCCAGGACACCATCTCGCTCGTCGAACGCGGGCGGATCGATGGTCTGTCCCTCCGCCGGCTGCGCGCGATCGCGGCCGCGCTCGACGCGGAGCTCGTGGTCACGATCAGGTGGCGCGCTGGCGATCTGGACCGCCTGCTCGATGAGGGCCATGCCGCGCTCGTGGGGCGCGTCGCCGCGTGGCTCGAGAAACTCGCCTGGGACGTCCGGCCGGAGGTCACGTTCTCGATCTTTGGTGAGCGCGGGTCGATCGATCTGCTCGGTTGGCATTCGGCGGAGCGGACGCTGATCGTGGTCGAGGTCAAGACGGAGCTGACCTCGATCGAGGAGACGCTCCGCCGGCATGACGCCAAGCTTCGACTGGCGGGCCGCATCGGAGTCGACCGGTTTGGGTGGCAGCCTCGGCGTGTCGCTCGGCTGCTCGTCCTCCCGAACACGGCCACGGCGCGCCGCCGCGTCCGGCGTCACGAGGCAATACTCGGTCGCGCCTACCCGCTTCGATCGACCGAGCTCCGTCGCTGGCTTCGCGCGCCCGGCGGCCATCGCATGACCGGGGTGGCCTTTCGCGGCGGGGGGCGTGTTGCGGGCGGGGCGCCGGTGTCTGGTCCTCCCGTGTCCGGGGCGACCGTGGCCGGGGCCCGCTTGTCCAGGGCGCCCGTGTCCGGGGCAACCGTGTCCGGTGGCGCCGAGTCGGGGCTCGTGTTCGTGTCGTTTACGCATGGAGAGCGTGGTAGCCATCGTTCGATGGCGAGGAGGCGTGTGCGCGTGTCCCGCTCGAGCGTGGATCCGGCAGGCAGCGCCGGCGCGTTCGGCTAGCGAGGGCTTATCACGAACGGGACGCGTAAGTGATCCGGGCCCGGTCAGCCCGGAACCGCCGGCACCGCCGCTGCCCGCCGGCACCGCCGCTGCCCGCCGGAACCGCCGGCACCGCCGGAACCGCCGGAACCGCCCGTGCCCGCGGAACCGACGACGCCGCCGCCGCTGGGCGCCGGAATCGCCGCCACCGCCCTGCTCACCGGAACCGCCGCCGGCTGACCCGTGCTCAGCCGCCGGACCAGCGCTGGACGCCCCGATCAGCCGGCTCGGCCGTAGCGCGCCATCACCTCTCGCAGCCGCTCGTGCGGCAGCGCGTACGCGGTGATCCCGTCGCGGCCGGTCATGGTCTCCGCCGCCACGAGCGCGTTGACGATCGCCTCCTCGGTCGCCTCGATGGCCGCGTTGAACAAGGCGTCGATCCCCCCGTCGGCGAGTGCTCGCACCTCGTAGACGAGTGGCGGCTCCGGGTGCTCGGGGGAGGTCGGCATCGGCAGCCGGTTGCCGGTGGCGAAGGCGATGAACAGGTCGCCGCTCGTGTGGCCGCCGGTGCCACCCGCCCGGGCCAGCCCGAGGCCGGCGCGCTGCGCCAGCCGCTCGCAGTGGTGAGGCAGGAGTGGCGCGTCGGTCGCCAGAACGACGATGATCGAGCCGGACCCGGGAGCCGGCTGGTGGCCGGGCACCGGGCCGTATGGCGACGGAACGACGTCGACCCCGATCTCGCGCCCGACCGGGACGCCGTCGACCCGCAGCCACTCCCGCCGGCCGTGATTGGCCTGGACGAGCGCGCCGACCGTGAACCCTCCGGCCCGTGCGTCCACGATGCGCGAGGCCGTGCCGAACCCACCCTTGAACTCGTGGCAGACCATCCCGGTCCCGCCGCCCACGTTGCCTTCCGCCACCGGTCCTGCCGACGCACCGTCGAGGGCAGCCCGCAGATGCTCCGCCCGGACGTGGAAGCCGTTGATGTCGTTGAGCCGACCGTCGTACGTCTCGCCGACGACCGGGAGCGACCACCAGGACGACTCGGGGCTGTCGGCCTCGACCGATGCCGCCACGAGCGCGTCCCGGACCACGCCCACGCTGTGGGTGTTGGTGATCGCCACCGGCGTCGTGAGCTGGCCGGACTCGCGGACCCACTCGAGGCCCGTCAGCTCGCCGTTCCCGTTCAGGCGGTGGCAGCCCGCGAACACGGGCTCCCGCCAGCGCTCCGCCTCACGCGGGACGACCACCGTCACACCCGTCCGGACCGGACCGTGCCCCACGCGCAGGGGGCCGTCGCCCTCGACCAGCGTCGTGTGGCCGACTCGCACGCCGGGAACATCCGTGATCGCATTCAGCACCCCGGGGGTGCCGATGCCGATGGTGATGCCGAGGTCGCGCGCGCGCACGGGCGCCTCCTGCGGTCGACGTCGCGGCAGCGCGGGAAGGAACCCGGCCACTCGCCGCCTATCATCGCCGAGATGCTGACGAGGGGAGGTCCGGGAGCGTCGCTCCGGCAGGCGGGCGTGCACCTCGAGTCGGTGTCGGAGATCGCGACCTCGACCCCCATCGACGTGGCCGAGTCGTTCCGCGACCTGCCGGGACTCGCCATGCTGGAGAGCGCCCGACCGGGCCGCAACGGCCGCTGGTCGTACGTCACCGGGGACCCGGTCGCGCTGCTCGAGGCTCCGGCGACCGGGACCGACCCCTTCCGAGACGCGCGCGGACTGATTGCTCGCCTCCCTCGGGGGACCGTGCCGGATGGCCCGCCATTCGCCGGTGGGCTGGTCGGCTACCTGTCGTACGACCTTGGCCGGCGATTCGAGCGGCTGCCGTCGCTCGCCCCGGACGATCAGCGCCTGCCGCTGCTCCGGCTCGCGCTCCATGACTGGGTGATCGCCTGGGATCGACGGTCGGGCCAGGCGTGGCTTGCCGGCCGCGCCCTCGACGGAGACAGCCGCCGACTCGCGGGGCGACTCCGCGATGTAAGGGAGCGACTGGCCGCACGAATCGCGGCGGGCCCACCGGCGGCGCCGGGGCCGGCGGCGCCCAAACCGCCGGCCGAGCCGGGGCTTCGGTTCACCAGTGGGCTGAACCGGGCGGAGTGGGCCGCTGGAGTCGAGGCGGTGCGGGACGCGATCGCCGGCGGGACGATCTACCAGGCCAACCTCACCCGCCGGCTCGAGGCTGCCTTCGGCGGCGATCCGTGGCCGCTGTATCGCCGGCTCCGGACCGGCGACCCGGCGCTGTTCGCAGCCTGGCTGGATCTCGGGCCCGATCCCTCGTCGGGAGCCCCGCGGGCGATCCTCTCGGCGTCGCCCGAGCCGTTCCTGACCGCCCTGCCGGACGGACGCGTGACGGCCGATCCGATCAAGGGCACGCGCCCGCGGGGTGCCACTCGCCACGAGGACCGGGCCCTCGCCTGCGAGCTGCTCGCGAGCTCCAAGGATCGCGCGGAGAACGTGATGATCGTCGACGTCCTGCGCAACGACCTCGGTCGGGTCTGCATCCCCGGCACCGTGCGAGTGCCGCGGCTGCTGCGGCTCGAGCGCACGGCCGCGGTCCAGCACCTCGTGACGACGATCAGCGGTCAGCTGGCCCCGGGCCGCGACGTCTTCGACCTTCTCGCGGCCTCGTTCCCCGGCGGCTCGATCACCGGCGCACCCAAGATCCGGGCGATGCAGCTGCTCGAGCGGCTGGAGCCGGTTCGGCGCGGCCCGTACACCGGCGCGATCGGCTGGATCGGACCGGATGGCGCCATGGCGACCGCAATCGCGATCCGGACGTTCGTCGCCGACGGCCAGCGGCTCACGCTGCACGTGGGCGGCGGCATCACCTGGCGCAGCGACCCCGACGAGGAGTGGGACGAGACCGTCGCCAAGGCCCGTGGCCCGCTCGGCGCCATCGGTGCAACGGAGGGGTGAGGCCGCACGCGGCGGCCGGCATCGACGCTGCGTCCGGCGTCCACGCGCCCTCCCGCACCGACGCTGCCTGCCGCATCCATGCGGCGACCGCCATCGGCCGCCGATAATCGTCGTCATGGTTCCTCGGCACGTCTGGGTCAACGGCTGCCTCCTGCCCTCCGCCGCGCCGCACCTCTCGGCGTTCGACCGCGGCTTCCAGCTCGGCGACGGCGTCTTCGAGACGCTTCGGGCACGATCGGGGAACGTCACGGAGCTCGATCTGCACCTCGCGAGACTGGAGCGCTCGGCCGGCGGGCTCGGCATCCGGCTCCCCCCGGACGCCGCCACGGCGATCGGCGGCGGGATCCGGACGCTGCTCGACGCCGAGGGCCTGGCCGGACCGGATGGCGATGCCGCGCTGCGCGTGACGGTCAGCCGCGGCGCCTCCGCCTCGCGTGGCCTCGTTCCCCCGGATGACGGCACGCCGCCGACGATCGTCATCCAGGCCTGGCCCGTCCTGCCGCCGCCTGCCGGGCATCTCGAATCGGGGCTCTCGCTGGTCCCGAGCGCCGTTCGCCGCGACCCCACGAACCCGCTCGCGTCCCTCAAGACGACGAGCCGCGCGGACTATGTCTACGCCCGACTCGAGGCCCGCGCCGCCGGCGCGGACGACGCGCTCTTCCTGACGACGGACGGCCACCTGTCCGAGGCGACCACGGCCAACGTGTTCCTCGTCCGGCGCGACCGCGAGCTGGCCACGCCCTCGCTGGACTGCGCCATCCTGCCCGGCACCACCCGGGACTGGCTGCTCCGGTGGGCGGAAACGGTCGGGCTCCACCCGTTCGAGGGCCGGCTCACCGCCGACGATCTCGCCGGCGCCGACGAGGCGTTCGTGACGAGCAGCGTGGCCGGCGTCCTGCCCGTCACGCGCTGGGTGGGCCGGCCGATCGGCGACGGCCGACCCGGGCGCTGGACACTCCGAGCACGCGTCGATCGGGAGGCCTTCATCGCGCGGGAACCGATGGCGTGAAGCGCGACGAGCTGATCAGACGGACGCGGCAGCTGATCGACGAGGGCGAGCGGCTCCAGGCGGCGCCCTCGCTGGCGGCCCTCCAGCTGTGGCTCCAGCTCTCGGACGACCTGCTCGCCACGGCGTGGGGGAGCATGGATCGCTACCACCTGGCGTGGCTCCTCGTCGGCAAGCCGCAGGGCATCGTGCGCGGCCGCCCGATGACGGCCGACGAGGAGGCCGCCTATGTGCGCGAGGTGGCCGATCAGAAGACGGCCGCGCTGCGGATGAGCCTCGACGCGGCCGAGCGCCAGGGGATGCCGTTCGTGGGCGAGAGCGGCGGCGTGGCGCCGGGGCAGGGGATGGGTCGCCTGCAGTCCGAGTCCGGCCTGGTGGACCGAGTGGCCGAGGCGCGCCGGCGGGCCGGCGACCACGGCGGCCACGAGGGTCCGAGCGCGCCGCGGCCGAAGCGGATGGAGCGGTGACCGTCGACTCGACCCCGGCCTATCCCCCGCCGGCCTTGATCGACTGGTTCATCGGCGCCTTGTCCACCCGCGTGGCGTAGCAGATCACCTTGCGGTCGCCGCCCTTCCAGCCCTCGTCGGTCGGTGTGAAGAAGCCCATGCCCATGGTGGGCTCCGTATCGAAATCCAGCCCGGTGTAGCTGTTAAAGGCCGGGACGCAGTTCGACCCGATGAACGTGTCCCACTCGGAGTCACCGGGATACGGTGCATCGTCCGGCGCGGTGTGATCCACGACCAGGACCACCTCCCCGGTGTGCGGGTCGGAGCACGGCTGGTGCTGGACGTCGTCGACCGTCTCGCCCGACGAGGTCGGAACGTCGAAGCAGTCGCCCGCCTGCAGGTCGCCCGCGTTGCTCGACAGGCGGTCCCGGAGCAGGAACGCCCCGAGCGCGATGGCGGCGATGATCGCCAGCCGGATGCCGATCCCTTTCACGTGGCCTTCTCCCCGGTGAACAGTGCCCCGCGGTAGGCGACTCCGCGTCCGGCTGTCACCCATGGTACGTGCACGACGGGGGCCGTCGAGCCCTCAACAATCCCGGTGCAACACCACCTGGTCGTCCCCTTCACGGTTCCAGTCCGTGCGCGACGGCGTGCCGTACAGCGGCCGTGTGCCGGGCCCGTCGTCGACCCGGAACCCCACGCCGCGGAGGAAGGCGAGGGCCGCCGGATCGCCCGGCCAGGCGATCGTCGTGGCGTGCCGCGCTCCGCGCTCGTGCGCCTGTGAGATCCAGCGGTCGACGAGCGCGCGCCCGATCCCACGGCGACGGTGGCTGGGCGACACACCCACGAGATGGAGGTACGCCTCCGCTGGCCGGTCCTGGCTGACGAATCCGATGGCGAAGCCGACCGCCGATGCGCTCCCGTCGCGCTCCGCGATCACGGAGGTGCCGGCGAAGTGTTGAAGCCACAACCGCGGCAGCGAGGCCTGCATGTGGCGCCCCCACCACTCGTCCACGACCCCGACCAGCCCCGCATGGTCTTCCTCGACCGGCCTCCGGAGGCGGATGGCGCCCTCGCGCCCGCTCATCGGGCGGTCCACCAGGCGGTGACAACGGCCGCGAGGAGCTGGAACGGCACGAGGACGCCCCAGGTCTGGACGAGGTAATCGACCAGGCCCAGCACGCCGCCCTCGCCCCGGGCCACCAGCCAGAGACCGATCTGCGCGAGCAGCACGCCGTCCGCCGCCAGCACGCCGGCGATCGCGCGCCGGGCCCCGGGGCTCCTGGGGGCCGTCGCCAGCACCCGGCCGATCGCCCAGCCCATCACGGCGGCGACGACGAGCAGTCCGGCGCTCAACGCCAGGAGCCCGCCGAGCACCACCAGCATCAGGGCGCCCGCGAGCGAGATGACCACGCCGAGCGAGATGGCGGATGCCCGCCTCGAGCTGGCGGCGCGGCCCCCTTTGCCGCGGTCGCTTCCCGCCTCCGCCTCGCCGTTCGATCCCCGGTCCAGGGCCGCCTGCGCGCCCGCTCGCGAGGCATATCGCTCGCCCGGCGGTCGGTCCAGCCGCTGCCGCGGCGTCCTCGCGGGTCGGCGGTCGCCCGGGTCGGTGGGTCGGTCCACGCTCGGCATCGTAGTCGGTCCGATCGAACGGCTGGCACGCTAGACTCTCGCCGATGAGCCACCCCACGCTCGGTCGCCCGCCACGCGACATGCGGGCCGGCCATCCAGACGCCGCCCTGCGCCTTCGGGCGGAACGTGGCCGGATCGGTGCGCGAGCGCTGGAGATCGCGGTCGAGATCGATCCGTCCATCGCGGTTCGACACGGCGAGCTCGGCCTGCGCAAGTTCCTCCGGGACACCGAGCCGCTGATCGAGCGGCTTGCCATCGCACTGGCGGCGGACGATCGCATGGCCGTCGCGGCCTATGCGGACTGGGTCGTGGTGCCATACCGCCGCCGCGGCGTCCCGATGGACGACCTCGCCCACCTGTGCGAGGGCCTCGCCCGCGCCACGCCCGCCATCCTCTCCACGCTGGAGCAGGCGCGCGCGGAGGACGCGCTCGAGCAGGCGGCCCGTGTCTTCCGCTGGCATCGGCGGCTCGCCGGCGACGCTCGCCGGCGCAACAAGCTGCTGGCATTCCTCTACAAGGGCGCCTGATGACGATCAAGTGGGTCAAGGTCGATCCGCTGGTGATGAACGGCGAGCCGTTCTGCTACGGGACCCGGATCACCGTCCGCCAGCTGCTCGAGCTCCGGCGCAGCGGGTTCGGGCTCCTCGAGCTGCTCAAGGACCATCCGGAGCTGCGGACCGTCGGGATCGCCGCGGCCTACGCGTTCGCAGCCCGGAACCGGGAGCGATACGCGGAGTTCTTCGAGCCGGACGGCTCGCTGGCGGGTCCGGGCTACACGGAGGCCGAGGCGGCCGGACTGCCGCCCCAGTACCGGCTGCCGGCCATCGTCATCAAGCCGCGGCCGGCCCCCGGGGTTGCCTCCGGCTGACCTCGGCCGGCTCGCCGCGGGTCGATGGTAGGCTCTGGAGAACGCATTCCCGGAGTACCGCCATGACCGATACCGCCACCGATCCCAAGCTGACCGCGACGCCGGCCGCCGATGACACCCGCGGTGCTGCTGCCGCCGCCGACCCTGCCGGCGCCGACGCGGCCGCCGCGCCGGCGGCCGGCGCACCCGTCTTCGACGCCGAGCGCCGGGCGACGGAGCTCGCGATCCTCGACGCGCTCCGCGCCGTCGTCGATCCCGAGATCGGCATGAACGTGGTGGAGCTCGCGCTGATCAGGCAGATCATCCTCGGCACGGACGAGACCGAGATCAAGATGATCCTGACGACCCCGTTCTGCCCGTATGCCGGGTCGATGATCCAGCAGGTCAAGGAGCAGGCGGAGTCCGTCGTCGACCACTCCGTGAAGGTGACCCTGCTCGCCGAGCGCTGGGACCCGCGCGACGCCGGCCTGATGTGGTGACCGGCCGTGCCCAACCGGCTCTCCTTCGATTCGGCGGTCGCCACCGGAGCCGGTGACGACGGCTCGACCGGGCTCCTCTACGGTGGCGAGCGGATCGCCAAGGACGACCTCCGAACCGAGGCCTACGGCACGATCGACGAGGCCGTCGCCGCCCTGGGGCTCGCCCGCGCCCGCCTCGGGCTGAAGGAGGAGTACGGCGTCCTGTCGCCGGCCCTGCGGCCGATCCGGGGCCTCGTGCTCCGGTTCCAGCGGGAGCTGTTCGTCGTCGCCGCGGAACTGGCCACCAACCCGGAGGCGTGGGACCGCCTCGAGGACGGGAAGACGCGCGTGTCAGCCGGCATGGTGGCCGGGCTCGACCAGGTGCTCCGCGATCTCGAGGCGCACGTCACGATGCCCCGCCAGTTCGTCGTCCCCGGTGAGACGGCCACCAGCGCCGGGATCGAGCTGGCCCGGACGATCGTCCGGCGGGCCGAGCGGCGGGCGGTGGCGCTGGGTCGGGAGGGGTTGATCCCCGGGCCCCACCTGCTACCGTACCTGAACCGGCTGGCCGATCTGCTCTGGGTGCTCGCTCGAGCTGCCGAACAGGCAGAGGACCGGCAGGCAACCCCGTCGCACGCAAATCGGCGCCGAGGGGGCGCCCGCGAGAACGAGAACAGGAGCACACCGCAATGACCGCGCAGAACCCGCCCACCTTCGGATCGGCCGAGGTCGGCCTCCGACCATCGCCCGAGCTGTCCGCGCAGGTCCTCACGCAGGCGTTCGTCTGGATGTTCGCCGGGATCCTGCTGTCGGCGGCCGTCGCCTTCGTCGTCCAGGGCAGCGATCAGCTGATCCGGTTCGCCGGCCGCAATATCATGATCCTGTTCATCGTCCAGATCGGGCTGGCGCTCGGGATCCAGTTCCTGATCCGGCGGCTCAACGCCGTCGTGGCGCTGGCGCTGTTCTTCGTGTACGCGGCGTCGCTGGGGCTCACGATCGGGCTGATCGTGTCGTTCTACAAGGGGCCGTCGGTGGCCACGGCCTTTCTGAGCGCGGCCAGCATCTTCGGCGCCGCGGCGCTGTACGGATACACCACCAAGCGGCCGCTGACCCAGGTGCGCGGCTTCATCGGCATCGCGATGATCGGCTGGCTCGTCGCCGTCGGCGTCAACCTGTTCATCGGCGGCGGCACCTTCGGGATCATCCTGTCGATGGTCACCGTCGTGCTGTTCACGGTGCTGACGGCCCTCACCGTCAAGGACATCTCGAACGGCGGCTACATCGCCCTCGCCGGCTCGCCGGAGCGGGCGGCGGTTCTCGGGGCGGTCCACCTGTACATCGGCTTCATCAACATCTTCCTGTCGCTGCTCCACCTGATGGGCGACCGCGACTGATCCCCACCAGCCCCGCGCGGAAGCCGGCCTTCGGGCCGGCTTCGTTGTTCCTGAGCGAGGTGGCCGGCGGCTGCCCGGCCCCTGACTTTTTTGCTTTATTCAGCAACCCCCGTGGTACGCGGACAGCGCCCAGTCCGGCGACAGGCTGCTGGGGCGGCTTGGCCCCCGCTCGGTAGCTGCCAAGGGCTGGCAGGAGGTCGGGAACCTGACCTGACGGACGATGTGACGCGCTCCGCTGCGTCCCGTACCACGGGGATTGCTATGCGACGCAAGCGGACTGCCCAGCCCGAAGTTGCTTCATCTAGCGACCCTCGTGGTGCGCGGACAGCGCCGATTCCGGCAAACAAGGTGCCGGTGCGGTCCAGGGCGGTTTGGGCCCGCTTGGTAGCTGCCCAGGGCTAACAACAGGCGGGAAGCCTGCCGTGACGGACGACTTCACGCGCCCCGCTGCGTCCCGTACCACGGGGATTGCTATCTGACACGACCTGGCGGGTGGACACGCCTGGGCGAGCGGCGGCCCCACTCCGGCGCTTCAGCCGCCGTCGAGCCAGTGCAGCGCCATCGCGGCATACAGCGCCGCGCCCAGCGCCATCGGTGCCTCGTCGAAGACCACCCGGTTCGAGTGGTTCTGGGGCGCCGTCGACGGTTCGAGGCCGGCGGGCCGCGCGCCGATGAAGGCGAATGCCCCGCGGACGCGCTGCAGGACGTAGGAGAAGTCCTCGGCGCCCATGATCGGGTGCTCCATCGGCCGCAGGACCTCGGTCCCAGCCACGGCGGCTGTCACGTGCTCGACCTCGGCCGCGGCGTCCGGGTCGTTGTACGTGACCGGATAACCGGGTTCGAGCTCCACCTCGGCCGACACGCCATGGGCGGCGGCGACGCCCTCGGCAACCCGGCGGATGAGCGCCCGTCCGGCCTCGCGCGTCTCGTCGGACACGGTCCGCATCGTGCCCTCGATGAACGCCGTCTCGGGAATGATGTTGGTCGTCGTCCCCGCGGTCACGTGCGCGATCGTGATGACGGCCGGGTCGAAGGCGTGGATCTGTCGGGTGACCGCGGTCTGCAGCGCGAGCACGATCTCGGCCGCCACGGTGATCGGGTCGGCGGCCAGGTGCGGTGCCGACGCGTGTCCGCCTCGGCCGCGAACCCGGATCCGGATCGTGTCGCCGGCCGCCAGGAGCGCGCCCGGCCGCAGGTTGACCGTGCCGGTCTCGTAGCGCGTGCCGATGTGCAGGCCGAACGCGCCGACGACCGGCCCTGGCGCCTGCTCGAGCAGGCCCTCCTCGAGCATCACCCGCGCGCCGTGGAAGCCCTCTTCGCCCGGCTGGAACATCAGGAGCACGTTGCCGGCAAGAAGCTCGCGCCGTTCGATCAGCAGGCGCGCGCCGCCGAGCAGCATCGCCACGTGGGTGTCGTGCCCGCAGGCATGCATGACGCCGGGGGTCGCCGACGCGAACGGCAGGTCCGTCTCCTCCAGCAGCGGCAGCGCGTCCATGTCGGCCCGCAGCAGGACCGTGGGACCGGGCCGTCCCCCCTCGATCACCGCCGTCGCCGAGCTGGTGCGGACGCCGAGCCGGGGCTCCAGGCCGAGCTCGCGCAGCTGCTCGACCACCAGGGCCTGGGTGACGGGCAGCTGAAGCCCCACCTCCGGCTGCGCGTGGAGCCGCCGCCGGACGTCGACGATCTGTGGCAGCCGCTCGCGGGCGGCCGGCAGCAGCGTCGCAAGGGCCGCGGTCATGCACCCGCCTCGGCGCCACGCGCCTGCCGGATCTGCTCGGCGTGGTCGTGCGCATGGCCGGCATAGATCGAGAGCCAGGCGTCGACCGAGTACCGCCCGGATTCCGTGTGGGTCCCGCTGCGTTCCCACTCCTCGGGGGTGAGCGTCTCGAGGAGCTGGAGGCTGGCGGCTCGGACCGCGCGCAGCACGGCGAGCGACGGCCCGATCGGCCGGTCGTAGTGCAGCCGACGGGCATACTCCGGCTCGTCGTAACCCTGGATCGTGGGGCCGTCCTCGGCGATCAGTCGGCGGAGTCGGACATAGGCGGTCGCCTCGCTGTCCGCCAGGTGGTGGACGACCTCGCGCGGTGTCCAGCCGCCGGACGAAGGCCGCCGGTCGAGCTGCTCATCGGCGATGCCGGCAAGGGCTCCCTCGACGGCGTCGTAGCCGAGTCGGAAACGGTCGAACAGGGCTGTGCGGTCGGTCGTCATCGGCGGAGTATCGTCGCTGCCGTCACCCGCGGTTCAGCCCTGCGCTCCGCCGGTGAAGTTCCAGCTGGCGAGGTGGAGCGCCGGCACGAGGTACGCGCCCTCGAAGCCGCCGCTGACCAGCTCCCGCCCGGAGCCGACGCCCCGCACGGCGCCCGGACCGAGCGCCTCGAGGAACGACTGCGTGAAGCGCAGGTTGGCGACCGGGCGGACGACCCGGCCGTCCTCGACGAGCCAGGCACCGTTGCGGGTGAGGCCGGTCACGACCTGCGTCCGAGGATCCAGGATCCGCGTGTACCAGAAGTCGGTGACCAGCACACCTCGCTCCACGCCGGCCAGCAGCTCCTCCGTCGAGCGATCCCCCGCCGCCATCACGACGTTCGACGGCAGCGCTCCCCAGGCGTCGCCGCCCTCGATCGAATGACCGGTGCTCCCCGTGCCGGCGCCGCTCGCGGTTCGGCGGTTGTGGAGGACCGCCCGGGTCACGCCGCGCTCGACCACGTCGACCCGCCGTTTCGGCGTGCCCTCGGCGTCGAACGCAACGCCGACCTGGCCGGGGTCCGTCGCGTCGTCGGCGAAGGAGATCGCCGGATCGAACTGTGCCTCGCCGATTCGAGCGAACGAACGGCCCTCCTCGAGCGCGCGGCCGTTGAAGCCGTAGACGAACAGGAACTGGAGCAGGTTCGAGACGCACTGCGGCTCCAGGAAGACCTCGTATCGACCGGGCTCGAGGTCCTGCGCATCGGACGCCTGGCGGGCTTTCTCGGCCGCCCGGCCGCCGGCCGCCGCGCCGTCGAGGTCGCCGAGGCGCATGGACGCAGCCCGTCCCGAGCCGTCCGCCGTGGCGGTCCTGGCGATGCCGTCCAGGGACGCGGCCGTCGCGCGACCGTTCAGTCGCTGGCCGGCGGTGTTGGCGAACGCTGTCACGGTCGCCTCGGTCTCGCAGGCTCCGGCCGTCTCGAGGCCGTCCGCCGCGCCGACGAACGCCGCCACCCGGCGCGCCCGCTCGTTCGGGGACGCGTCGGCCGTCGCCTGGTCCCAGTGGTCAGGGTCCGGTGCGTGGGAGACGGGTGCGGCGCCCGGCCAGTCGGCGTCGGGCGTGCTGGCCCGCGCCGCCTCGAGAGCGCCGTCCACGAGGCGTGCCAGCCCGTCCTCATCCGGCGGCCCGTCGAACGACGACGCCGCCACCCGGCCGTCGACGGCCACTCGCAGCAGGACGTGCGACAGCTCCTCGGCCACGTTCTGGTGGATCGAGCTGTTGGCGAAGCGGGTCAGCGCCCGGTTGCCTGTCCGGACGGTGACCTCCGCCTCGGCTGACGAGGCGCGCGTCCGGACGAGCTCGAGGACGCGATCGGCCGTCGCCTCCGATGGCTGCGCGCTCACCCTCGGACTCCCACCCGGATGCCGCGGAACCGGCACGGGACCGAGGGATGCCCCGTGTGCCCGACCTGCATCGGCTGGCCCTTGCCGCAGTTCGGCGTTCCCCAGAACGTCCACTCGGAGCGGTTGCCGAGCATGTCCAGCGAGCTCCAGAAGCGCGGGCCGATCCCGGTGTAGGTCGGGTTCCTGAGCAGCCGGCCGCGCCTGCCGCCCCTGATCTCCCAGCCGATCTCGCAGCCGAACTGGAAGTTGAGCCGCTTGTCGTCGATCGACCACGACCGGTTCGTGTCCATGAAGATCCCGTCTTCGGTGGCCGCGATCATCTCGTCAAGCGACTGCTCGCCCGGCAGCAGCCCGACGTTGGTCATGCGGACCATCGGGATCCGGTTGTAGCCGTCCGCCCGGACGGCGGCCCCGCTCGGCATCCCCGCCTGGGCCGCCGAGTCGCGGCCACTCAGCGCGCCGACCCAGAGGCCCTGCCGGACGATGTCGACGGGGTGGGCCGGCGTCCCCTCGTCGTCGTAGCCGAAGCTGCCGAGCGCGCCGGGGAGCGTTGCGTCCGCCGTGATGTTCATGAGCTCGCTGCCGAAGCGCAGGCTGCCCAGCTGCCGGAGATCGAGCCAGGACGTGCCCGCGAACGCCGCCTCCCAGCCGAGGATCCGGTCGAGCTCGACCGCGTGCCCGACGGACTCGTGGATCTGGAGGGCCATCTGCTCCGAGCCGAGGATGAGGTCCGTTGCGTCAAGGGCCGGGCAGGCGTCCGCCGTCAGGAGCTGCCGGGCCTCCTCCGCGATCCGCGGCGCGTTGCCGGGCAGGTCCAGCTCCCGCACCAGCTCCCAGCCCCGCGTCCCGTACTGGCCGCGGATCCCCGGATACGAGCGCCGCTGGGTCTCCGCCTCGCCGACCGCGGTGGCGCTCATCGCCGCCCCGCACTCGACGATGTGCTGGTCGATCCGGTGACCCTCGCTGCTGGCCAGCCACTTGCGGGTGTCCCAGATGTCGTGGCTGGCCTCGGCGATGTCGGCCCCGTGGTCCAGCATCGCCCGCGTCACGCTCTCCAGCAGGTCCCCCTTCTCGGCCACGGTCACGCTCCACGGGTCCTCGAGGACCTCGCTGGCCCACGATCCCTGCGCGGGTTCGACCGGCGCAAGCTCCAGGTCCCGCCCCGGGACCAGCGTCGACGCCCGAGCGACCTTCGCCGCTTCCTCGCCGGCACGTCTGGCAGCAGCCGGGGTGACGTCCGGGACGGCGAAGAAGCCCCAGCTGCTCCCGATCAGCGCCCGGACGCCGATGCCCGCGCGCTCAGCGCGCTCGAGGCTCTCGACGGCCCCGTTGCGGGCGGCCATCGACTCCGTCCGCATCTCCATCACCCGGGCATCGGCGTACCGAGCGCCGGCGTTGAGGGCGGCCTCGACGGCCGCTGAGGCAAGGTCATGCATGCCGCAGATCGTAGGCTGCCCGCCCTCGCCGTGCGCTGCGCTGGGGCCGCCGAGTCTCAGCCATGACGCGGACCGTCGTCGCGGTCCAGGAGGAGTGCGAACCGCTCGGCCGGTGACAGCGCCGCGACGCGGGCCGCGTCGCGCGTCAGGGCGACGAGGAACGTCTCGTCGAGCGCCGCGAAGGGGCCGAAGGTCAGGTAGCGCACCCTTCGCAGCCGGAGGTGAGCGCCCTCGAGGACATGCTCCGGATCCGCCATCCAGGCGCCGTACTCGAACCCGAGGTGGACGTGAGCTGGCTCCGGCGCGACGTAGGCGAAGTACCGCGACCGCCGCCCGAGGGGCATGTCATAGCCGATCAGGTTCCAGCCACCGCGCACCCGCTCGACGGCATCGGGAACCGCGCCACGAACGACCGCGCGGAGCGTTTCAGCTGTCCGGCGGATGCCGTCGGGACAGGCCGCGAGCAGCACGTCCGCGGGGATCTGGTCCACGGACCGATCGTGTCCGACGTTCCGGCCGGGACGTGTCAGGTTCGGCGCCGTGACGCGAAGTTCAGGACGGCGGTCGCAGGCCCAAGGCCCGCGCGGCCCACGGCAGTGCCGTTCGCGACTGCAGGAGCTGCAGGGGCCGCACATGTGGCGCTTCGACGATCGGCGGGTCCCCGGCGCGCGAGCAGAAGTAGCCGGCGACCCACGCCGCGAGCTCCGGGGCGTCGGGCAGGATCTCCTCGGGCGACGGCCCGCCCTCGGCGTGGAGGCTCGGCAGCCAGAAGGCGACGTCGAGAACCGGGTTGGCAATCGTGGCATGGTTCCAGTCGATCAGGATCGCTGCGCCGTCACGGAAGCACAGGTTGTCGCTGCGCACGTCGCCGTGAACGAGCGCTTCACCCGCCAGCGGCGCGTCGGCCTCCGCTCGCGCCAGCGCCGGGAGTGTCTGCTCGAGCCACGGAGCGGAGCACAAGCCCAGCCGTAGAAACGGCTCCGGGTCCGCTGCGACACTCGTCCAGGCGCGGGTGGTCTCCGGCTGGAACGGACGCAACGCGGCAATCGGCGCCGTCTCACGCACCGCCTGGAGGGCATCCAGCACCGCCTGGATCCGGTCGGCAGACCAGGGTGGGGGCCACTCGGCCAACGAGAGGTCCTCCTGAGCGAGCACCGGCCGGCGCCCGTCGTCCGAGAACCCGACGACGCGCGGCATGAAGGGCGCTGCGATCGAGACGAGGTTGCGGTGCTCGGTCCGGAGCCACTCGGCGGTCGCGGCGGTCGAGCCGATCTTCACAAAGGCGCTGCGGCGCGCGTCCGAGACGATCCAGCGAGCGCCGGCAGCAGTCTTGCCCCGGTCGCCCGCCGCCGGCCGGGCACTGGTGGGGCGCCACCCCAGGGCCCGCTCGGCACGCTCCACATCGGCGGTGTCCATCACGCTCATGTGACCGCCACGGGGGACGCCGTCGAGATGGAGATGCGCACGCGGGGATGATGCACGGTCGACGGCGCGTGGGCGAGCACGCGCTCGACGCGCTCGAGGCTCTCGACGGCCCTGTTCCGGGCGGCCATCGACTCCGCCCGCATCTCCATCATCCGGGCTTCGGCGTATCGAGCGCCGGCGTTAGGCGCGGCGTCGACGGGCCACCCCCAGGCGGGTGCGTCACGGGCAGGCGCGTCCACACTGGTCCACGTCGGCGATCAACGCGCCCTGCGCGTCCCGGCCCTCGATCCGGAAGACGGCTTCGCCCGACGGCCACCACGTGACGAACCAACCCTTCGCCACCGACGGCGTGACGATCGTTCCGTCGGCGAGAACCACCCGGACAGAGACGATCGGGGCGCGGGTGCTTCCGTGCATCGTGAGCTCGCCGGGGCCCGCCCCCCGGCGCACGCTCGCTGCGGCGCTGACGAGCCTGATCGCCCGATTCAGCGGATGCGGCTCGTCGATGTAGTGGCCACCGCCGACGACCTCGAGGCGCTGCCCCACGACCCGGAGGTCGCACAGGGAGTGGTCGGGCTTCCCGGGACGTGTGAACAGGAGGCGCATGCGGCTCCCGCCGCGGACGTCTGCCAGCTGGAACCGATGCCCGGCCGGCACCATTCTCTCCGCGACCGGGCCCGCCCGGCAGGCGGCCTCTCCCGCGCGAACGAGCTCCGGTGGCGCTTGGACGGGCCGCGGCTGCCACGGTCCGGCCACGGCGGCCACGTCCCCGGTCGGGCCCGGCGCCGGCATCGCCTGGCACGCCGCCCCGACGAGGCTGGCGGCAGCGAGCATCGCGCCCGCAGCGGCCGCTCGCCAGCGCGTCATGCGAAGCGTCCTGGTCACGGGCACAGCGTGCGCGTCGGCGTCAAGGATCGTCCGGCCACGATTGACGATCCCGGACCGAGCGACCTAGACTAATCCCGACCAGATCACTCGGGATTGAGGCTACTAGCCTGACGACGACTGCGACCACGCCAACGACCACGCCACTCCGCCCGGTCTTCCACGGCAGCGGCGCCGTGGCGTTCTCGACCAAGGGCGAGTATGGCGTGCGGCTGATGGTCCAGCTTGGACGCCACTTCGGCACCGGGCCGGCGAGCCTGGCCGGGATCGCGGCCGAGGAGGACCTCCCACGCGCCTACCTGGAGCAGCTCGTGACGAGCCTCAGGGAAGCCGGCCTGGTGCGAAGCACTCGCGGCGCCCACGGCGGCTACGAGCTGGCCCGCGACCCGGCGGAGATCCGGATGGGCGAGGTTCTCCGCGCGCTGGAGGGCCCGCTCGCGCCGATGATCTGCGCCACGGACGATCCGGAGCACGCGACGACCTGCGATCGCAGCGCCCGCTGCACGGTCAACGTCCTGTGGGTCCGCGTCCGGGACGCCGTGACGGGCGCGCTCGACTCGATGACGCTGGCCGACCTCGTGCCCAAGCCGGGCGCCCCCACCACCCTGCCGACAACCACCATGACCGGAGCTCTGATCCAACCGTGACCGATCTCAACGGCAGCCAGCCCCACGACCGGCTCGTCATCCGCGGCCTTCGCGTCGCTCCCGCGGGCAAGCCGGAGGCGGAGATCCTGCAGGGCATCGACCTCTCCGTCGGGCAGGGCGAGGTCCACGCGATCATGGGCCCCAACGGGTCCGGCAAGACGACCCTCGCCTATGCCCTGATGGGCCACCCGGCGTACCAGGTGACCGGCGGCCAGGTCCTCTGGAAGGGTCGCAACGTCCTCGCCCTGAGCGCCGACAAGCGGGCTCGCCTGGGGATGTTCCTCGCCTTCCAGTACCCGACCGCCATCCCGGGGCTCAGCGTCGCGTCGTTCATCCGGAGCGCTTTGAACGCGAAGCTGCAGGGCGTCGACAAGACCGGCGACGTCGACCCGACGGACCCCATGAAGGGCGGCATCTCGATGCGCGACTTCCGCAACCGGATGCGGGAGAAGATGGCGATGCTCCGGATGGACGAGACCTTCGCCTCCCGGTACGTCAACGACGGCTTCAGCGGCGGCGAGAAGAAGCGGCTCGAGATGCTCCAGATGGCGGTCCTCGAGCCGGAGATGGCGATTCTCGACGAGACGGACTCGGGCCTCGACATCGACGCGCTGCGGATCGTCGCCGAGGGCGTCAACGCGATGCTCAACCCGAACCTCGGCGTCCTGCTGATCACCCACTACCAGCGGCTGCTCAACTACATCACCCCGGACGTCGTGCATGTCCTCGCCCAGGGCCGGATCGTGAAGTCCGGGGGCAAGGACCTGGCGCTTCGGCTCGAGGACGAGGGCTACGGGCCGATCCTCCGCGAGGCCGGGCTCGACACCGGCCTGCCGGACGAGGCGCTCGCCGTGCCGAAGGCGCCCGGCGAGGACGAGGGCGGCGAGCACGCCGCGGGTCGCCCGACCGCCGGGGTCGCCCGCTAGCCGGGCAGAGGACGAGATGACGCTGACCTCCGACCCAACCGCCGCCGACGGCGCGCTCGTCGCCGCCCCGCCGGCCGGTGCGCTCGACGGGCACGCCATCCGCGAGGACTTTCCGATCCTGTCGCGCCAGGTGAACGGCCACCGGGTCGTCTACCTGGACTCGGCCTCGACCTCGCAAAAGCCGAACGCCGTGATCGACGCGGTCGCGGGCTTCTACCGGGAGTACAACGCGAACGTCCATCGGGGGATCTACGAGTTCGGCGAGCGGTCGACGGCGGCCTACGAGCGGGCCCGGGTCGAGGTGGCCCGGTTCATCAACGCGCCGGACAGCCATGAGGTCGTCTTCACCCGCAACGCGACCGAGGCGATCAACCTCGTCGCCTACTCGTGGGGCCGCCGGAACGTCGCCCGCGGGGACGTGATCGTCCTGACCGAGATGGAGCACCACGCCAACCTCGTCCCCTGGCAGCTGCTCGTCCAGGAGCGCGACGGCGACCTGGAGTTCATCCCGATCACGGACGACGGCCTCCTCCGGCTGGACGTCTTCGAGGTGCTCCTGCGCCTCAAGCCGAAGCTGGTGGCCTTCACCCACGTCTCGAACACGCTGGGCACGATCAACCCGGTTCGCGAGATGGTCGACATGGCCCACGCGGCCGGGGCCCTCGTCCTGGTCGACGGGGCGCAGGCCGTGCCCCACGTGCCGGTCGACGTCCAGGCAGTCGGGGCGGACTTCTACGTCTTCAGCGGCCACAAGATGCTGGCCCCGATGGGCTCCGGGGCCCTCTGGGCGCGGCGCGAGCTGCTCGAGGCGATGCCGCCGTTCCTGGCCGGCGGCGAGATGATCCGCGAGGTCCACCTGCGCCACTCGGAGTTCAACGAGATCCCCTGGAAGTTCGAGGCCGGCACGCCGGCCGTCGCGGACGCGGTGGGCCTGGGGGCCGCGGCGGAGTACCTCATGGCACTGGGGATGGATCGGGTGCGCGACCACGAGATCGACCTGGTCGCCTACGCGCTTGACGTCCTGCCGCGCGAGATCCCGGACGTCGAGCTGTACGGACCGCTCGATCCCGACCTGCGCGGCGGCGTCGTGCCATTCAACCTGCCCGGCATCCACCCGCACGACGTCGCCCAGGTGCTCGACCGGTACGGGATCGCCGTCCGGGCTGGCCACCACTGCACGATGCCGCTGCACGAGCGCCTGGAACTCGCCGCGACCGCCCGGGCCTCGTTCAACGTCTACTCCACGCGCGGGGACATCGACGCGCTCGTTGCGGGCCTCAAGGAGGTCCAGCGCGTCTTTCGCGGCTGACGCTCGGCCCGGCAATGCGGCCGCGGCAGATCGAGCAGCAAGGATGATGGCTGTCTGTCGTTCCTGACCGGCGCCACGCTCGCTGTGCTGGCGCTCGCCGCGCTGCTGGTGGCCTGAGGCGCGATGCCCACGGGCATATCCGACCGTCGTGGTCGGAATTGCCGGGCAGCGCTACACTCGACCGCGCATGGACGACCTCTACCGGGATTACATCCTCGAGCACTACCGGCGGCCCCACAACTTCGGCCCGCTGGAAGCGCCGACCGCGAGCTACGAGGGTTCCAATCCGCTGTGCGGCGATCGGATCACGATGCAGCTCGCCGTGCGTGACGGGATCATCGAGCGCGTGGGCTTCACGGGCCGCGGCTGCGCGATCAGCCAGGCCTCGGCCTCGCTGCTGACGGACGAGATCAAGGGCAAGCCCCTCGCCGATGTCGCCCGGATGGGCTCGGACGAGGTGCTCGACCTGCTCGGGATCGAGATCAGCCCGGCCCGGCTCAAGTGCGCCGTCCTCTCGCTCGACACGCTGCAGCACGCGCTCGCGGAGTCCGATGCCCCGCGCGACGTCCAGCCCGCCGAGGCAGAATCATGATGGCAACCTCCCCGGGTTCACGGCACCCGCTCTCCGAGGCCCGAGGCCGAGCTCCGCGAGGCCACCGGCCCGAGGATCCCTGCAGGTGTCGGCGGCCGGCCTGACGCCGGCGCATCCGCGCACGCCAATGGCGCGAACCCTCGAGGGTCGCACCGAGACCTCCACCGCCCTGCCGCCAGCTCGGCAGCCCGTCGACCAACGGAGCCTTTCATCCGATGCCCAAGTCCTATGCCGACCTCCTCCGGGAGGCCAGAGCCGCGATCCCCGAGGTCTCCCCCGCCGAGGTCGCCCAGGCCCGAGAGGCCGCCCCCGGTGGCGTGACCGTCGTTGACGTCCGCGAGGCGTCCGAGTGGGAGCAGGGTCACGTCGCCGGCGCCCACCACATCAGCAAGAGCTACCTCGAGCAGCAGATCGAGGCGGCCGTGCCGCAGCGGGACACGCCGGTCGTCCTCTACTGCGCCGGCGGCATCCGCTCGCTGTTCGCGGCCCAGACGCTCCGCGAGATGGGCTACGCCGATGTCCGCTCGATGGTCGGCGGGTTCCAGGCCTGGAAGACGCAGGGGCTGCCCTGGAAGATGCCGGTCGCCCTCCGCCCGGACCAGAAGCTCCGCTACAGCCGGCACCTCCTGATCCCGGAGGTGGGGATCGACGGCCAGGCGAAGCTCCTCGACTCGAAGGTGCTGCTCATCGGCGCCGGCGGCCTCGGGTCGCCGGCCGCCCTGTACCTCGCCGCCGCCGGGGTCGGCACGATCGGGATCGTCGACTTCGACGTCGTCGACGCCTCGAACCTGCAGCGCCAGGTGATCCACACCACCGACCGAGTCGGCGAGAAGAAGGTCGAGTCGGCCCGCAAGACGCTGACCGCCCTCAACCCGGACGTCAACGTCGTCGCCCACGAGGAGATGCTTGTCGCCGACAACGTCGCCCGGCTGATCGACGGCTACGACGTCATCCTCGACGGCACGGACACGTTCGAGACCCGCTACATCCTGAACGACGCGGCCGTCGCGGCGAGCATCCCGGTGGTCCACGCCAGCGTGTTCCGGTTCGAGGGCCAGCTGACGGTCTTCCAGCCGTACGAGGGACCGTGCTACCGCTGCCTGTACCCCACGCCGCCTCCGCCGGAGCTGGCGCCCGGCTGCTCGGTGGCCGGCGTGCTCGGCGTGGTGCCCGGGATCATGGGGCTGCTCCAGGCGAACGAGGTGCTGAAGCTGCTGCTCGGGATCGGCGACACGCTGGCCGGTCGCCTGTTGCTGTTCGACGCCCTCGACGGCGCGTTCAGCGAACTGAAGCTCAAGCGCGACCCGGCCTGCCCGGTCTGCTCGGAGGCTGCGGTCGAGGCTCGAACGGCGGGCCGCCCGCTGGCAGCCGCGTCGGTCGGTGGGGACGCCCCCTTCCTGCTCGGTGGGTCCTTGGCCGCCTCCGCCGCGCCGGCCGGGGAGACGGGGGCATGACCGCGGTCCGGATCCCTGCCGTCCTCCGGCCGCAGGTCGGCGGCGCGAAGGAGCTCGACATCGCGGGCGGGACCGTCGGCGAGGTCGTCAACGAGCTCGTTGCCCGGTTCCCGTCGCTCGGGGACCAGCTCCTGACCGGCGACGGGGAGCTCAACCGGTTCGTCAACGTCTACGTCAACGGCCAGGACGTTCGCTACCTGGACGGCCTCGAGACGAAAGTCGAGCCGCGCGACGAGATCCGGCTGCTGCCGGCGATGGCGGGCGGCTGACGATGGCCCTCGCCAGATCGGCGGCGGTGGATCCGGGCGGCCTCCGAAACGCGAGGCCGCAGCCCGTCCATGCCGCACACGACCACGCCCACGCCCACGAGGCGATGGTGCGCCACGGCGGGCGCTTCGAGGACATCCTCGACGCGATCGGGCACACGCCGCTGGTCGAGATCCCGCGCATGTCGCCCAACCCGGCGGTCCGCATCTTCGCCAAGCTGGAGATGCTCAACCCGACGGGCTCGGTCAAGGACCGGGCCGCCAAGTATCTGATCGAGGACCTCGAGGAGCGCGGCCGGCTCCGCCCCGGCTCGATCATCCTCGAGCCGACGTCCGGCAACACCGGGATCGCGCTGGCCATGATCGGGCGGCGCAAGGGCTATCGGGTCGCCCTCGTCATGCCGGACAACGTGACCAACGAGCGGCGCCAGATGGCGGCGCTGTTCGGCGCGGAGGTGATCGACTCGCCGGGCGCGCTCGGCTCGAACGGGGCGATCGCGCTGGCCAAGCACCTGTGCGCCAAGGACGAGCGGTTCGTCATGCCGTACCAGTACGGCAATCCGGCCAACGCCCGCGCCCACGAGGAGACGACCGGGCCGGAGATCCTGGCCGACTGCCCGGAGATCGACGCGTTCGTCGCTGGCCTCGGCACGTCGGGCACGCTGATGGGCGTCGCCCGCTACCTCGGACGAGTCAAGCCGGGCGTCCGGATCGTGGCCGCCGAGCCGCTCCCGGGCGAGTCCGTGCAGGGCCTCCGGTCGCTCGAGGAGGGCTTCATCCCGGAGCTCCTCGATCCGTCGCTGCTCGACGCCAAGTACCTCGTCTCCAACCGCGACTCGCTGGCCGCGCTGCGCGACCTTGTGTTCCGGGAGGGGATCTTCGGTGGTCCGTCGTGCGGCGCCGTGCTGGTCGCCGCGGCCCGCGAGGCACAGCGGATGGAGCGCGGGACGATCGTGGCGCTGCTGCCGGACGGTGGCTGGAAGTACCTCTCGGCCGGCACATTCACCCGCGAGCTCGACGAGATGGAGACGGACCTCGAGGGCGGCGTCAACTGGTGGTAGGCGGGGGGGCGCCCGAGACGCCGGGGACCCACCCGGGCCCCGCGACCGTCGGCCTGCCGGCATCCATGGTCCAGGCCCTCATCGACCACGCTCGGTCCGAGTATCCGAACGAGGCCTGCGGGCTGATCGTCGGCGATCGGGCGGCGGCAGACGGCGGTCGGGCGCTGCGCTGGGAGCCGTGCCGCAACCGGGCGGCGTCGCCGTACCGGTACGAGATCGATCCGGACGACCTGCTCCGCCTGACGCTCGCGACCGAGGACACGGGCGAGACGTTCTGGGGCATCGTCCACTCGCACACCCACACGCCGGCGCGGCCATCGCCGACGGACCTCGGGCAGGCTTTCTACCCGGACGCGCTCTACCTGCTCGTCTCGCTGGCCGCAGACGAGGCGGATCCCACGTCGACCGCGCCGTCCGTGCGGGCCTGGCGGATCGTCGATGGAGGCGCGCACGAGGTCGAGCTGAAGGTGACCGCGTAGCCGTGCCGCCCACGCGCCGGCGTGACGCCCTGCGACCGGCCGACCTGCTGCCATTGGCGGTGGGGGTGGCGGCACTTGCCGGCGGCACGGCGTTCGGCTGGGATGCCCGGCTCGTCGACGCGATCGTCACGCCGCCGGCCGTGGTGCGGGCAGTGCTCGTGGGCCTCGCGGTCGTGGGCGGCGCCTGGCTGCTCGCGGCGGGGCTCCGGCGGATCGGTGCGGAGACGGCGGAGCGGTCCGCGGCGCCGGAGCGGTCCGCGGCGCCGGAGCGGTCCACGGCGCCGGACCTCCCGACCATGGTGCGCGGCGTCCGGCTCGTGTTCCTCGGCGTGGCGCTGTTCGCAGCCTCGGTGGGCTGGGTCGTCGCTCACCCGCTGCCGCTCGTGATCGCGCTGATCATCGCCGGGGTGGACGTCGTCGAGACGTCCTTCCTGCTGCTCGTCGTGCGAGCCCGCCGCGCGGCCTGACGTCAGCCCCGGAGGCGGCGCATCTCCGGGTCGAACAGCGGTTCCTTCGTGACGGTCGCCGGCAGCCGGTCACCGAAGGACTCGATCGCGACCCGGGTGCCCTGCGCCGCCTGCTCGGCCGGCAGCCAGGCGTAGGCGATCGATCGGCCCACGGTGTACCCGAACGCTGCGCTGGTCACGTAGCCCGCCGGGCGGCCGCCGTCGAGTACCGGCTCCCTGCCCATGACGACGGCCTCCCGGTCGTCGAAGGTCAGGCAGGCGAGCCGGCGCACTGCCGCCGCCTCGGACCGGCCCTCGAGCGCCGTCCGCCCCAGGAAGTCGCCCTTGTCCATCCGGACCGCGAATCCGAGCCCGGCCTCGAACGGGTCGTGCTCCGGCGTCATGTCCGTGCCCCAGGAGCGATAGCCCTTCTCGAGCCGCAGGCTGCCGAACGCAGACCTGCCCGCGGGGATCGCACCGTGCTCCCGGCCGGCCTCCCACAGCGTGTCCCAGAGCTTCAGCCCCATGTCCGCCGAGGTGTAGATCTCCCAGCCGAGCTCGCCCACGTACGAGAGGCGCAGCATCGTCACCGGCACGTGGCCGAGGGACGTGCGCCGTGCCCGGAAATACGGAAATGCCCGGTTCGACAGGTCGTCGCGGGTCAGCGCCTGGGCGACGTCCCGCGCCCGAGGGCCCCACAGGCCGATGCAGCAGGTCCCGGCCGTGATGTCCCGGACGAGGACCGATCCGTCGTCCGGCGCGTGGACGCTGAGCCACGCCAGGTCCAAATTGCCGTTGGCGCCGACCTGGAACTCCTGCGCAGCCAGCCTGGCGACCGTCAGGTCCGATCGGATCCCGCCTCGCTGGTCGAGCAGGAGCGTGTAGACGACCGTCCCGACCGGCCGGTCGACCCGGTTCGTCGTCAGCCGCTCGAGGTAGGCACAGGCACCCGGTCCGGACACCTCGATCCGCTTGAGCGGGGTCATGTCGTACAGCGCCACCCCCTCGCGGGTCGCCAGCGCCTCCGCGCCCGCGATCGGCGACCAGTAGCGGGCGGCCCAGGCGCCCCGGGCCGGGATGCGCCCGGCAGACCGCTCCACGAGGCCGGCGTTCGCCTCGTACCACTGCGGGCGCTCCCAGCCGGCAGCCTCGAGGAAGGCGGCGCCCAGTGCCTGCTGCCGGGGATGGAAGGGCGAGGTCCGCATCGGCCGCGGCTGCTCCATCGGCTGGAGCGGATGGATGATGTCGTACACCTCGACGAAGTTCTGGACGCCGCGGTCGCGGACGTGCGCGGGCCCCAGCTGGTGCGGCTCGAACCGGTTGACGTCGCACTCGTGGACGTCCGTGCGCGGGGCGCCATCGACCAGCCACTCGGCCATCGCCCGGCCAACCCCGGCCGAGTGGGTGACCCAGACGGCCTCGGCCAGCCAGAAGCCCCGCACCTCCGGCGCTTCGCCCATCAGCGGCAGGCCGTCCGGCGTGAACGAGAAGATCCCGTCGATACCCTCCTCGACCCGGGCGTCGCCCAACGCCGGCATCAGCTCCTGCGCCCACGCCCACGACTCGGCGAAGTCGTCGGGGGTGAAGGGCAGGACGGAGGGCATGCCGGCCGCAGCCGCCGCCGCCGGGTGGCGGAGGTCGTCCGGATCGATCGGCATGGGGCGATGGCCGTAGGCCCCGATCCCCATCCGGTCGCCGTGCTCGCGGAAATACAGGTCGCGGTCCTGGTGGCGCACGATCGGGCGCTCATTCTCGAGCTCCGGCGGCGTCGCGATCGGCGCCAGCGCCGGGACGGGCCCGGTCTTCGCGTAGAGGTGGGCCAGCGGCTGGAGCGGGACCGGTACCCCGGCCATCGCGCCGATCCGAGGGCCCCAGATGCCGGCCGCGCAGACGACGACCTCGCACGGCAGGTCGCCGCGGTCCGTCTCGACCGCCGCCACCCGCCCGCCATCCACGCGGATGCCGGTGACCGTCGTCCGGTCGGAGAACCGGGCGCCGCGATCGGTCGCCCGGCGGCCCTGCGCCTCGGCGGCCCGGACCGTCTTCGCGAGGCCGTCGGAGGGAACGTGGTAGCCGCCCAGGACCACGGAGCGGTCGAGCAGCGGGGACAGCCGGACGCATTCGTCGGGATCGACGAGGCGTCCATCCAGGCCCCAGGAGATCGCCCAGCCGGCCCGCCGCTTCAGGTCCTCCAGCCGCTCCGGCGTCGTCGCCACCTCGAGCCCTCCGACCTGCCGGAAGCACCACCCCCCGTCGAGCGACAGCCCGCTGTACTTCTCGACCGTGTAGCGCGCGAATTCGGTCATCGTCTTCGAGCCGTTCGTCTGGAAGACCAGCCCGGGCGCGTGCGACGACGACCCGCCGGCAGCCCACAGCCCGCCCTGCTCCACGACCGTGACGTCTGTCCAGCCGCGCTCGGTCAGCTCGTCGGCCAGCGCGCAGCCGACGATGCCGGCCCCGATCACGACGACCCGCGGTCCGGTCACCGCAGCCTCAGGGAAACGCCGTCGGCCGGCGGACGGGCCGCCGGCCGAACTGCACGGTTGCCGACGACGATCAGGCTGACGGCATCCAGGCCTTCCAGATCGCCTCGTTCTCCGTGACCCACTTCTCGGCCGCCGCCTCGGCGTCCATGTTGCCGTTGGTGATGTAGTCGGAGACCTTGTTCTGGTCCTCGTTCGTCCAGGTGAAGTTCTTGACCAGCTCGTAGGCCGGGCCGCCGTTGTCGGCGAACTTCTTGCTGACGATTTTGTTCAGCTGGTACTCGGGGTAGTCGCAGGCGACCTTCTCGAGATCGGCGTCGCAGCCCGCCTCGTACGGCGGCAGGTTGACCCGCACGAGCTTCATCGTGGCGTGCAGCCACTGGGGGTCGTAGAAGTAGCCGATCAGCCATTGCTTCTGGGCCTCCGCCTGCTGGAAGGCCTTGATCGAGGCCGCCTCGCCGCCGGAGAAGATGACCTTGAAGTTGAGGTCGAGGTTCTCGACCAGGGCCTCGTCGTACTGGACGAACGACGGATCGCTGCCCAGGAACTGGCCCTGGTCGCCGGACTCGGACGTCTTGAACTGCTCGGCGTACTTGTTGAGGTTCTTGTAGTCCGTGATGTCCGGGTGCTCCTCGGCCAGCCAGCCCGGGACGTACCAGCCGATGATCCCGATGTTGCCCGTGTCGCCAGCGTTGACGGCGACCTTCTTCTCGTCGATGTACTCCTTCTCGAGATCCGGGTGGCCCCAGTTCTCGATGATGACGTCGACCTCACCGGTCTCGAAGCCCTGCCAGGAGACGTCCTCCTTGAGGTCCTTCTTCGTGACCGTGTAGCCAAGCTCGTTCTCGAGCAGATAGGACACGACGGCGGCGTTCGCCTCGTAGCCGACCCACGGGTTGATGGCCATGTTGATCGGCATCTTCTCGCCACCGCCGGCGCTGCCGGCGGGCCCAGGGCTGGAGGCGCCGCCCGTGGCCGCCCCGCCCCCGGTGGTGCACGCCGCCAGGCTCAGGCTCAGGACGGCGGCCCCAGCCACGAGGCGCCGAAGATTGTGCGTTGCGCTCACCCTGTCCTCCTCCACTGGTTCGGATCCGCGGGGTTCGGCAGCCGAACCGGCCGCAATGATGAACGTTGTGTTCCCGGAGCGCAGGCCGTCATCAGCCGCCCCTTCGCCGCACCGCCGCGGTCGCCAGCGCCCGTTGCCGGCCGGCCCCCTGCGTGATCCGGTCCAGCATGACGCCGAGGAGGACGATCGCGAAGCCGGCGGCGAGGCCCTCGCCGAAGAAATCCCGTCGCGCAAAGCCCGCCACGACGTCGTAGCCGAGCGCGCCCGCTCCAACCAGCCCGCCCACCACGACCATCGCCAGCACCAGGACGATGCCCTGGTTCGCAGCCAGGAGCAGAGCCGGGCGGGCCATCGGCAGCTGGACCTTCCAGAGCAGCTGGCGGGGCGTCGTCCCGGCGGACATGGCGGCCTCGATGGTGGCCGCCGGGACCCGACGAATGCCGGCCTCCACCAGCCGGATGACGGGCGGGACGGCGTAGATGATCGCCGCGAAGACGGCCATGAACCGCGTGGGTCCGAACAGGGCCACCGCGGGCAGCAGATACACGAACGCCGGCATCGTCTGGGCGGCGTCGAGGACCGGCCGCAGGCCCGTCGCGAACCGGTCGCTGCGGGCGGACGCGATCCCCAGCGCCAGCCCGAGCAGCAGCGTGAACGCCGTTCCCACGAGCACCGTGACCAGCGTCTCCATGCTGTGCTCCCAGAGCTGCAGGCCCGCGATCGCGACCAGGCAGACCGCGGCCACGACGGCGGCGCGGACACCCCCGATCAGGCCGCCGACCGCGGTGATGGCGCCCACCACCAGCCACCATGGCGCGGACGTGAGGACCGACTGCAGCGGGTTGATCAGCCCATAGGTGACGACGTTCTTGATGGCCTGGGTGTAGGGGAACAGGTTGAGCTCGACCCAGTCGGTGGCCGCGTTCACGGGTTCCCGGAACGAGTACCGCAGCTCGGACGGAAACTCGCTGCCGCCGAGGACCGTGGCGGCGAGCACAGTGGCGAGGGCGACGAGGCCAGCCACCGCCAGGACGAGCGGCCGGCCGACCTCCGGACCGGCGACCCTCCGTCCATGCCCGGGGTCGACCCGCTCGCTGGCGCGCGTCGTGAGCCGGTCCAGCGTGATCGCCATGATCACGATCGCTAGGCCGGCGTCGAAGCCCTCGCCGACGTCGTCCGACTGGAGGGCGCGAATGATGTCCTTGCCGAGGCCCGGCGCGTCGACGAGGGCCGTGATCACGACCATCGCGAGCGCCATCATCAGGGTCTGGTTGACCGCCAGGACGATCACCTTGGCGGACATCGGCAGCTGGACCTTGCGCAGGACCTGCATCCGCGAGGCGCCCAGCGAGGCCGCCGCCTCGACGGTCGTCGGCGACACGCCGCGGATCCCGAGGGCGGTGATCCGGATGGCCGGTGGGATCGCGTAGATCATCGTGGCGATCGCGGCCGTCGGCGGTCCGATCAGGAAGAACAGCGCCAGCGGTGAGAGATAGGCGAAGGTCGGCATGATCTGCATGAAGTCGAGGACGGGGGTCACGAGCCGCAGGAACCGATCGTTGCGACCGGCCAGGATTCCCAGCGGGATGCCGATGGCGAGCGAGAGGATCACCGCCGCCATGGTCAGCGCGAGCGTGTCGATGCTCGACTCCCACAGGCCAAGGACGCCGAACGACAGGAAGCCCCCGGCCATCAGCGCCGCCATCCGCCAGCCGCCGACGAGGAAGCCGAGCCCGCCGACCAGTGCCACGAGGCCGGACCAACCGAGGCCCTGCAGGAGCGTCTGGCAGACCTCGAACAGCGTGCTGACGATCAGCCGCATTCCGGTGATCAGGACCACCAGGACGGCGTTCGCATTCCGGTTCGCGTCGACCCAGCGACGCACGTCGTTGAGGGCCTCGAAGACGGACGCGTCGTTGTCGTGCGGCAGCGTGTGCTGGCCCCGGAACAGGACGTACAGGCCGGCCGCGGCGACCGCGATCGCGGCGATCGCCAGCGCGCGACGTGGCAGACCGGGCGCCAAGCGGCCCGGTGACAGGGAGACGGCGGTCACGGCGCCGGTTCGTCCCCGCCCGCCACGGCGCTCAGGATCTGCACCCGGTCCACCACTCCCAGCAGCCGCTCGTCCTCCACGACGCGGATCGGCCTGTCGGAGCCGACGGCTGCGTGGATGGCCGACCGGATCACCGTGTCCGGTGGGAGCTCCGGCCCGTCGACCGGGTCGTCCGGTCGGGGCGCGCGCATGATCCAGCGCAGCGTCAGGACGTGTGACTTGGGCACGTCGCGCACGAAGTCGGCGACGTAGTCGTCGGCGGGCGCGGCGACGAGCTCCTCCGGGCTACCGGCCTGGACGATCGCCCCCGCCCGCATGATCACGACGTGGTCGCCGAGCTTGAGCGCCTCGGCCAGATCGTGGGTGATGAAGACCATCGTCTTGCCGACCTCGTGGTGCAGTCGCAGGACCTCGTTCTGCATGTCGCGTCGGATCAGCGGGTCGAGGGCGCTGAACGGCTCGTCGAAGAGCATCACCTCCGGGTCGCCGGCAAGCGCGCGGGCGAGGCCGACGCGCTGCTGCTGGCCACCGGACAGCTGGTCCGGGAACTGATCGGCATGACCGTCGAGTCCGACGAGGGTGAGCATCTCCTGCGCGCGCTGCAGCCGTCCTGCTCGCGGCTCGCCACGGATCTCGAGGCCGAAGGCGATGTTCTCGAGCACGCGGCGATGGGGCAGCAGGCCGAAGTGCTGGAAGACCATCGAGAAGCGCTGCCGACGGAGCGCGCGAAGCCGGCGCTCGTTGGCGGCCCGGATGTCCTCCCCGTCGAGGAGGACCTCGCCCGCGGTCGGCTCGATCAGGCGGGTCAGGCAGCGCACCAGCGTGGACTTGCCGCTCCCGGACAGGCCCATCACCACGAAGATCTCACCGGGGAGAACCTCGAAAGAGACGTCCCGCACGGCGACGGTGCAGCCCGTCTCGGCCCGGATGGCGGCGTTGTCCCGCTCCGCCAGCGGGGTGCCCACGATTCGCCGCTCCTGGGCACCGAAGATCTTCCACAGGTTGCGGACGACGATCGCCGGCTGGCCAGCGTCGCCGGTGGCGCGGCTCGGCGCCCGGCTCGCGACCGCGGTCACGGCCGTGCTGGCCTCTGGCCGTCGATCAACAGGCTCGACACCCACCCTCCTTCTGCGCGCCCGGATCGGCTGAGGATGGGTGGGCCGATCATTCGGCGTCAAGGATGGCGGGCACACGGCGGGCGGCGCTCCGATCCGGAACTCGGCCGGTCATCGCCCGGCTGATGCGGACAGCACCCGCTCAACGGTGATCTCGATGGATTCGGCGCCGTTGTCGAGCCTCAGCCACCCGTGCGGCAGCGGCTCGGAGGCAAGATCGGCGTCGATCTGACGCATCGCGCCCTCGAGGATCGAGGTTTCGAAGGCCTTGGTCAGCCGCTGCCGGTTGCGGTCCAGCGCCACCTCCAGGGGCGGGTGGAGGACGACACCCACGAGCTGGTCCTGCAGGCCGGCCTCCCGGAGCATGCGATCGATCGCCCCCGGATCGATCCCACCCTCGATCGCCACCGCGAAGCCGGCGTCGTGGTAGACCCCCGCCAGCGCCACCGAGGCCCGGAGCGCCAGGTCGAACTGCCTCGTGGTCTCGGCGGTCCACTCCAGGGGACTGGCCAGTCCGCTCGTCACCATCTCCCGTACGGCGTCGACATCGACCAGAAAACCGAAAATCGAACCGGTCGAGGACCGCCCTCGCGACGGTCGACTTGCCGGCAGCAAGCTGGCCGGCGATGACGAAGACACGAGCCGCGCCCACCGCCGGACTGTACCCGATGCCACGCGGGCATCCGGACGCTTCGACTGGGCCGTGCCGACCCTGCCTCGCCTCGGGAGCGTTGTGATGCATGCGATGCACGAAACCGGTCGTTTGCCGCCGGGGGAAGCGCGTCGGCCGACCCGCAGGCCCGCATTGATGCGCCGGGCGCAACGAACCGACCGATTCGGCCCGCCCGGACGCCCGCCGGCGGGCCACGGACGCCGGCAGGACGGCTAACCGCGAATTCCTTGGATGTGGTGCATGGCGGAGCGTGCCCGGGCGCCCCTGATGGGCCGGCACCCGCCGACCTACACTCGGGCCGTGACATTGCCCGGCGACCGCCTTCCGGAGCATCCCGAGCGCCTGTGGCGCAATCCGGAGCCGAGGCGCTCCTACGACATCGTGGTCGTGGGCGGCGGCGGGCATGGGCTGGCGACGGCCTACTACCTGGCGAGGAACCACGGCATCACGAACGTCGCCGTCGTCGAGAAGGGTTGGCTGGCCGGCGGGAACATGGCCCGCAATACGGCGATCATCCGCTCGAACTACCTGTGGGACGAGAGCGCGGCGATCTACGAGCACGCGCTGAAGCTGTGGGAGACGCTGCCCCGGGAGCTCGACTACGACATCCTGTTCAGCCAGCGCGGCGTGATGAACCTGGCCCACAACCTGCACGACGTGCGCGAGGGGCATCGGCGGGTGTTCGCCAACCGGCTCAACGGGATCGACGCCGAGTGGCTCACGCCTGACGACGTCCGGCGCATCTGCCCGATCCTCGAGACCCGGCCGGACGCGCGCTACCCGGTTCTCGGGGCGACGTTCCAGCCACGCGGCGGGATCGCCAAGCATGACCACGTCGCGTGGGCCTACGCGCGGGCCGCCGACGCGCTGGGGGTCGACCTGATCCAGGGGGCGGAGGTGACGGGCTTCCTCCGCGACGGCGACCGGGTCACCGGCGTCCGGACGTCACGGGGCGACATCGCGGCCGGTCGCGTCGCGCTCGTCGCCGCCGGTCACACGTCCGTGCTGGCGGCGATGGTCGGCCTGCGGCTGCCGCTCCAGTCGCACCCGCTCCAGGCGCTCGTGTCCGAGCTGCTCGAGCCCATCCACGCAACGGTGGTCATGTCCAACGCGGTCCACGTCTACGTCTCGCAGGCCCACAAGGGCGAGCTGGTCATGGGGGCCGGCATCGACGCCTACAACTCGTACGCGCAGCGCGGCTCGTTCCACGTCATCGAGCACCAGATGGCCGCCGCGCTCGAGCTCTTCCCGGTCTTCGGCGGGGCCCACGTGCTGCGGACCTGGGCAGGGATCGTGGACGTGTGCCCGGACGCGTCGCCGATCGTGGGGCTCACTCCCCTGCGGGACCTGTACCTGAACTGCGGCTGGGGGACCGGCGGCTTCAAGGCGACGCCAGCGTCCGGCTGGGTGATGGCGGCGACCGTGGCGACCGGCGTGCCGCACGAGCTCGCCCGACCGTTCGCGCTCTCGCGCTTCGAGTCCGGGGTCCTGATCGACGAGCACGGCGCGGCCGCCGTGGCGCACTGATGTCGCCCGATGAACCGACTCATCGTCTGTAGCACTGCTGGTTCTGCAATGACGGTGGCCGCGCCCTCGCACCGCCCGCCCACGGGCATCGGTGGCCGTTCCTGCCTACCGATCACGATCAGCGGTGACCGCGCCGGCGGCATTCACGTCATACCAGAAGTGCGGGTTCTGGGCGGCGCCGCCATGGCGTTGGGGTCGCCGCCGCCGTGCTGCTGATCCCCTGTCCATGGTGCGGGCCGCGCGCCGAAGTGGAGTTCCGCTACGGCGGCCAGGCGCATGTTCCATATCCGGTCGACCCGGACGCCCTCAGCGATGCCGAGTGGGCGGAGTACGTCTTCATGCGCGACAACCCGAGGGGTCCCTTCCTCGAGCGCTGGGTGCACGGCGCCGGCTGCCGCCGCTGGTTCAACACCGTCCGGGACACCGTGACGAACGAGCTCGCGACGTCGGACCCGCCGGGCGTGGCCCCGTGACGGGCCAGCCCAACCGCCTGCCGAGCGGCGGACGCATCGACCGCTCGCGGCCCGTCCGGTTCCAGTTCGACGGCCGGGAGCTCGATGGGTCCGCCGGCGACACGCTGGCCTCCGCGCTCCTGGCCTGCGGGGTGCGCGTGGTGGGCCGGGGGATCTACACCGGCCGACCGCGCGGCGTCTTCGCCGCCGGCGGGGAGGAGCCCAACGCGCTCGTCCAGGTGGACTGGCCCAGCGGTGCCTCCGAGCCGATGCTGCGTGCCACCCAGGTGGAGCTGGTCGATGGTCTCCGGGCGCGATCGCTGGCGGGTCGGGGCCGCCTCGAGCGGCCCGACGACCGGCGCTTCGACAAGCGCTTCGTGCATGCCGACGTGCTGGTGGTGGGCGGCGGCCCGTCGGGAATCGCGGCGGCGCTCGAGGCCGCCCAGCGCGAGGCCCGGGTGATCCTCGTCGACGAGCAGCCGGAGATTGGCGGCGGGCTGCTCGCCACGCGCGACGGCAGCGCGCCGCTGCGGGCCGCCATCGATGCGCTGGCACGTCACGCCGAGGTGACGGTCCTGACCCGGTCGACGGCCATCGGGGTCTATGACCATGGCTACGTCGTCGTCGCCGAGCGCCGGCCCGGCCGGGCGACGGAAGGCCGGCTGTGGCATGTGCGGGCGGCCCGGATCGTGCTCGCGACGGGCGCGATCGAGCGCCCGATCGTCTTCGCGGACAACGACCGCCCGGGGGTCATGCTCGCCGGCGCGGCCAGGACCTTCGTCAACCGCTACGCCGTCCGACCGGGCACGAGGGCCGTCGTCTTCACCAGCACCGAGTCGGCCCTCGACGCGGCCCGCGACCTCGCCGATGCCGGGGTCGAGATCGCCGAGGTCGTCGATGCCCGGGAGGGCCGCCGGGTCACGGGCACGGAGGGCGGCGCCGACGGCCGCCTCGCGGCGGTCCGGATCGACGGCCGGCGCGTCGAGGCGGACCTTCTCCTCGTCTCCGGCGGCTGGAACCCCAACGTCGCGCTCTGGTCCCAGTCGCGCGGCACGCTGCGCTACGACACGGCACGCCATGCCTGGCTGCCCGATCGCCCGTTCGGGACGGTCGAGATCGTCGGCGCCGCGGCGGGCGTCGGCCTCCCGAAAACCGGACCGGTCTGGCTCGTGGAGCCCCACGACGGAGAGGGGCGGACGCACTTCGTCGACCTCGAGCGCGACGCGACCGTGGCCGACCTGCGGCGGGCGGTCGGCGCCGGGCTGACGTCGATCGAGCACATCAAGCGGTACACGACCATCGGCACGGCCGGCGACCAGGGCCGGTCCGCCGGTCCGGTGGCCGGCGCGATCGCGGCCGCCATCCTCGGTCAAGAGCCCGGGTCGCTCGGCGTGCCGACGTTCCGGCCCCCGTATACGCCGGTCGCCTTCGCCCTGCTGGCGGGTCGCGATCGCGGCGCCCTCCACGACCCGGTCCGGACGACGGCAGTCCACTCCTGGCACGTCGCGAACGGAGGGGTGTTCGAGGACGTGGGCCAGTGGAAGCGCCCCCGGTTCTTCCCGCGCGACGGGGAGGCAATGGAGCCGGCCGTCCTCCGCGAGTGCGCGGCTGCTCGCCAGGCCGTGGCGGTCATGGACGCATCGACGCTCGGCAAGATCGACCTGCAGGGCCCGGACGCGGCCGCGTTCCTCGACCGGGTCTACACGAATGTCTTCTCGACGCTGGCCGTCGGCTCCTGTCGCTACGGCGTCATGTGCCGCCCGGACGGGATGGTCTTCGACGACGGGGTCACGAGCCGCCTCGCGCCGGACCGGTTCCACATGACGACCACGACCGGCAATGCGGCGGCGGTCCTCGACTGGCTCGAGGAGTGGCTCCAGACGGAGTGGCCGGACCTGCGGGTCCGGTGCACCTCCGTCACCGAGCAGTGGGCGACGGTGGCCGTGGTCGGGCCGCGTTCGCGCGACGTGGTGGCCGCGCTGGCGCCGGCGCTCGACGTGTCCGCGGACGCCTTCCCGTTCATGACCTGGCGCGATGCCCCGGTTGGAGGGATTCCCGCCCGCATCTTCCGGATCTCGTTCAGCGGCGAGCTGGCGTACGAGATCAATGTGCCTGCCTGGCACGGTCTGGCGCTGTGGGAGGCCGTGATGGCAGCCGGGCAGCCCTGGCGGATCGCCGCGTACGGCACCGAGGCGATGCACGTGCTGCGCGCCGAGAAGGGCTACCCGATCATCGGCCAGGAGACGGACGGCACCGTCACCCCGCAGGACCTCGGGATGGACTGGGTCGTCTCGAAGCGCAAGCCGTTCATCGGCTCGCGGTCGCACCGCCGCGCGGACACCGCCCGCCCCGACCGGAAGCAGCTGGTGGGGCTGCTGCCGCTCGACCCGGCGGAGGTCCTGCCGGAGGGCGCGCAGCTCGTCGAGGACCCCGGGCGCGCTGCACCGGTGCCGATGCTCGGCCACGTCACGTCCTCGTACCGGAGCGCCGCCCTTGGCCGGTCGTTCGCCCTGGCGCTCGTGAAGGGTGGCCGGGCCAGGATGGGTGAGACGGTCCACGCGCCGCTGGGCGACCGGGTCCTCGCGGCGCGGATCGCGCCGTCCGCCCTGTTCGACCCGGAGAACGCACGACGCGACGGCGATCCCGAGGAAGTCGCGTGACGGGAGGCCTCGCGCGTCGATCGCCGCTCGACGGCCTCTCGCTGCCGCCCGGTATCCGCGAGGTGCCATCCCTTGCCCAGCTCGATCTGCGCGTCGACCCGACCGACGCCTCGGCGCTGGCCGCGGCCGCCGGCGTCCTCGGCTTCGGCTTGCCGGTGGAGCCGAATGGCGTTTCCGGCTCGGGCGCCGTCGCCGCGCTGTGGCTGGGTCCGGACGAGTGGCTCGTCGTCGCGTCCCCCGGCAAGGGCGAGGACCTCGAACAGCGACTGGGCAGGGCGCTGGGCGGCTCGTTCCGCGCACTGGTGGACGTGTCGGCCAGCCGGACGACACTCGAGCTGTGGGGTCCGTCCGCCCGGGCGGCGCTCGAGTCGGGCTGCCCGATCGACCTTCACCCGCGAGTCTTCCGGGCCGGGCAGTGCGCCCAGACGCTGCTCGCCCGGGCGAGTGTCATCCTGTGGCAGCTGACCGAGGAGCCCCGGTATCGGCTGCTGGTCAGACCATCGTTCGCGGCCTACGTCGCCGCCTGGCTGACGGACGCCGTCGCGGCGGCGGACGCCTGACCAGGGAGACGGTCGTCGCCACGACCCGGCAGGCGTTTGGTCCGCAGGGTAGGGTGAATGCGGTGGCAAGCAAGCACGAACGTTTTCCGCTCGCCGAGGTGACCTTCGCCGGGCAGCCGCTCGCGAACGCGACGGTCGATCTGTGGATCGATGAAGCCGGCCGGTCGCAGTGGGCCGCCCGCGTGCTCGTCTCGGCGCCCCTGCCGGACACCGGGCGGCTGGTGGGGCGGACGAAGGACGGCCGGGCGATCGAGGGGGACGCGTTCGTCGCGGGTCGTCAGATGGGCCCCGGCGGCCGGCGGCAGAGCCTCGTCGAACTGCACGGCTCGGGCGAGCTGGCGGGCTGGGCGGAGGAGCCGGAATGAGGGCCGGATCCGGTCGTGGAGCAGACGAGGCGTGGCGATGCCCCGATTGAGCGGCGAGTTCGCCGTCACTAAGGGCCTGTAGCCGAATTCTCGTGCTCGGATCAGCAGTTTCGCGCCAGATAAGCTGTCGCATCCGCCGCTCACGCTGCCGACATGGCCTTCGCGATCGCCTTGACCGATGAGCAGTGGGAGCTGGTGGCCGACCTGTTCGACCCGCCCGGTCGGCGCGGCGCGCCGGCGCAGATCCCGCGCCGTCAGATGGTCGAGGCCATGCTGTTCCTGGCCCGCACCGGCTGCCAGTGGCGCTACCTGCCCGAACGCTATGGGACCTGGACCGCGGCCTGGGCCCCAGTGGCGCCGCTGGCGGGCGAACGGCGTCTGGGAGCGGGCGATAGCCAGGCTGGCGGCGGTCGTGCGGGTGCTCCACGATCGAGCCGCGCCCATCGATGGTCATGATCCACGCGCAGACCGTGCGCGGCGCTCGCTCACGGCCCGACCTTCCACGCGGCCGGTGGCCGAGGCGGCCGCACGATCGGCACCAAGCGCAGCCTGCTGGTCGAGATCCTGGGGCTGCCGGTCGCCGCCCACGCCGGCTCCGCGCGCCCGCACGACGTCACCGCTGCTCGCGAGCTGCTGCGCGAGCGCCTGCCGGATCTGCCACGCGTACGGGCCATCGTCGGCGACCGAGCCTACCGTGGCCTGGCCCAGCTGGCCGCGCGCAAGCGCGTGCGGCTCGACGTCAAGGCGCCGCCGAAGGGCCGGTCCGGCTTCGTCCCGATCGCCCCGCTCTACAAGATCGAGCATACCTTCGCCCAGCTCGGCCGCTGGCGACGCCTATCGCGCTGCTACGAGGGCACCGAGGCCAGCGCTCGCGCCTGGCTCGAGGTCGCGTCCGTCGGCTATCTCGCCTGGCGCGCCGTCGTCTAGGAGCGACGCGCCGGGGCGTCGTGCGGGCGCCCCCGGCTCAGGGTTCCGGCGCGCGGCGCCCGAGGCTGGCCCGACAGGTGCTCCCATCGACGCTTCGTCGCCTTAACTCAGCGCCTGTGCCCGTGTGCCGCGAGGAATCACGCCTGGCGGCCGGGGCCCGCCTCGAATTCGGCTACAGGCCCTCACGGTCGGAAGCTCCAGCGGGTGGCGCGCCCGGAGAATCCCGGCTCGGCTTCGATGACGGCGATGACCGTTTCCGGATCGACCCGGTAGACGGGGTTCTCGTTCGGATCGGGGAAGCCCTCGCCATACTTGTCGGCGTAGAGCGTGACTACCGCTGCGAGCACCTTGGGCTCGACGACGGCGCGGGCGAGGCCGTTGACCACCACTGATTCCGTGGCGAGTTCGGGCGCGACCGAGCAGCGCTGGTTCGCGGCCAGGTTGCGCGCCTTCCGGGACCGGCCACCGGTGCTGAACCAGAAGGCTTCCTGGTGCCAGACACCCCACACCGCGGCGAGGTGCGGGGCCAGGCTTGGCAGCGTCGTGGCCAGCCAGTAGTTGTGTGCGCGCGCGAGGCGCTCAACTGCCCACTCCCAGGGCAGGAGGCCGCCGCCCGATTCGACGGGCAGGATGCCGTACCCCGGCATGTGCGGTCGGCTCGCCATGGGCGGCATGTGGGAATGGTACGCGTGGACCGGTCTGACCGAGGCCGCGCTGGCTACGAGAGGGTGAAGGAGACCACACGAGTGGTGGTTGACTGGCGAGGAAGGATGCGGACCTTCGATCTCCTGATCCAGAGTGCGTAACTGACGGCGGCCTTCCCCGGCGTGGGAAGGTGCTCGCGACGGGGACGGGTTGGCCCGGATCCAGAGTGCCCACGGGGGATGGCTCGTCTTTGACAAGTGCCCTCGTCCCCGGAGCAAGCGGACCGGCCGTGGCCTCATAGGAGCGTGGCTTTGACTCAACGCACTGCTGCCCGGCCGGCCCACAGCCATCGTACGCGGCCACCGGCCGGAGGTCAGCCATGCCAGCCATCGGGATCGATACCCACAAGCGGACCCTCGCGGCCTGCGCGGTCGACGACATTGGGAGCGTCCTCGACGAGCGGACGTTCGCCTGCACCAAGGCTGGCTTCGTCGAGCTGGCGGCCTGGGCCGGAGGCGCAGCTCCGGAGGCGACGATCGGCATCGAGGGCTCGGCCTCATACGGGGCACCCGTGGCCCACCACCTCATGGCGGCCGGGTTCGTCGTCCGCGAGGTCCCGCCCCACCTGAGCCGGCGCGAACGAGGTCGCAGCCGACGGCCCGGCAAGAGCGACCCAGGTGATGCCCTCGCGATCGCCCGGGTGACCCTCCGCGAGCCCGACCTGCCGCCGGTCCGGCTCGAGGACCGCTCGACCGAGCTCGGCCTGCTGGCCGACGCTCGTGACGACCTCGTTCACGCTCAGACCCGGGCCCGCAACCGCCTCCACGCCCACCTCGTGGTCCTGCTGCCCGGCTATGGCCGGACGCTCGCCCAGCTCGTCAGCGGCCGCCAGCTCCTGGCGATCGAACGCGCCCTCGATGGCCAAGCCGGCGTCCGGGCCGAGCTCGCCCGGGCGCTCCTGGCCGAGGTCCGTGATCTGGGTCGGCGGGCCAGCGAGCTCGAGCGGTCGATCGCGGCGCTCGTCGCCGGTCACCCCCTCCTTGCCTTGCCCGGAGTGGGGATCCTGACCGCCGCCCGCCTCGTGGCCGAGACCGGTGACGTGGCCCGCTTCCGGTCGCCGGCGGCCTTCGCCATGCTCGCCGGGGTGGCGCCCATCCCGGCCAGCTCGGGCGAGACGCGGCGGATGCGCCTCAACCGCGGTGGCAACCGGCGGCTGAACCGGGCGCTCTACACGATCGCCCTCAGCCAGGCCTGGCATCACGAGCCGGCCAAGGCGTATATCGCCCGCAAGCGCGCGAGCGGGAAGAGCTGGGCCGAAGCCGTGCGCTGCCTCAAGCATCGGGTGTCGCGACCGGTCTTCCGACTGCTCCAAGCCGGCCAGCCGGAGTGCGCTCACGCCGCTTGACAACCATAGGAGCTTGTCAGTTGCCCGATTCAGGCCTCGCGAGCCGCGATTTGAGCGTGCGGCGGGCCTCAGTCGGCCGCCGAATCGGGGTGAGTCAGATGCCCATCCCGAAATGAGTCAGATGCCCATTCCGAAAACGGAAAGAGTCTGTTGCCCTATCTGGGCAAGGCCATTCTAGACCATCCTCGAGCTTGGGATCGGGATCACCGAGACTCCAACGCCGCCTTCGCCCTTGTGTCCCGGGTCTCCGGCCCGATCGTGACGGTTCCGCGGCAGTCCCTCCGTTCTGACGAGCTGCTCGCTGGCAAGACGACGACCGTCGGGCTCTCTGGCCCGGCGACCGGAGTCGGTGACGCCTCGTCCAGGACGGCCATCTTACCCGTGCTTCAGTGGCATGCCCGGCATCGCCCCGGACCATCGTCGTGACCGGCATGGGTCAGGCCGACCTCAAGAGCGACGGCTCCAACCGGGCGGCGGCACAGAAGACCGCCCTGGAGGCTGCCCTCGCCGACATCGAGGCGCAGGCCGAGGTCATCGCCAGCGCGACCGGGCTCAGCATCAGTGGCGTGCTCTCGGTGAGCGCCTCGGTCTCCAACTACGGACCCGTTCCATACGCGCTGGCCGTGCCCGGAGCGGCGCCCACCAGCGGGGTCCCGGCAGCGGTCCAGCCCGACCCCTCGGTGTCGCAATTGCTGAGCGTCGCGATCACGGTCGCCTACAGCGTCGGCGGACAGCGCCATCCATCGGCTGTGGATAAGCCCCTTCCCATCGCCCGACTCAGGGTCCACACTCGACACGTCGGAGCGGAAGCGAGGGGCCGCGGAGTCCAATCGGCACGGCGTCCACATGGAGGATCGAGATGTACGTACGTAGAACGTTGACCAAGGGCTCGCCAGATCGAATTGAGGACGCCAAACGGATCATCAAGGACACGACGGTCCCCATGGCCCAGGAGCTACCCGGATTCCTGGGTGGGTACTGGCTGGCCGACCCCAAGACGGGCGAAGGCTTCAGCGTCACCTTCTTTGACAGCAAGGAAAGCCTGGAGGCGACTGCCCAAAAGGCGGAGGAGATCCGGACCACCACGACCCAGAAAATCGGCGGGCTGGAAGTGCTCGGTGTCGAACACCTGGAAGTGATCGCCAGCACCGGCGACAAGGTCCATCGCTCAGCCCTGGCCGCGCGGGTGATCAATTTCGAGGCCGACCCGGCGAAGGTCGAGGAGGGGATCAAGAACTTCAATGAGAACGTGATCCCGGGTGTCAGCAAGATCCCCGGATTCCAGGGCGGCTTCTGGGCCGTCAACCGGAGCACTGGCAAGGGCTTCGGCGTCACGCTGTACGACACCATCGCGAGCGTGGAAGCGTCCCGGGAGGCCTCCAATCAACTGCGCGAGCGCAGTGCCCAGGTTACCGGCGCGACCGTCTCCGAGCCTCGCGAGTACGAGGTGATCGGTCGGGCTCTCGCAATGGCGGGTACTCCCGGCTGACCACCGCAACGCGACTCAAGGGTCGCACGCCTCGCAACTACCGGGATCGCGCGGCCCCAGCGCTTTCCAGGCGACACGCCCTCGGCGGCCTTCGCACCGAGGAACAGATCGACCGCCCGCCGCAGAGTCAGGGGCTCGAAAGAGTCAGATGCCCATGATTCGGGTGCCCAGAATCAGGTGCCCAAAGATCCCAAAGATCAGTAGAGTCAGGTGCCCGTAACGTCGGGACGCCTTCCGCTCGTGGGAAGGTGCGATCGACGACGGCGGGTGGCTCAGAGTCAGGTTGCCGCGATGGCCTCTTGTGCAGGTGCCCCCGCCGTCCGAGATCGCGGGCCGGCCGTGGCCTGATAGCGCCTCTATGTCAAGAGGCGAGGGCGCGACGATGGGCCTGATCGGCAACCAGATGGCGGTAGACGACCTTGGCGAGCTGGCGCTTGAGGCTGCGGAGCGCCTCACGGGACGACTTGTGCTCGGTGAGCTTGCGCTCGTAGTGGTCGCGCCCCGGACCAGGGTGCATCGTCTGGACGCGGGCCGCGAGGTGGAGCGCGTTGTTGAGCGCGCGGTTGCCGTTCCGGGACTGGCGGTGCCGGGTGACCTCGCCGCTCGAGACCTCGATCGGCGCGGTGCCGAGTAGCTCGCGAAGCGATCGGCCGACGCGAAGCGGCCGACGTCTCCGACATGGCCCAAGATCTTCGTCGCCAGGACGTCGCTGATGCCGAAGACGGTCGTGAGCGTGGTGCCGCTCGCGGCGACGGCCGCGGCGCAGCGAGCCCGGTTCTCCGCCAGGGCCCGGTCGGCCCGTCGCAAGTCGGCGACCAGCGCACGAGCCATCCCCTTGCGCTCGAGGTCGACCGCGGTCTTGGGCCGGATCCGGTTGAGCAGCCGCGCGGCCGCCTCGGTCGAGAGCTCGGTCGGGCCGCCACCTGGC